>Ga0194063_10001974_pt1 | contig 12996 bp, 12 predicted proteins | sample SepL3720m_MetaG_FD_155459 | JGI IMG/M metagenome (GOLD analysis project Ga0194063, IMG submission 155459) | Anoxic zone freshwater microbial communities from boreal shield lake in IISD Experimental Lakes Area, Ontario, Canada - Sep2016-L373-20m | ecosystem: Environmental > Aquatic > Freshwater... | reverse complement strand
GAAAGCACAGTGCGCTCGCGGCGGGTGTCCTGTTCCTGGGCAAAAAACCGTCGGCGCCATTCCCTCAATGTCGGGTTATGGCTGATGCTTTCCGCGGCATCGAGCCCGATCCGACACCCAGTGACCAGTTAACCATCAGCGCCCCGGCACCCAAGGCTATTGACGCAGTTGTCGCTTTTGTGGGCAAGAACACCCGCCATCCCCCGCGAATTGTGGGCCTCAACCGTGTGATGCTGGACGAATATCCCGAGAAGGCCATCCGTGAGGCGCTGGTTAACGCCATTGCCCATCGTGACTACGAGGACAGCTCGAGGCAGATCATGGTGGAGGTTTTCGCTGACCGGGTGGTGGTGTCAAGTCCCGGTCTGCCGCCGCCGCCTCTCTCTCTGGCCAAGTTACGGAAGGGAAAGTACAGGCCATGCTCGCGGAACGCCGTCCTGGCTCAATCGCTTGCCGTACTCGATCTGATGGAACAGCGCGGAAGCGGGATGGCCCGGATGAAGGCAGCCATGCTGGATCACGGCCTTGACGTTCCACAACTTGACGTTCAGGATGGCTACTTTCAGGTAATCCTGTTTGGTCCCGGTGACAACATCAACCGGCTACGCACGCCGGCGAAGGTCGCGGGTTCGCTCGTTCCGCCCTCTATCGAACAGCAAATGAATATTCGGCAGAAGGCGATTGTTACCCACGCTTTGGTGAATGGCACCGTGACAAGTGGCTGGTGCCGGAAGCAACTCCCTGTCGCCTACGATACGATTCGGCGGGATCTTCTTGAATTGGTCAAGTGGGGCGTCCTGGAGCAGAAAGGGAAGGGGCGGAGCACTCGCTACATCACCCGAGCTGTACCTTCCTAATCTACCGATAATCTACCGATATTTTTCTGTAATCTACCGATTTCAGGGCACACACCTGCCACACCTGGATCTATAGTGTTCGTCGCAATACCGTTTGTGTTAACCACTGTGGATAATGGTGGAATTCACCACCATCTTGTGAAACGTAATAGACAATAATGTCGCCCACACGGGAAGTTTGGCACAGACAGCCGAAAAGTCCGGCTTCTTTTCCAACCTCTATTGTCTTTTCAACCGGGAGGCGTTCCTCTTGAACGCTCTGGCACTCTTTACTGTAGCGAGCACACTCATTATAAAACAGCGGCCAGAATTCATTGGGCTTAAGCCCCCGGCGTACTGCTTCATCCTGACAATGGCTGAGAATCAGGTTATTAGTGAACTGGAAGAACACAGATGCGAAATCACTGTCATTCGTCATAATGATCGCCCGCTTTGCAAACAATAATGCTTCAGTTGCCGCAGCGGCTACAATTCGTTCCTCCGTCCACTTGTAACTCATCTTCAATTCCGCTTCAAACCGAGCACGATGATACTTGTGCCAGGATTTCTGAGCGCGCGGCAGGTTCTTTTTGACCTCACGATGGAATTCACGCGCAGGAATATCCTGCGTCTCCCCAAAAACATCGGGATGATCCCGAAAGAAATGGTGATCCGACCGCCAGATTGAACCATCCCGACTTATTTGGTCGACTACCTCCATGCACCGTTTATATTTTTTATCAATGGTTAGGTCTTGGCTAAGCACCTCCGATACTTTGGCGTGCAGGAACGGGTGAAGAGTAGAGGCGAGGGAAAATAGATAATCGTACGTTCGCGCGACGCCCTGAGAGGAAAACAGTTTTCGATTTACGACAGGCGAGTCACTCAGCAGATTGTCAAGTATGGCGTTTTGCCTAAAGTCCTTTCCTGTACGGATTTCCTCCACTACTTCTTGTGTGATCCTTTGACTATGCACATGGTCAAGATGTCGCAGCATTCGTCCAGAGATAAGGTAACTCGCATCTATGTAGATTGCGGTATGCTTGCTGGGTGGTTCTGAGATTCGTGCCATATGAGCCAAGGAGCCTTTCAGAGAAAGTATTATTATGTTGGATTCTCCCCCAGCGACAGGAATTGTCAAGTATCCGCCGCATTAACTGATGCAGTGACTGGTGCCGTTCTGACGGGTATTTCCACAGGGGTGGTCGTTTCCATGAGTTGTTGACAAATTGTCGCCAACTGGAAGCGGAGGTTGTGGGCGGTCGCGTCCGTACGAACTGATATCAGCGGGTGTTTAATCTACCGGTAATCCACAGATAGTTTCAGGTAATCTACCGATTTCAGGGGACATACCCACCACACCCGACTGGCCAAAAAAAAGCGAAGGGAGATCGACCCGATACATGTTGGCATTCCGCAGAATCGGCAAGTAATCGTAATGCGAGGTGCCCGCCCCCACCCGAATTCCGTTTTTCCGGCCACTGAAATGGATGTTCATTTTCGCGCTGAAACGGGAATAAAAATATCCATTATATTTCTGACAGACATTATTTGACCGTGTCCCTTGATATAGTGGTAGGCATGAGAACAGCTAAACAGGAAAGGAGAAGGCAATGAACGAAATAGTAATGGGTGAAAATGAAGAACGGGCATTTCAGCAGGCACTCGAATATGCGACTGACTGGTGTAAGAATCACCAGTGGGAAATTGGTGCCGCCGAAATGGCATTAGGTTCAGCGGCGATAGCGTGGGGTGTCCAGCATGGGGCGATCACTATGGGGAAGGACATCATTGATGCCGCATTTTTGAACGGCAATGCAGCGGCGAAACTAGGAGCAGTGTTCGGAGGCTGTCTGGGGGCGACAGCCGGCATCGTTCTCGGGTCAGTTGGTGTGGTTTTCGGCGGCGGTGCTGTGGGTATTCCGTGTGCGTTACTCGCTGGCGCGGGGTCTGCTGTATTGGCGGCGTGTGGCTATACGGCGGGCGACTTAGCGCATCACTTTTTGCATCCACCGGTTGATATCGGCGCATTTCTGGGATCTGCGTCTGTTCTAGCAGTGGGCATTGCCCTAATGATTGATGGGGCGCGGCGGATCATGAAGGATCCCCGTGTTTTGGCCGCTGCTTCCTGGGTGAAGGATCGAATTATCCATCTGGTCGAACTGAGCGGCATCAAGAATGTCATTCAGTTGATTGTTTCAAAGCCTGAAACACCTGCGGATGCCATCGGCAGAATTGGGACCGCTAGCGCCGCTGCAGCGGGAGCGGGAGTTGTGGGTGCGTCTGTTGCTGCCGGGACGGTCACCGTTCTTGGTTCACATGCCCTTGGTGCTGCGGCACTTTCACTAGGGCTGGTTTCTGCCCCGATCTGGCCAGTTGTTGCGTGCGGCGCGGCCGGTTTGGGCCTTGGCTATGCGGCCTGGACCGTGGGGCGGGGCCTCTGGATCAAGGCAAGAAGGTAAATACATATGACGTCAAACTGCAGGATAATGATGAATGAATGAACTCCGTGAATCAACTCGGATGATAATCATTGTCTCGTTGGTGGGCGCGGCCATGGTTGGACTGGTGATTCGTTTGGTGGTGCTCCATCTTAGTATTGGAGGTCAGGAGCGTTCCATTGTTGCTAAAACGCGGGTTTTCAAGCAAACCTTGGCCGTCCCCCGGGGGCACATCATGGAAGGCAGTTCCTCGACTGGCATCCTGGCGCTCAGCATGGGTGTCCAGGACATTTGGGCTGATCCCTCCTTATTGATGGCGAGCAACCGTGTCAAAACCACCGTGTCGCTCCTGAATGCCCTGCTAGATTTTGATGTCACCGAGGTTACAGTCCGGTTATCCAAGACCAACAGCCAATTTGCCAATATTGCCCGGCTGGTTCCCGAGGATAAGGCGAACAAAGTGGCAAAGCTCAAGTTACCGGGGGTTCACATGCGCGAGGCCTCAATCCGTTCTTATCCCGGGAACGGCCTGTTGTGCCATGTGCTTGGGTTTGTGAACAGCGATGGAGTCGGGGCGGGCGGTATAGAGCAACACATGGAACAATATCTCAAGGGGAGTCCTGGCTTGATTGAAAGCCAGTTGGATGGGCGCCGCCGGGAGATGGTGGACCGCCGCATCCAGGAAATCCCCCCTAAGGATGGTGCCGATGTAATCCTGACGATTGACCAGAATCTGCAGTACATTGCTGAGAAAGCCGTTGATTCGGCCATGGAACGGAACCGGGCGAAGGCGGCGTTTGTCATCATTGAGCGCATACGTACAGGTGAAATCCTGGCAATAGTAAGTCGCCCGGGATTTGACCCCAACAAATACCGCGAGGCGAATGACCCTCAGAAACTGAACCGGGCGATCAGTTTTGTGTATGACCCAGGCTCCACTTTCAAGGTGTCGGTGATTGCTGCCGCGCTCAACGAGGGTATTGTTAAGCCAGAAACGATGTTTGAAACCGAGAACGGGCGCTGGCTCTACATGGGTAAGATCCTTCGTGATTCTCATCCATATCCACGCCTGAATGTCGCCGAGATCCTCAAGAAATCGAGCAACATCGGTGCTGCCAAGATCGCCATCATGCTAGGAAATGTCAGGTTGGATCAATATTTGCGAGAGTTCAACGTCGGCAGCCGGTTGGGCCTTGATTTGCCAGGCGAGGAATCCGGGATTCTCCGTCCCGTTGCAAAGTGGACAGGAATTAGTTCCAGTCGTATCGCCATCGGACAGGGTGTTTCCGTGACCGGTCTCCAGATGTTGGGAATACTCTGTGCCATTGCGAATGATGGTCAACTCATGAAACCCTATGTGATTCGTGAAGTCGTCGCGGCAGATGGAACCGTACTTCTACGTCGCCAGCCCCAAGTGTTGAGCCATCCAATCAAGCCGGGGACGGCCGCGTTGATGCGGACACTACTGGCCCGGGTCTGTGAAGGAGGCGGCACCGGGTCTAAGGCTGCCGTGGATGGATTTCGTGTGGCCGGCAAAACCGGGACTGCCCAAAAACTGGTAGGAAAGCATTATTCCGAGACCGATTACATGGCCTCTTTTGTCGGGTTCCTGCCTGTGGAGAAGCCGGAAATTGGGATGATTGTGGTGTTTGACGAACCTCAGCCGTTGCATACCGGGGGCCAGGTGTCTGCGCCAGTATTCCGTGAAATTGCAGAACAGGCGGTACGCTACCTTGGTATTATTCCATCCGAGGGGGCGCCGGTCCGGCCAATTACATCGTCGGAGAGCAATGAGACCTTCTAATGCCTGCTTGTCAGAATATGTGGGTACCGCACACTGGAGGACTGCGCCATGATTGAAGACTACAGTGATGAGTTGGATGATGACGAAATTCCGCCCTTCGAGCCGGATCCCCGGATCCAGGAGATGGTAGAGTATGCCGTTACTGGGATTGAACTGGTTCTGAATGCGGAGTTCCTACTGGATGAGTGGGTAACCGCATATCTTCGCCAGAACGCTTGGACCGCCTACATATATCGACACCGAAATATGAGTTCGGAACAAAAGTTCGCCCTGGCGGCCAAGGAAAGTGGGCTTGACGAGGACGATGAGTACGGCGGCCGAGTGGTGTGCGGGTTTCTCCTCGCCCTCTACAGGCTACGAGCAAGGGCCAGGTGCCTGTCCGATGAGGATCTAATGGGGAGTTTGATTGAAGCCTATGTTGAGCACTGGGGCGAGGAGGTCAGGGAGGAATGCTATTTGCCGCTCAGATTGACGTGCCAGGTGGTCACGGACCACCTGGCGTACGCGCAGGGCTGGTTTTCCATCTACCCTGAAGAACTTCCCCGCCTTGATGACCCAAATCAGGAATTTATTAAGGATCCCGGATGGGAACCCAGAGGGGGCGGTAGTTGCAACTTCATCACAGACTGACGGGTATTGATCTCCAGCCTAGGCCGGCTATTCCGCCATCACCGCAAAGACAGTAATTGCTTCGGCGAGATAAAACAGAGGATCCTGGATGGCATATGCGGCACCACTGGCTAAAATATCCGCGACAAGATCCCACTTAACTAGGTCAACTATTTCCACATTCCTGAAAACAGGACAATGAGACCGACTGCGAACATTAATGTGACTCCACCCATGAGAATGGCCAGCCAGATGAGACCTTGACGAGACTTTTTCCCTTGACGATACAGAAATCGGATTTTTCGAGCTGCTATTTTCTGCGCGTCCTCCAATTGAGCCATTCGGATTGACGCCTCAACTGAGCAAGATTCAATGCCCTTGACTTGCTGGGCGATCGAATTCTCAATCGTTTTTCTTTCAGAAGTCAGACGGTCAACGCACTCGTTCAAACGTTGTTGGTCAGACGTCAGTTGCATAGTGCGGTCTAAAGTTTGATCCAGACACGCTCGCAAAGAACATAATGCTTGGGAAACCGCTTGACCTGATTCCCGAAAATAGGCGTCAAGTAAAACCACTTTCTTCTCAGTTTCGCCCGAAGCACTAGCAAGGTTCTCCATCGCTTCATCTTGACGTTTCAGTTCCGTTACAGTTTTCTTTAGCTTCAGCAAATAATCAACAACAGCAACCTGACCGCTGTTTTCTTTACTTAGAAGTTCAATTGTATCCATAACCTCATTGTAGTCCCGTTTAATGCGGACGATTCCGCCCATAAGAAGAACCAATAATTTGAGCGTTTGTTGCTGGACATCTGTCAGGTCGTCCACATGGGTCGCGATCTCTCGGATGTTGCTGGACTTATTGAAAAATGCAGACAAACCACCCTGCGCCTTAATATTCACCATTGCCAATGATGTGCTTCTAAGCTTTTGTACACAGTTTTCAAGAGCTTCCCTGACTTGACACATTGCATTTTGCCGAGAGCCGTCAGGAGGCAAAGCAACAGAAATATCATCATAACTCATGATCAGTCTCCAGATGTGAGTTCAGCGAGCTTCGTCATTAGTTCAGAAGTGCGCGCCTGTATCTCTTCCTTCAGTTTCATAATCCGATGATCGCGCAAACTGTTTTCGATGTTTAGCATTGCGATGAAGTGTTCATCTGCACTTAATTCCTTTCCTGATAATTTCTGGGTTTCAATTGTTTTTAGCAAGGCGTTTGCCTGCTCGCGAAGCTTGTCTTTTTTGTCATCTCGTGAAATCCAGACGTCAATACAGCGCGTAACGTATTGGTGTGCCCATACTGCTCGTTCAGTAGGAGTAAATTTTTGGTATGCCAAGAAGACAGCCCCCGAAACCATGGCAAGGCCTCCTCCTATTGCCGCAACCGGACCTGCGACATGAGATCCTGCGAAAAAGGTCACTATCACAGCCCAAACCCCCGGATGTAATATGTTCGTTAACGCAATCATGGCAATTGTAATGCCTGTCGCGCCGGTGAGAGATGACAAGATGAATTTTAATGCGTCGACGACGCGTTGGCTTGTCGGATGCGTGACCGCAATTGCCAAACGGAGACCAGCCTCAATCTCATTCGGGAAATCTTTCTCCTCAAGAGTTTGAGGTCCTTGGTGTCGAAGAGCGTCGGCAATTCTAGTCATATCACGATATGAGATCTCTCCCTGTAGTTTTCCATCTGGAGGGCTGGGCTTTAGGGCACAATCCCATAATTTGTTGAATAATGCCTTTAATACATTACCTCTCTCGGATCGACTTTTTGATGTGCTCATCTAATGTTCCTTTCGGTTTGCCTAAGTATTCATCTTCCAGGTACTCATATTTGTCTCTACCGATGTGCTGCTCGATTAAGTATTGATCAATTTCTCGGGATAATTGTCCAGTAATGGGGATTGACTGAACCAGATTATTGCTCTGCTCAGAACTGGAACGTGCGAGTTTGAAACCCGTGATTCCTAGTGCAGCTGTTATGCTGACTGGTGCCCCAATCGCGGACATGGCAGAAAGAACACCCCCTGTTCCAATACGCTCACCAAGTATCTTTAACCTTTCGCATTGTGGCAAGGAATGGCGTCTCAGAAAAACTTCAAGACATCCAACGATTCCGGCTAGACCGGCTCCCACAGCAGCATGCCCAAGCAACTCGGTCACAGGAACCCCGAAAAGAAAAGGCTGCGTGTAATATTTGTATGCAGTTATAGTGCCACATGCGACGTCTACCGCTCCGGCGCCAATCAGAATGGGGTTTTGTGAAATTAACCCAGAGGTAACCTCAACTCCTCCGAGACCAAGAGTGTTCAAAGCATAGGGTATACCCCAATGCGCGGTGCCATGGACTAGGCTGATCACATTGGCTCCTGCATGCCACACAGAGATTCCGCTAGCTCCAATATCAAGAATATTGAACGACACCCAAGGCATAACTTTGCCAACAGACACGCCTAACATGTCTGCCAGGCCTCTAATCATGCTTTCAGGAAGGATCGGCAACCCATTGCTCGTGACTATGTCCGTGGCGAGGTGTTTATGGAAGTCGACAAAGCTTAGATTCTTGTCTTGAATCGTGCGCACTGAATCAGTGAGGAAATTGTGACCCGCAATACGGTGCCACCCTACGGGCACTCCTTCTGGGAAACGATTGATGAAAGGTCCCGTAGCATCCATCCAATGCCCTGTCAGCGTCTTGCCGGAAACTTCAAACAGTCCTTTCGACAAATTCTCCGCAACCTTATGATCAAATAGTCCCATCTTACTCAAATAGGGCATCGCCTGTCCTGGCACGGATACACCCAAATTCGCTATCAATTGCTCGGCGGGATCCTTAATTTGGGCAAGCGGGATATTTACAGTGGCAGTCCCGAGTTTAGAGAGAGCATCCAGAAACATTGAAAACCAGCCTTCTGTCCAAAATTAAAAATGGTTTTTCTACACGGCTTAATCTATGGAATTAGTGTGAATTGCATGCACAGCCAAGTGTATTGTCGGGCTTGGAAGTTCTTTGGGTCACAATCATTATGTCTTGAACATAACACATAGAATATTGCCAAGGCCAGTAGGGAAAGTATCAAGTGGCCGAATCATCTACTTTCCGGATGGGAGCAAAAGGACAATCTGCGTGACGCTCCCCCTTCGGACAATTTAACAGAGGCGCCACGCACTTGCTTTTTAGGCTCATCATTTCTTCATCAGTTGACATGAGGTTCTCCACTTTCTTTTATCTTGTGCCATTTTGCCCGAAGGAGTAGGACAAAGACTGTCTGCCCGATAAGTTATCGTACGGACGGTTCGGGTAATCGACAATGGAGGCATGAGAATCATGAACAGGAGCAAACCCCAGTTTTCCCGGTTGTTGGAATTGGACAAGCGAATCCGCCAGGGACATTACCCAAACTGTTTGAGTTTCTCCATCGAATGGGAGGTGTCCCAGAAAACCGTCCAGCGGGATATCGACTATCTCCGCGACGAACTCAAGGCCCCCATTGAGTATGATCGGGAGAAAAAGGGGTTTTACTACACCAAAGACAGTTGGTTCCTGCCATCCATTAGCGTTAGTGAGGGGGATCTTTTGGCAATCCTGGTGGCCGAGAGGGCACTGGAGCAATACCGCGGCACACCCATTGCACGGGAGTTGGAAAGGGTATTCGGGAAAATCTCCGACATGCTGCCTGATAAGATCTCTGTACGACCAGAACTAATTTTCAACAAGTTCAGCTTCACATCTCCGCCAACACGTTCGATAGATACCAATATATGGACTACCGTGGTGCGCGGCTTGGTGAATCAACAAGTGTTGCGCATGTCCTATAAATCAATTGAAAAGGGAACCGCGACCCAGTGGCAAGTGGAGCCGTTCCACCTGGCAAACCTCCAAGGCGAGTGGTACCTGTTCGGCAAGGGAGTCGAAGAGGAGTTTGTACGACAGTTCTCTATCGGTCGAATCGAGAAGGTAAACGTGACCGACAAAAAGTTTGAGATGCCGGCTGACTTTATCCCAAAACAATTCCTTGCCAACACGTTTGGACGTTTTGTCGGCAATAACCGCACCCACGAGATCCGGATCCTATTTGACAAGGAGGTTGCCCCATGGATCCTTGAAAAGCAGTGGGGGCCGAAACAAGTCATCAAAACCCGGAAGAACGGGGACTTGGAGTTAATATTCTCTGCCGCCGGCATGTTGGAGGTGTTTAGGTGGGTCATGGCCTGGGGCCGATGGGCCAAAGTGTTGGCCCCTGGCGAACTCAAGAAAATGGTCGACGACGAGATTGCGGCCATGTGCAAACCCAGGCGAATCAAGAAGTGAAAAGTGAAGTTCGGCCGGCATTGAATATGTGCGAAAGGTATTTCTTCAGGAAACACATGAACAGCACGGCACCTGGAGTCGAGGCACGAGATCAGATTGTTGACACTCGTTCAATGGCCACCTAGACTAACGCCTTAGTTTCCTTCAAATATGACGATGTGAGAGGATAGAATGCTGAACAATTTCCGATACGCTAGCGATATTCCTCAGTCAATTCGCGACAGACTCATTGAACGAGAACCTCTCTGCGAAAAGGCGGTTGCTGACTCGTCCCCCCTCGAATGGCATCGGGAGAGCGACACTCGGCGGCGAGTACTATATGTGCTTCATAAATGCGGATTAACAAATCAGAGATTGGCCACTTTTTCAGAGATGGAAGTTGACTCGCTTCCTGACAGCGATTTCCTCGACCGCGTCTTTGGTGCAGACGTTAAACAACAAAGCCAGAACGATAAAACCTACTTTGAAGAGAGAATCACCGAATGGCGGTTACGTCTCGAAGCGTTGTACTCCCAAGTAAGAGGATGGACACCACCTGACTGGATTGTTGATCCAGGCCAAATATTACAAAGGCAAGAGGAAATCATGCGTCGTCATGGCATTGTAGCGAGTTCCCTCCCCACACTCACCTTGCTTCGCGGAAAGTCGCGTGTCTCATTTGTTCCGAGCGCTTTATGGGTCATCGGCGCAGATGGCCGAGTCAACGTAACCACGAACACAGCACAGTGCCCCCTCGTTGATAGAAGACAAAATCCCAGCCTCCCTTCCGACTGGGTTCTGGTAAAAGGGAGTCGTCAGGACCAGATGGTCAAATTTGACAGACATGCGATGTTAACTCTCCTCCAAGAGGCCATGTGAAAGACATTAAAAGGGTCCACAAACACTATGTTGCTGTGGATGGAATCCTCGGTACTGCAGAGGCAGATGCCAAGACACCAACTAGTCGTAACAAATGGGCAACTATCCGCGACGCGAATAGCCAAGCATGCTTTGCACTCCTATTTGCCCAGTTTGAAGACGTTGTCAATACCCTCTGCAAACGAATTGTCGCAAAACGGAAGAAATTAAAGAAATGGGAACATAGGCGATCATGGGACATCATCGAAACGTCCGATATCTGGCGAGTGTCTTTCATGAGCCGTGTTGCCCTGCTGACCGAGAAGGGGAAAACCGACTATAATACAGTCAACCAGTACTATAAACTCCGTTGTGCCATTGACCATGGATCGACTGCTTCCGGGATTATTGTGACAACCGTAGCTAATGACCTTCTCGGTATTGCGACGAGAATGAACTGCAATGTTTGATAGCGTCTAGTTTTTGACGGTCTCCTACGTCGCTGCATCAATACCAGCCATGGCGCAATGAACAAGTTGGGCAAGTGTCATACTGTGAGGAAATATGGACTTCTATAAAGACATCGCGCAGATCGCCAAGGACATCCTTGATCACTATGAGGTCGGGTATAGCGATTTAACTACTGATCGAGGAATCGTTGAAAGATGGGCCACCCTCCAGCTTAAACTGATAAGAATCGTGCCCCGGAAGGTGTTGAAATCTAATCATGTCATGCAACAAGTTGATGTGGGCATCCAGCAGGCACTAAACACCATTGAGACAAAACTGACGAAGGGCGAGGATATTAACCCATATCTCAGTAAGGGTATATTCCGGGCAGAATATACTGACTACCTTTTCTCGGACTGGGGTATCTTCCATCTTCATGTGAGCGAGAGTCTTGACGGAAAGTTCTTCATGGCCAGGTCTGATTCATTGCTCTTCATGATGCTGGCTCAGGATTGCGCATATTTCATCGACGTTCGTGCGCATGACGAGCAGTTTGTCTTTGCTCAGAAAGCATTGCTCGATATCGTGCATACCGAATGGCCTCATGTCATTGAGCCGTTTCGCTTAAAAGGAATTACCGAGTTGTCGCACGAACTCGATGACCCAGCGTCGATTGCCAAAATGAGGAAGGCGGGGGTGAATGTCATTCACCGAATTGGAAGCGATTTCTATGCGCCAATGGGGGGTGGGATCACGACAGCGAGAACTTCGATGGAAGTGACGATTCAGGTAGACCGGTTTTTCCAGATGGCGAAGAGTGCAACGGAATACGTCGATCAAGGCAATACGCAGATCACACAGCGCATCGCAGAAGCGACTGGAGCGCCATGCATATCAACTGACTTCCATCTCGAACTGACAGAAAGAGGATTCTTTGTTCTGGATCGCATATCCAAGTGCGGTTTTCCGATCAAAACATGAGGCACGATGGGGCTGACGAGGACTGTTATCCCTTCGGAAATAGATCTTCGATCTCCCTATTGACTCTCTACTCACCCGCTACGCCTCCGTCACGGCACCTGCTTCAAAAGGCCAGGTGCCGCGCCGTCAGCTCCGCTCCCAGACCTTCGGACTCTCTATTGACACCCTATTCACCGCTACGCGCATCGATCCCTGTCTGTTCCTCCGAGCGGACGTCATTCCCGGTCCCGCCTACGGCGGTCCCGTCCATGCCGACCGCTCTCCCACAGCCATCGTTCCATGCGCTCCGTAATACGAAACCGGAACGCAGTGTTCAATCCGTCCGTGGCGAGGCGCGTACCGCGCTGATCTCGCCCCGGCCGGATTCAAAACTGCCCCATCTCAGCGCGCCGGGGACCGGCGCTCAAACCGCTACGCTCCGCCTCGTCATGGAACCTGCTTTTGAAAGCCAGGTTCCACGCCGAGGCTTCGCTTCACGGCCTTCGGTTTTTCTATGGACACCCTATGGACCCGGGCGCTTCAAAGGGCCGTTCGGCTCGCCGCTTATTGCTCCAACTTTCACCCATGGGGCGTCCGCTTCGCGCTCGCGATCCCACCGGATCGTGAGCTTTCGCCGTCGCGCCATATTGCGGCGGTTCGTACCTCACCCCCGCAAAATGGCAAATACGCGACGGCTCGTGCTCGCAAAAGCCTCGCACCCGCTCACGAACCGGCGGGGCCGTCT
>Ga0194063_10001972_pt1 | contig 13006 bp, 9 predicted proteins | sample SepL3720m_MetaG_FD_155459 | JGI IMG/M metagenome (GOLD analysis project Ga0194063, IMG submission 155459) | Anoxic zone freshwater microbial communities from boreal shield lake in IISD Experimental Lakes Area, Ontario, Canada - Sep2016-L373-20m | ecosystem: Environmental > Aquatic > Freshwater >... | reverse complement strand
ACGATGGCGTCCATGGAGTCGCCTATCGAGGCAATGACTCCCCTCCTTTTGGCCATCAAAAGCAGGCCGAGCGTTCCAACCAATTTGAGGTGCAAGGCTTCGGCGCAGCGCCTTGCAGCGAGATCATCGAGAACGACCGTTGATTCCGGGATCGTCTCGGCCAAAGAAATCACCGAAGATTCACCCGCGCCCAAATCCCATGCAGCGACAAATCCGGTGGCTGATGGGGCGTTTGCGATGCAGGAGGACGATTCCGGCCCATTCAACCAAAGGGCGGCAGGATCGGAGGGATTGCCGCACCGTGCAATCTCATCGGCGACAGGCTGCGGGATAATGACTTTGGTTGCCATCCCAAAAACTTTTTCCAACAGTCCCGCCTTGGCGAGCACGATCACCGGCGAAGCATTGAAGACAAGCGTCACGCGTGAGACTCGATCTCCGAAATATCGTCCTCCACTCCTTGAAACGGGCTCACCCCCAACCGGGACAAGCAGGCGAGAAACTCCTGACGGGATTGCCCCGCGAGTTCAGCGGCCCGCTCCTGGCTCAAATGGCCGACTTCGTAGAGTTTTGCAGACGCCATGAAACGCAAACAGGCGGAGAGTTCCTTGGGAGCCTGCCGCAATGCGGAAAAGGCAGAATCGGGAACATCAATTTCAAGCTTCATGAGGGAAAGCTACCGACTTCTGTGCCGTAAGGCAAAGAGAAAGGCAGTAAAGGGTTCTTCCCTCTTTACATTCGGAGAAGGGAAAGATTTGGGGTTAAAGATTTTTGCGCAATTCTTGTGCGAAAGGCAGAAAGGGTCGGGCCTATAATTTAAATGTTTTCCCGAAGCCACTGAACAAAGTCCGGCGGGTCGCCGGAAGCCAGTCGCGAGTCCATTCAATCTTCGTGTTGCAAGCGAGCGCGCCAGCAATCCGGGTGGCGGCTGTGGTGTTTGACCGCGAGAATCCGGATGTGATCGCACGGATTCGGGGTCAGTCAAGAATGGCACTAAGTTAAGGCCTGTTTGGGACGTGGGGCGGCCGTCCCGGCTGCCTGCTTTCAGAGGGAAAAGCAGGCGGGACGCCTGCTCCACGCCGGTTAACTTAGTGCCATTCGGGGTCAGTCAAAGATATCTGACAGAACCAAGACAGATCGGTGAAGTGAATTAAGCGGTGAGTTGCGTTGTTACTCGAAGTGGCGTCCGAGTGTTGCGAACAGGCTCTCCATGTGTTGTAATCTAACAGCTCGTGCGGCGGTTTTCAATTCCACAATGCGGGCGACTCGATGAGTGCGCTGTGCGCGGTTGCCCTGCGCATCATTCGTTGCGCAGAGCGGGGAGCAGGGCGCCGCGCAAGGCCGCCCATGCGGCCAGCCAGCAAAAGACGAACCCGCCCGCCAGCAGTCCGGCAAGCGTTGCCGTTAGAAGGCCGCAGGGCAACGCGGCTCCTTCCGGCAAAACCACCACAAGGGCCGCACCGGTTCCGATGAACAGACCCAGCGCGATGAGCAACCAATGTTCGCTCAGCACCAGCCGCCGCAGAGCGCGCCGGTCGAATCCGACGGCTTGCATGAGAGCGAGCTCGCCGCGCCGTTCGAGCACGCTTCGCATAACCACGATACCCAGACCGGCGGTTCCGAGCAGGAGCCCGAGCCCGCCGAGCGCCTGGAAAATGCCGAGGTAGGTGTTCTCGACCGCCTGAAATTCCGCCAACCGCCGCCAGGCTGGAACGATTTCCAGCCCGCGGTTCTGCAGACCGCGCGACAGTTCCTCCGCCATCGCCCCGGCACGGTCATGCGGCGCATCCACCAAAAAGATCCGGTAGCCTGCCGCGGACGGAAATTTTTCGATGAAATTCTTCTCGGCCATGACGAGGCCTCCTTGCAGGATCGAACCCGGAAGCACGGCGACGATCCGGAGAGGGAATGCTTGCCCGTGCTCATCCGTGACCGGCAGAGTGTCGCCGAGTTTCCTGCCCAGCGCCCAGGTGACGGTTTGCTCGTCGCCGATCACTGGCACCGCGCCATCAGGAGCGGGCTGGTCTAACAACGACCAATCGCCTCCGAACGCGCGGCGCCGCTCGAATTCCTCCGGGGCCACCCCGAGCAGGCGAGGTTGCTGCGCGCGGTTCAGGTTCAGGCAGCTCGCCTCGTCGCCGTCGCGCACGCGCAGCGGCACGACCCTCACATTTTTCAGGATCTCCTCCGACAGGCCGAACACCTCGCGTCCGGCCGCGCTGTTCAAATCGTCATAGACCGGCAGCGCCGACTGCGCGTAGAGGGCAAACCCACCGGTGCCCGGGGCATCCGGGCGCGCGTCCAGATGGAACGCGCTCACCGCGACCAGCAGGAACACGCCGCTGGCCAGCACGCCGATCGATGTCAGGCTGCGCCCGCGCCGTCTGGCCGCATTGCGCCGACCGAGTTGAGCAAGACTGGTGTCGCCTGCTGATATCCTGGCCGCCAGTCGCGCCAGCCACCACTGGCTGAACCCGATTCCGGCGATCAACAGGCACGCTCCCGCTCCGAAAAACGCCTCCGCATTTCGCAGCGGCAAAAGCGCCGCGCCGCCCAAGACAGCCAGTGCGCCCAGCCACAAACCCCACTGCCGCGCTTGAGGCGACAACGACTCCCTTTCGCCCGCCAGCAACTCCACCGGCGAGCGCCGCATCTGCCGGCGCTGCACGATCGCCATCGCAAGAAACGCCGCCAACAGGCTCGCGACGGCACCTGTTACCAGGGTTGCCGGCTCGGCGTGGTAGCGGAAATGCGCCGCGCCCACCGCGCCTCGCCAGACGGTCTCGAGGCCGCGCAACGTCAGCTTCGTGTAGGCGATGCCGCCGATGACGCCGAGCGCCGCGCCGAGCACCGCGACGACAAACCCTTCGCTCAGCACGAGACGGCGGACACGTCCGGGCGCGAATCCGATGGCTCGGAGCAGTCCGGTTTCTGCGGCGCGTTGTTCGAGGTTGAACACGAAAAGCATCGCCGTCAGCAGGAGCGCCGCCACGATCAGAAACAGGCTGAACCCGAGGAAGAGCTGCCCGAAATCCATCGACTCCCGGCCTGCCGATAGGGCCGGTTCGCGCGCGGGGGCGAAGAACAATCCCAAGGCGGCGGGATCGAGCTTAGCGCGGAGTTCCGACGCGGCATCGGTGCCGGCGGGAAACCGGATGGACGTCAGATTCCCGAAGCGGTTCGCCCACAATTTCTGCCCTGCCGCCAGCGTCACGAAGGCCTTCGGCGTGCCCCGGTAGTTCTTCCAGTAATCTTCGTCCTTCGGGCGGATGCGCCCGGTGTCGATCGGGATCCCGGTCTGCCAATCCCTGCAGTTGTCGGCGTCCGCGAGGCCGGGAAATGGCGGCATCCAGGAGTCGTCCTTCACGAGCGGCGTGACCGCCCGCACGCGGAACGCCGACGTCTTTTCCACCAGTTCGCGACGGGCGCCGATGGCGTAGTAGCGCAGGGTTATCTCCTCGCCGGGCTTTACGCCGAGGTCGTCGGCGAGCCACGAGTTGATCGTGATTTCGTCGTCCTTCTGATCGTTGCCGGATGCGGTGATGAACGAGTAAGGCGTCGTCTTTTCGCCGTGACGGAATTCGTTGATGAAATAGGTCAGTGCGCCTGCACCATTCGAGGCGAGCGCCCGGGACACGGCCGGATCGAGAAACACGCGGTCGGTCCGCAGCTCATTGTCGCGCACCTCCAGCCCGGCGTCCGCCAGCGTCCAGACAGAACGGAGCGCGGCGTTGGCATCCGCCGGCGCGCCGGTGAGCAGAGTGTTTGCCTGGCCGGCGTGTTTGAGCTGCTCTTGCAAGAGCGCCAGCGGCACGAAGACGGTGTGCGGTGGCACCTGGTTCGCCTGGAGGCTGAACCTTCCGAACTCGTTGTCACCAGCGACCGCTGTGATGCGGACCCTCAGCGCGACCGACGTGTCGCTGCGCCCGGACAACGGCGCGTCGCGCGAGACCAGCGCCGGCTCTTCCACGCGCACCACGATCATATCTCCAACACGCACGCCGAGCTGTTCCGCCAGACGCGCGTTGACGGCGACGCCTTTGTTGTGCGCCCCGCCGAGCTTCCAGAAACGTTCATCGACACCGAGCACCTGAACGTCGTTGGCGCGCGCCCGGCCGTCGGGCAGGGCCGCTGAACCGCGCAGAATCAGAGCCGGCGCGACGGGCGAGGAGATTATTTCGGAGAGATCGTCCGCCAGCCCGGCACGGAAGAAATGCTCGGGAAGAGTCAGTGCCTGCGTCACGCGACCGAGGCGGGCGAGCGCGTGCTGTTTCAGCGTGAAGCGCACCGAATCGCCGACCACGAGCGAGCCGGTGAGGACAGCGCCCGCGACCGCCACCCCGGCGAGCACGCTGAGGTGCGTCCTCCAGTAGAACCGCAGGCTGCGGAGGATGAGCGGAAAAAGCGTCATGAAGATTTATCCGCAGATTTCGCAGATGGCGCAGATTGGGATCGAATGAGGCGGCGGAATTCAAGCGATGCGGAACCGAAGTTCAGGATGAGTCCGACGGGCAGGCCGGTGGCTTTGAGGTAATTGATGGTCTGGGCTTCTTCGACGCCGCCGAGTTTGGCCAGGGCTTTCAATTCCACTACCACAGAATCAAAGCAGAGGAAGTCGGCCCGGTAAGCGGTGTTGAGATTTTGCCTTTTGTATTTGACCGGCAGTTCCACCTCGCGCCGATGCGGAATGCCACGCGCCGTCAACTCCAGAGTCAATGCTTCCTGATACACCGCCTCCAGAAACCCACACCCTAATTCCTGATGCACTTCCATCGCCGCCCCAATAATTGAGTAGGTTCTTGGGTCTCTGTTGTCAGTTTCCATAAAATCTGTGCCATCTGTGAAATCTGCGGATCAGCTTCTTAATATTCCGTCGCGTAGTTCCACGGTGCGGGGAAGGCGCTTGGCCAGTTCGAGGGAGTGGGTCACGAGGACGAGGGCGACGCCTTCCTCTTTGTTGAGTTCGAGCAAGAGGTGGCCGAGGTTTGTCGCGGCGGAGTGGTCGAGCGAGCCGGTCGGCTCGTCGGCCAGCAAGAGCTTCGGCTCGTTGATCAGGGCGCGCACGACGGCGACGCGCTGGCATTCGCCGCCGGAAAGCTGGCCGGGGCGGTGGCCGAGGCGGTGTTTGAGGCCGACGCGTTCCAGCAGCCGCTCCGCGCGGGCGCGGTCCGCCGCCGTGGTCCGGCCAGTCAGGGTCGGAAGCAGCACGTTTTCCTGGACGGTGCATTGCGGGAGCAGGTGGTGAAGCTGGAAGATGAACCCGATCTGCTTATTGCGCATCGCGGCCAGTTCTTCTTCCTTGAACCCGCCGAGATCGCGCCCGTCGAGGCGGACGGCTCCCATGGTCGGCCGGTCGAGTGCGCCCATGATGTTGAGAAGCGTGCTCTTGCCCGACCCGCTGGGGCCGATAATGGAAACCGCCTCACCGGCATCGAGCCGGAGGCTGACATCGCGGAGCACGTCGACCGCAGCGCCTCCATCGGGGGAGGCGTAGGTTTTCGTGAGATGATCAAGTTCAAGAAGCATGGGTCAATTGGAGAAGAAGGGTTTCAATTTTTCGTGTCATCGCATCGGTGCTGAAATCGGATTGAACGGCGCGCCGTCCGGCTTCGCCCATCCGACGTGCTGCTGCAGGATCGCTGAGAAGTTGGCGAAGCGCGGTTGCCAGAGCGGCGGGATCATCGGGGGCGCAGAGCAGGCCGCCGCCGGTTTGTTCCAGGAGCTCGGGAAACGCGCCGTTGCGCGGCTGAACCACAGGAACCCCTGCGGCCCACGCTTCGAGGACGTAGAGACCGAGCGCTTCGCCGTAGGTTGCGGGCACGGAGAGAACGGTCAGGCTGCGCAGAAAGGCACGTTTCGCAGGAAGGTCGAGATTGGGGAGGAATTCGACATCGCGCGGCAGCCGCTTCTGGAGCGAGCGGACGAAGCGCCCGTCGTGGCCTGTCATGGCGCCGGCGATGCGAAGCCGCACGCCGGGCATCCCAAGCTGGAGAAACGCATCCACGAGCGTCCCGAGGCCTTTGCCGGGATGCATGCGGGCGAGAAATCCGATGACCGGAGGATCCGGCGGCGTGGCGGCCGGATGAAAATCCTCCACCCCGATCCCGGGATGAATCACGGTGACACGGTCCGGGGCGAGTTCGAGCCGGCGGCCCATCACACCGGCGAAGTAGTGGCTGACTGCGACGAAGTGATCGATGTCGCCGCACCGTCGGGCGAGCAGCTCCCAAGCTTGTTGCCGGTAGGGTTCGGGCAGGCTGTCGAGGAACGAATCCTCGCCTTGAAGCGTGCAGAGGACGGGCACGCGGAACTCCTCCTTGAGACGGCGGGCGAGGCCGCCGAGCAGCGAGTTGGAAAGGCAGATCACATCGGGGCGCGGCTGGGTGCGCAGCCAGGCGATGAGTCGTTCGACCTCGCCTGCCTGGCGGCTTTCAGTGCCCTGCAGCATCGAGACGGCGGACTCGCCGAGATCCCTCGCCGAGGTCATGCCGGCAAACCCCGAGGCGAGCCGAAGCAGCCCCGGCGCACTGAGCAGGCGGTTGAGCCAGTCGGGCATGCGGCGGAACGCGGGATATTTCTGTTCGAGGAAGACGCTGATGCCACCGAGGAAGACCGGCGAGCCATTGGTCTCGGTTGGTTCATCCGTGATGTGCGGCAAATAAAGCGGAACCATGAGCACATCGTGGCCGCGAGCCCGCAGCGCGCGCACCAGGGAATTGTCGCGCAGGCAACTGCCGCAGTAGTAATTTCCTGTGCCGGGGGTGAGTTGGAGAATTCGCATGGGGTCAGCGTTCGCTCTTCGCGCCGAAAGCATAAACGTTGCCGTCCTCGGATCCGATCACGACGAGGCCGTCGGCGATGGCGGGGGAGGCGATGAGTTCATTGCCGATCTCGTAGGACCAAACGGGCTTGCCGGTGTCGAGTCGGACCATGCGCAGTTTGCCATCCTGGGAGCCGAAAACGACCTTGTCACCGCAGACAGCGGGCGAACTGTCAACATCACCCTCCGTGGCGGACGTCCAGCACACCTTCCCCGTGGCGCGGTCAAAACAGTAAATGCGCTTGTTGCGGCCTCCGATGATCACGAACCGGTCAGTGATGGCCGGGGATGAGAAGAACTGCGCATTGGGATGCTTCGACCGCCAGACGACGCCGGACGATTTGAGATCGATGCAGAGGATCTCATTGCCGTAGTGTGCGATGTAGGCGCGGCCATCGGCTACGGCGGGCGAGCCGGGGATATACGCGCCGGCTTCGATGGCTGCCAGTTCTTTACCGGTGTCGGCGTCGATGAGGTGCACGATGCCGTCGCAACCGCCGAAAACGACCTTGCCGTCGGCCACGGCGGGTGTGCCGTTGACGTAGTTGGAGGTTTCAAAAGCCCACACGCATTTTCCGGTTGCGGCATCGACGCAATGGGCCTTGAAATCGTGGCTGCCGACGATGATGCGGGCCGCCGCGCTCCCGGGAACGCGGAACGAGTTCGGCCCGCCGGTGATTTTTTCCTCGGTCTTGTAAATCCATTTCAGGGCGCCATTCACCGCGTCGAGCGCGTAGAGGTTCCCATCGTTCGAGCCGACATAGACGGCGCCGTCGAGCACCAGCGGCGAGGATTCGATGCCGGCCCCGGTCTTGAATTCCCAGAGCTGCTTTCCGGAATCGGCGGCCAGCGCGCGGATTCTGCCGTCGTCGCAGCCGACAAAGACGCGCCCGTCGGCGATCGCGGCGGAGGACTTGACCGGCTTGCTGGCCTGGAACGTCCAGCGGAGTTCCAGCGAATCCGCCAAGCCGCCCCCGGCGACGCCATGGAGTTCCGGGCTGCCCCGGAACATCGGCCAGGCGGTGGCGAGCGCGACGCACAGAAGGCAGGCGAAGTTCGGCATGGCCCCATTCAACCACCTGTCGCGGTGGCGTGCAACCGGGATGAGAACATGGGTGTGAGAACATCGGGATTGCTCCCCGAAAAAGAACCTGCTCTGATCCCGAAGCTGGATTTCCGGAAGGTCCCCCAATATTATGATGCGTTTTCTCACTCTCCTGATCGCTCTCGGCCACTCGCTCGCATCGTTTGCCGCCACCCCGGTGGGCTGGCGAATGGACGGCCGAAGCGATTTTTCGACGGCCAAGCCGCAGACCCAATGGGGGCCGGCGGACCGCGTGGTCTGGGCGACACCGCTGCCGCAGTGGAGCAATGCCGGCCCGGTGTTGGTGGGCGACAAGATTTTCGTCTGCGCTGAGCCGTCCACGCTCCTCTGCTTGGATTCCTCCGGGAAGATTCTCTGGCAGCACAGCGCCGATTACTCGGATTTTCCCGCTCCCCCGACTGCCGAACTTGAAAAGAACCGCGCGACCATCGCCGAAGAGCATTTGGCCGAGCAGGCGGCCGCGTTGCAGGCGGAGATCAAGGCAAAGAACGACCTTCTGGCCCCGTTGAAGGCGGATGCGGCAGCGAAAAAAGACGATGCGGACGCCAAGGCGAAAGTTGATGACATGGCAAAGGAGATCGCTCCGCTGGACCAAAAGCTGAAAGAGCTCAACGAGAGGATCCAGTCGCTCTTGCCCCTCTCCGAGCGAAAGCTGCCGCCCACGCATCCGACCAACGGCTACACCACCGCCACGCCGGTGAGCGACGGGCCCTTTGTCTATGCCGCGTTCGGTTCCGGGGTCGTCGCATGCTATGCCATGGACGGCACGCGCCAATGGCTGCGTCTTTTTCCCGAGAACACCCGCCGCGGATGGGGCAACGCCACGTCCCCCGTGCTGGTGGGGGATTTGCTGATCACCCATTATCTCGACATGGTCGCGCTCGACCCCGCGACCGGCAAGGAAGTCTGGCGCGCGCCGCACAACCACAACTGGGGAACCCCCGCCATCGTCACCCTGGGCAAGCTGGCCCTCCTGGCCACTGACGGAGGCGAAGTGGTCAATGCGGCGGACGGGAAGACCGTGGCGACTACCATGAAACTTACGTATTGCTCGCCGCTCGCAAAAGATGACGTCGTCTATTGCGCCGACATGGGCAAGGCGCAGGCCTTCCGGCTCTCGGCCGACGACCAAGGCGGAGTGACCGCAAAAATGCTGTGGGAGACCAATATCAGCAGCGACCGCCATTATGCATCGCCGCTCCTCGCCGGCGGCTTTCTCTATCTGGTAAACAAAGACGGCGTGCTCGACGTGGTTGACGGGAAAACCGGGGCCGTCGCCTACCAGCAAAAACTCGCTCTCGGCGGCACCGTTTACCCCTCGCCGGTGCTCGATGGGAATGTCGTGATCGTGAGCAGCGACAACGGAAAATCAGTCGTCCTCAAGCCGGGTCCAAGCTACGAGGAAGTCGCCCGCTGCACGCTCGATCCATTCCGCGCCACCCCTGTCTGCAGCGGCTCGCGCATGTTTGTCCGCACTTGCCCGCCAAAGGACAGCAAGCTGTTTTGCATCGGAGAGTGAGGGCGTGCACGGGAGGGTTGAAAAGGACCGATCCCGCTTGTCTTGCGCTAAAAAAATTCTTAGCCTGCACCCTCCCATGATCACCCAGGGCTTCAAGGTTGCTTTGGTGCTGGTTGCGTGCTTGAGTCTTACATCTGTTTCTTCTGGGTCTTGCGCCGGAGGTCGTTTTCCAGTGCAGCCGGATGCGATGGTGAAAAATGAAATCCCCCTTCCTCCTCGCCCTTTTCTTCGGTGTGGCTTGGTATGGGGTTTCGACGGTCTGGGCTGAGGATCCGTTCCAGAGCCGGGCGGAACTCCAGGAGGCCCCGGGCGTTTCCGCGAATCTCGACGCCCTGGTTTTCGCCCGGCAAAAGCAGCTCGGGATCCGTCGGGCAAACGCCTGTTCCGACGCGGCCTTTCTCCGGCGGGTTTTCCTCGACGTGATCGGCACGCTTCCGACCGCGGATGAAGCGGCCGCCTTCCTTGAGGACAAGTCCCTGGGCAAGCGCGCGGCCTTGATCGACGCGCTTTTGGAGCGCGGGGAGTTCGCCGACTACTGGGGGATGCGGTGGGGGGACATCCTGCGCGTGAAATCGGAATTTCCCGTAAACCTCTGGCCGAACGCCGCGCAGGCCTACGACCGGTGGATCCGCGAAAATATCCGGCTGAACACTCCGTATTCCAAGATCGCCACGGAAATCCTGACCGCGTCCGGCAGCAACTTCAGAAATCCGGCCGTCAATTTTTACCGCTCTGCGGGCAGCAAGGATCCGAAGGCGGTCGCACGCGCGGTTGCCCTCGCCTTCATGGGGGAGCGCGCCGAAAAGTGGCCCGGGTCCAAGCAGGCCGCCCTGGCCGCATTTTTCTCGATGATCGGGTTCAAGAAATCCGGGGAATGGAAGGAGGAGATCGTTTACTACAAGGGGATCGACGGGGCGATGAAGGGGCCGAAGGAAGCCACGTTTCCGGACGGGACGACCGTCCGCCTGAAGCCGGGTCAGGACCCGAGGGAGGTCTTTGCGGACTGGCTGACCTCCTCGAAGAGCTCCCCATTTGCCGCGAGCGGCGCCAACCGGATCTGGTATTGGTTGATGGGGAGGGGAATCGTCCATGAGCCCGATGACATGCGCCCCGGCAATCCGCCATCGAACCCGAAACTCCTGGCACTGCTGGCGCGGGAATTCGCCGATTCGGGATACGACACCAAGCACCTCTTCCGCATGATCCTCAACTCGAACACCTACCAGCTCTCGTCAATCCCGCCGTGCGACCAGCCCAAGGGGGCTGAGCAGTTTGCGTTCTACCCGCTGCGGCGCCTCGAAGCGGAGGTGCTCATCGACGCGATCAATCAGATCAGCGGATCGCACGAGCAATACTCGAGCATGATCCCCGAGCCGTTCACGTTCCTCCCCGAAGAGTCGCGCTCGGTCACCCTGCCGGACGGGAGCATCACCGGCTCGTTCCTGGAAATATTCGGGCGTCCGCCGCGGGACACCGGCCTGCTCAGCGAGCGCGGCGAGCGCACGACGACCGCCCAGCGCCTGCACCTGCTCAACTCCGGGGACATCCTCGGCAAGATCAGCAAGAGCGAGAAGCTCAACGCCATTTTCAAAACGCCCGGCGGGCCGAAGGCGGTCGCCACGAAACTCTACTTGACGATCCTCTCGCGCTACCCGACCGATGAGGAATGGAAAACCGTGGAAGCCTACACGAAGTCCGGCGAAGCCAAGGGCGGCTGGAAGGCGATGCAGGACCTCGCCTGGGCGCTGCTCAACTCCCCGGAATTCGTTTTTCGCCACTGAGATGAACGCTCCCTACAATCTCTCAAGGCGCTCCCTTCTGCGCCGCGCCGCGCTAACGGCAGCCGGGATGACGCTCGGTCGCCTGGGCGTCTTCGCGTCTGCTCCGCCCGTCCCCCTCGTCGCGAAAGCGAAGGCGGTTATCCAGATCTGGCTTTGGGGCGGGGCATCCCATCTGGACACTTTTGACCCGAAACCGGACGCCGGCAGCGATTACTGCGGGCCCCTGGACAAGCCGATCCAGACGAACGTGCCCGGCATCGTGATTAGCGAACTGCTTCCCGAACTCGCCAAGCAGGCCGACAAATACTCGATCATCCGCAGCGCGACCCACGGCTCGAACGCGCACGAGACCGGAGCCTACATGGTCCAGACGGGACACGCCGAAGGCGAGCGGCTGGTCTATCCGTCGGCCGGAGCCGTGGTCTCCCTCTTCAAAGGCTACGATGCCGGATACAAAGGGATCCTGCCGCCATACATCGTGCTCACCGAACCGCAGGGGAGATTTTCGGAAGCCGGGTTTCTCGGGCCGCGCTACAAGCCGTTTGCGACCGGAGGAGATCCCTCGAAGACACCGTTTGCCGTGCAGGGCATCGTCGCCGAGGGAATTTCCGAAAAGCGCCAGCTCGAACGCCGCACACTGCTTGGCGAACTCGACACGCTTGGCGCGATGATGCCGGGCGACCAGAAGCTGGCCGAGTTCGACCGGTGCGGGGACGCCGCCTACGACATGATCCTCGGCGACGGCGCTAAAATTTTTGATCTCGCGCAGGAAGGGGAGGGGATGCGCGAGTGGTATGGCCGCAACCGCTTCGGCCAATCCTGCCTGGCCGCGCGGCGGCTCGTCGAGCGCGGGGCGAAATACGTCACGATCAACTTCAAGGGCTGGGACACACACAAGCAGCATTTCCAGACGATGCGCCAGAAGCTGCCGGAACTGGACAAGGGCGTGGCGGCCCTGCTCCAGGATCTCGCCGTGCGCGGCCTTCTCGGAAGCACGATCGTCTGGATTTGCAGCGAGTTCGGCCGGACCCCGAAACTTCAGTGGGAGCCGCCATGGGATGGAGGGCGCGGACATCACGGGAAAGTCTTTTCGATGGTCGTTGCGGGTGGGGGATTCCGCGGCGGGCAGATCGTGGGGGCATCGGACAAGAGAGGCGAAGTGGTCGCGTCACGCCCTGTGTATCCGTGGGATCTCATCGCCAGCATCTACGAGCTTATGGGCATCGATCCCGAGGGGGTATTCCCTAAGATCGGGGAAGGTAATATCCGCCTCCTCCAGCAGATCAGCGGCAACATCAAGTCCGGCGGCCGCCTGAAAGAAATCATGTGAGCCACGCTTGTCCTAATGCTTCCCGCGTCTTCCGCACGCGTGGCACCTTCGCCATGATCGCCGCCGCGTTGCTGGCCGCGTCCGCGCAGGCCCAGCAGAGCAAGGACCCCCGCGCCGGCTGCGCGTTTCCCGCCGGTGGGAAAAGAGGAACGTCTGTCGATGTGACCGTGGGCGGACAGTTTCTCGAGGGAACCAAGGATGTCATCATCACCGGCACCGGGGTGAGGGCCAGCGTGGTCGGATTCCGAAAACCACTGCCGCAAAAACGCTTCAACGAATTTCAGGATTATATCCAGGAGGAAAAGAAAAAGCGCAAGGAAGCCGCTTCGCCCGCCGCATCGCCTGCCGCATCGCCTGCCGCATCGCCTGCCGCATCGCCTGCCGCATCGCCTGCCGCATCGCCAGCCGCATCGCCAGCCGCGTCGCCTGTCGCATCGCCTGTCGCATCGCC
>Ga0194063_10001971_pt1 | contig 13006 bp, 13 predicted proteins | sample SepL3720m_MetaG_FD_155459 | JGI IMG/M metagenome (GOLD analysis project Ga0194063, IMG submission 155459) | Anoxic zone freshwater microbial communities from boreal shield lake in IISD Experimental Lakes Area, Ontario, Canada - Sep2016-L373-20m | ecosystem: Environmental > Aquatic > Freshwater... | reverse complement strand
TTGACAGAAGAGAGCTGGTCTTCACCCCTTGAAAAACCAGTCGAGCCAGATTTCGTCTCAATATGGTTGTGCTGCCCCGATTTGAACTGGGCTTGCAGCAGACCGTATGCCTCCAGTAGATGCTCGCGTGTGATTGTCCGGTCCGCCGAGCGGATGCCCAGGATCCCCGCCGTCGTCCTCAGTTCATTCAGGTAGGCATAACTCCAGTCATTCGTCCGGCCCGCGACCTCATCGAGTACCTCGTCGGGCAAGTCCGAATAGTGGTCAGCCAGGTAGCGGCGGCGCAACTCGCGGTTGGGAACGGGAAATTTCCAGACCCGGTCAAACCGGCTGGGCCGGTGAATCAGGGCGGGATCGATGTTTTCAGGATTGTTGGAGGAACCGATGATCAGGATCCCCTTGCTCGGCTTCAAGCCGTCGAGCACGTTCAGGAAGCTGGACCGGGTAACCATGGTCTCGTTTGTCAGCGATTCCATGTCCTCAAGGAGCACCATGGAGGGCGCGTTGGACTCCGCCGCCCTGAAGAGATTGTGCAGGTCGTCCTCATCCGTGCGCTTTCCCATCCGGATGGAGAAGAACGAGACGCGATACCGCTGGTGGCACATCTGGATCAGGTGCCGCGTCATCATGGTCTTGCCCGTTCCAGGCGGCCCCACGAAGAGGAATCCCCGCTGGTAGCGGGCGCCCAGGGACTTGAACAGGTCTTTGCCCTCGTAGAATGCCGACACCTGCCCCTCGATGTCCTCTTTCATGTGATCCGGAAGGAAGATAGGGGCAGGGATCTTTCGGGCCTCCACCTCGATATCCGGCCCATTGAAAACCGTGACATTCACCTTGTTCCGGCTTCGGCGGATTTTGAACTCCGAGGCCACTGCCTTGAAAAAGGCACCCATCAGTTCATGGTCATCCGTCGATGCAAGGTACTGGTTGCAGAACTCGTCCTTGTGACTGAGATAGGAGAACAGGTGGAACGACCTGCCATCCTTGGCCGTGACCAAGATGACGCCCGCCCAGATGGAGGAAATATTTCGGCTCGGTTTGTGTCCGTTCCAGAGACAGAAACGCGGGTAGCGGGTCTCAATACGCAGCCAGGTCCAATCCTTGACCCGCCCTTCCCGGGAATAGCCCGTCCCCAGCATCCGGGCAAGGCTCCGTAGTTGCATATTGTGCTCTGCATGAATGTAGGTCCAGAAAGGAATGTCAGGAAACTGTTCCTGGAGAAAATGGGTTGCCTCTATGGGCGTCAGGCCCGCTTTCTCCGACTCTTCAAATGGATTCTTGCGCATATGACTCCCTTTCCCTGTTAATTCTGACCGACCGGTTGATATTTCACCCCTTCGTTTTCCGTGAACGACTTCAGGTCTGGTCCGATCGGGGCGATTTCTTTTAGATCCGGAGTAAAGAGATAGAACAGATCATAGGAACCCCGGGAGGGATAGTAGCGGTGCTGCGACGTTACGATATACCCGCTGAACCGCTCGCCCCTGTCCGAAAGGATGATTCTCGTTTCGCTTCCCTCGCCCAGGAGCCGCTCCCTTGAGCCGTCGGCATTCATGACGCGTAGACCCGCGCAGGTCGCCGACTCAGGCGTCTCGAAGTAAACCTTGTCCCCTTTTGGCGAAAACTGAAGACGTGTGATCCAGCCGACCACATAGTCGGGATCCGGTCCCGGGATCGCTCCATGATCCTGGCGGTAAAGCCTCGTTTCCTTCGTTCCGTCCTTCCTGATCCGCCAGATCTCCTCGCATAAGACGCCTTCCTTGACCTTCATCCCGTAAGGCGGAGTGTACTTTTCTTCCACCATCTTGCCTGCGAAACTGCGGACAAAGTAGATCCATTCACCCTCGGGATGAAGCATAGCCTGGGAATCGCGCCCGGAAGTGGTCAGTCGCACAGCTACCCCCGCCGCATCCGCGTAGACGATATTTCCCTGGTCGCATCGGACTGACGCCACGCCACCCGCCGCACCATTTAAGGCGGCAAAGCACAGTATCCCCGCCAAAACCCGCCAGCTGCCATTCAAAACCCGTTTGTATTTATTCATGCGTAACCTTCAGTCCCTGGTCTATGGATTTTCCTGAACCATCAGGCCGCCTTGTTCCGGCCTTTTGCCGGGCGAATCCAGCGACCCCCGTACTCTCTGGAAGCCGACGGCAGGCAGAGTTTCCGAAGATTTCGGCGTGAATGTTCTAAAAGTCTGCATCTCCTTGAGTTAGAGGCGAAATTGCTGTAGGTTGAGTGAAATTTCTGGAAGAAGCGGAAGGTATGGCGACAGAGTTCAAACATTGGGAAGAGTGGAAAGAAAAGTGCAATCTCAGGCTTTGTGGAGATGAAACAAAGGCCGCGTTGCTTGAGTATTCGGGCAAACGCTTTCATTCCTTGGTAGAGTGGGCGCTGAGGAGTCTCAAGTTCGCCTATCAGGACATCAATGAGAAGAACGCTTGGGTGGGATGGGATCTTTTCGATAACTACTATATTGATCGCGGGGAACGGACGGGAAAGGCCTATAAAGATTGGTTGTTTCTCACGGCACGGAACTCACCCGATAACTATGTCGTGGTTCTTGAAAAGGAGATGAACCTCCTTTTGCGCAACGTAGTCCGGACCTACATACGAGAACACTATCCCCGGAAAGGGGTCAAATCACTGGACGCTCCACTGGAAAGCGGGAATCCTGATTCAGGCACCCTAATGGATGTCACTCCTAGCCGGGACTGTTCAACCCGAGATAGTGTCGAGGCCAGCGACGGAAGAAATGTGGCTGCGGGCTTCGCTTCCCGATTCTTTAAAGAACTGAGCCGACGGGATCGAGTGGTTCTGGTTGCCCTTGGCTTGGGGCTTCCGGCCTCCTGCGCGGAAGCCGAGAAGGCGGCTCAGTGCAAAAAAAGCATGTTGGCTGATGCTAGAAGCCAGCTCAATATCTGTATCAGGGATCGGCTCAAACGGGAAATGTCGGAAGATGCCGACTATCTCCGCTTCTATGTTCTTGAAGCACTGTTGGAAAAGTGTATCGAGTGGGCCAAAGGCGAGAAAAGCTGTGAATCAATGTTCCATCTATTGAAAGTGCGTCAAGCTGGGGGAGGGCGGCCATGAAGTCATTTCCCCAAAAGCGTACCAAGGAGCAAACCGCAACCCTGGGCGACTGGCTTGCACAGTGGCATCTCGATCGGAAACTTCGAGAATGTCCGGAGCAAGACGTATCGCTTGAGAATCAAGGCAAAGATCAGCGGGCTGAACAGGATTTCGGAAGGCTCATTAGGCCGTTTAGTGAGGAGCCAGTGCCCGAGGTCAGTCAGATTCGCCTATTGTCGCCCAGTCTGATTTCCGGAGGACGTGGGCCTACATATGTGGCTGTCCTCGGGAATACAGGAACAGGGTGTTACCTTGTTGCCCCGTTCAGTAGGTTCCAGACACCTTCACTACCGTACGAGATTCTCTTGAGGGATTCTCCTGCGGCACTGTCCGTTCTGTGTTTGTGGAACGCCCGCTCCATTTCTGCATTTGTATTAAGCCAGAGTTGGTGCGTCAGCCAACTTTCTGAGGCTGAACTTCAGGACGCACTGGCCATCTGCAATCTGGCTGGCCAGAGCGACTCCATTCCCGAAACCCTCGCCAGTCGAGTGGGTCCGCCTGTGTGCGATCTTGAAGACCCGCGACTTGAGTATATGGACGAGGAAGGTGAAATGTGGAGGGAGATAGTGTTCTTTCCTGCCGAGGCTGAGACAGGTGTGTGCCTACATATCCCAAGCCTCCGGGATGTATCTCAAGAGAACGCAATGCAGTTAGCAGCCGATTCAACAGATCCGCTGATTTGTATTCTTGCCTTTGAGGTTAAGCTGAGGCGGTTATTTGTCCATGTTTTTGCCAAACCTGCTGAAAAGATGCTGTTCCTTGTGGTCTCTGATTCATTAGGAGAGTCGTCCTTGGGTCTTGATGGGATTGCCGTGTCCCTTCGAGGGATAGGCGTGGTCGGCCAGTTCAAATCTGGTCAATCCCTGATTCATGCCGAAGACCTGGCGGATTTTCGGTAATTTCCGATTCTGAACTGCGCCGTTTGATCAGGAATCGGCCCCAAGAGTCCAATCTCGGAGCGCTTGTCACCGCTGAAGTTTACTTCCGGGCTTGGCTTTATGATGGGGCAAGTCGCGAGGAGATGCGTGCCGAACTTGCGGGTTGCCAAGATCCTGTGATTGACCGTTTGTTTGACGGCCTCTTGAAAGCCATTCGTGCTCAACCCTCATGGGACGGGGAAGTTCATGAAGTTATGCCTGTGCAGGGCCGCACTCGATTGATTCTGGAACGATTAATTGCCCGTATTCGTGCATTCATGCGAGCTGACGGCGTGATTCCCGTTGTAACCGGAGAAAAGGCCGAGGCCATCCCGATTGCCTTCAATTTCAGGGTTAATGAATCCTCCGATACGACCATTCGGGATGTCACGGGTATCCCGATACCTCTTTGGGATGAGGCTTTTGAGTTGGCGGGTGATTTTTGCGCCCAGCATATCGGTATACAACTACAGTGCAGCCTCCGGGGAATTGGCCGCCAGTTGGACGGAGAAAGCTTTGAACTTCCGGTCATGCTGGCCTTGGCTCGCAAAAGAGGGGCTCTCCCTGATTACCCGGTATTAAGCCTCATGGCAACGGGCGCTATTCGGGGTGATGCCGTCGTTGCGGTGGCGGGTATTGACGCGAAGACCGCGCTGGCCAGACGTATGGGGGTAAAGTTATTTGTCACTCCCGGGGTGGCCAGTAATGACTTTGTTATGGGCGTTCCGGCGGGTGCAACCATCAAAGGTCTTCTTGGAAGCCTCGAAAATTGGCTGGAGCGCGCCGATTTGGGCCGTCTTGACACCCGGACTGCCTCTGTTCGGCTCAATTGTCTCGGCGACGAAATTCATATGGGTGTTGTATCCGTTTCGGATGCCGCTACGCGTCTGAACAGGTATGAAAAGATTCTGGAGCAAGACACAACGTCCAGAACCGCGGCGGAAGGGATGATTCGAGTCAATGTGCTTAAGGGCGCACTCGCCAATCACGCTGGCGACCCAAAAGCGGGAATCCAGGCAACTCAGGTTGCGGCATCGCTGGCCATCAGGCATCGGATGCCTTTGCTCTATGTGAATGCCATGGCCAACCGAATCGTGAGCCTCACCGATATCGGGCAACTTGCCGCTGCGGAATCTGAAGGCCGTCGCCTGCTCGACTGGGTTCACCATGATTTTTCTGGCCCGGCCGCAGAGCAACTGCAGGCGGAGATGGTTGCGTGTGGCGTCGTAGGCGGACAACCGCTCATGCAGATGGCGCTTCAAGGATCCGAAAGCGGTCCAGAGTCACTACGACTTCTTTCACGGGCCTTCGAGATTGCCAAAGAGCTTAATTTTCAGGCAGATATCTGTCGCGATGCTGTCCAGATAGCCCTCTGGCATGCCCTTCTTGATCCGGTCCACACGGATGTCGCGGTGGAGAAGGCCCACTCGGTTCTCGATGGGCATCCCGGCGAGTGGTCCACTGCCAGTCATGCGTATCTGCAACGGGCCCGTTTTCTGGGGGCTTATAGGTCTGCCTTATGTTTTAACACCAAGGTTGAGGACTTTTCCGCTTGGCCATTGCCGGAGGCCAAATTCACTTCATTGAACTGGGTTCGCGCAACGGCCCTAAAATATGGGCCTTATATGCAGGGCAGGGGATGAATGCGGCGGCGGAGAAAGACTTCGAGGCGGCCTGGTCTCTTCTTGACCGTGAGTCGGCCCCGTTACTTCGATTCATTGGGGGTACGGTTTCTATTGTGGCTGGTGAGGCACTGTTGAATGAAAACCAGTCTTTGGCAAGGATCTACCTCCAACAGGCCAAAGCCGTTTTCACCCCTCATGCCAATAATGTTGCGGGATCCATGAATGGTGCTCCCTGGCTTAAACGAGCGGAAGGTATCATCAATGGATATCCATCCCAAAGTCTACCGAACCCTCAACTTGCCTTTCCTTATTAGACTTCTGATCCTCAGATTCTAATAGGGAAAGGGCCGTAGCGAAACGGAATAGACCTGTTGACTTTATTACTGAAAAGCCTATATTTACTAAAAAGTAAACAATGAGGTTTCAGTGAATAAAGAAGTTGTCACATCTGAGCAAGAGCTGATCCGTTATGCTCGTAAGATACTGGAAGATAACTCGTTAGGAGCTTTCAGAGTCGCTGAATATCAAGGTTCAGAACTTTTTGATCTTGCCGTCACATTTTCGTTCGGTGGAGTGGAGTCCGAGTTTCTCGCCGACTGTCAACTGCGCCCGACAGTGAAGGATGTCGCTTATCTGGCCGCTCGGGTTCTGACTCAGGGAATAAACCCGCTTCTCGTGACCGTGAAACTGACGCCATCCCTAGTTGAGGAGTGTAAGAAACAAGGCGTCAGTTGTTTGGATCTGAATGGCCGCATCTGGATTTCGGCCAAGGGGATTGCAATCGAGAAGGATGTGCCGCCCCGCAACAAATATTACGTCCTTCCGGAACCGCCCGTGAGCTTTTTTTCACTCAAATCATCACGGGTTGCACGCGCTCTCTTGAGTTATCCTGATCGCGCATGGAAACAAGCCGACATTGCGGAATTAACCAAACTCAGCAAAGGGCTTGTGTCCCGTCTCCTCAATCACGCCACCGAACAGGGGTGGGTGGATGACAAACGCGGTGCCTGGAGTCTGCTCAACCGGGAGGCCTTGTTGACGGCATGGGAAGCGGCTGATGATTTCCATAAACGCGTGTCGGTGCAGCAATATTCTCTTCTGGAACCCAACTTGCGAGTGATTGCCAAGCATTTGTTGCAGGAGTTTTCCGGTGACATAGCCTTCACTCAGTGGTTTGCCGCCAGCTTGCGATTCCCATACACAGAGTGTTCCATCATTTCCCTGTACCGCAGGCAATTCCCGTCGGAAGCCGATCTTAAGCATCTGGGCCTCCGCGAGGTGTCCGATGGCGGAAAAGTTTGGATTCTCACCCCGCGCGATCCCGGTGTCTTTCAAACCGTGCAACGGGTTGACGATTTCCCGCTCGTCTGCGATGCTCAGATCTACTTGGATCTCATCCGTGCCGGCCTCCGGGGCGATGATCAAGCCAAGGCGCTTCGTGGCTGGAAAGGGTTCTGTAAATCATGAAATACGCACACTACAACCAGTATACCGCAGAGGATACAGTACGCGCAGAGGCTGCCTTGCTGACCGTTTGGGCGGTTCTTCAGGATTTTCGGGAGGATCTTGTTCTTGTTGGCGGTCTGGTGCCCCGGTACATTTGCCATCCATCGGCCGGCGATCTGCCGCCAGTGACAATGGATGTTGATGTGGGCGTGGCCCTGGGACTCAGCAGCGGGATGTACGACACCACCACAACAAGGCTGGGCGGGGCTGGCTTCGAATGGAAAGAGAAGCGATTCCAGAAGCAATTTGGTTCCACCATTCTCTACCTTGATCTTCTGACGGACCGGCCAACCTCCCAATCGCCTGATACCGCCATGGTTGACGATGTGCCAGTGAGTGCAGTCTATGGACTCCAGCGGGCTTTGGAGGTGTTTCGTGAGATTGAGATCGAAGGCCGCGACCTGTATAACGCAAAGGTCAAGGAGCGGGTCAAAGTATGTGAGATTGGCCCGTTCATTTGTCTCAAATTGCTGGCCTACGGGAATCGGCACCAGAGCAAGGATGTCTTTGATTTGGTCCGTGTCATTCGGGATTACAATGGCGGTGACGCACAGACCGTCGCCCGCCTGTTTCACGCCGAAAAAGGCCGCAACCTTGCCTACGACGTTGCCATCGAGGTGTTGGCAGGCCATTTCGCCACGTTTGAATCCAAAGGACCGGCGCAATATGCGGATTTCTGCACACAAGGTGCCCGTTCCGTATCAGAAGAGGATCGGCACATCTACCTGCGCCATGCCAATGAAGCCCTGGATGCTGCGCAACTTCTTCTTAGTTCAGGACCCAGTGGGTGAAAGTTATGCTACCTCTCACGCTTCACATCTCACCACTCACCCCTTCGGTACACCCGCCATCTAGGACATGCTCCGACTCTCCCGCCGCCCTCATTTCTGGGACGATCTCAGCATTGTCGCCGGCAAAGCATTAGGATGATGAGTTTGGGTGGGGAGGCTCTCAATTACTCATCGTGTTTTTCTGCCTTGTATAAGCCTCAGAGTTCTTCATCCGTCCGCCAATCAGGTATGAACTGACGCCGCCACCCTCGCGAATTATGCACAAAATGACCTTTTCGTCCGGATCGTAGGTCTCCATCCAGGCTAACTCCTTCTCGGCTAGGATGTCCTTGAATGCGGGATGTTCCCGTTCTTTTTTGGCGAGATAGTGGAACCGGATGCCCTTCAGTTGTGGGGTGTCGGTATAAAGGAAGTCGGCCTCCGGAACCAGAACGGCTCCGCTTCCCTTGGTTAGGTAGTGTTCCCATGCGAAAGCCGCGATGAGCAGCACATTCGCGTTCATAAAGCTTTTATGCTTCAAGATTCTCTGTTCTTTCGTCAACTCCATCATGACATCACCAGGCTGATTTTCGGACGGTCCTCCTCAAATGCTTCCTCATTCGAGTACTCGTTGACGACCTCCGGTGAAATCGTCACCACTCGCCCATCGGTGGTTCGCTTCACGATTAGCCATATCCCCCCACCGCTCTGCCAGGCATCGCCACCCAAAGCGGTAGCCACCACCGGCGCCGTCAAATCGTTGATCCCTTGACTCTCTTCATCAATTGTTATTGTGGACGCAAAATTCAAAAGTTTTCCGTAAATATCACCATCAAGGGTGTCTGAATCAATCTGCAAATCGTTGTCGCCCTCAAATTCCTCACGGCAATCCGTGCATAACTCTATCGTGTTTTCACTGTTGTCCTCGAAGTATCTTTCGAGGTTTGTTTCCCGGATGCGTTTGCCGCAGACAGGGCAGATCATCGTTGCCATCCCACGGTTCTCTCCATTCTCCTCCGGGGCGACTTTCGCGAGAACGCATTTGCTGTCCGTCTTCATGATTCTTTCTCCTCTTGATTTGCCGCAAACTATAGCATAAATTCATTGCTTGTCGCGTTCTAAATAAGAACAAAATAAAGATTTTATCAGCATGAAAAAAAACCGTTCAAAACGTAGTAAAAATATATCCGGCCCCCGGATTGCGGCCATCCGCAAGGAGAAGGGGATGACCCAGCTCGAACTCGCCGAAAAGAGCCAGGCATTGGGCATCAATCTGGATCGCGCATCAATCGCCAAGATCGAAAACGAACTCCGCTGCGTGCTTGACTATGAATTGGCAGGGATCTCCATTATCCTGAAGACTTCTTCGGCAAGACTCTTGGCTCCAATATCTGTAAAAACGGGACGATAAACTGGTCAGCCTTACGGAAGTGGCCGCTATGGCTGACATTAAGGTCAATCATAGCCGCAATTGTGATAACGGCATGGGACATCACGTTTATGACAGAACTCAACCTTGCCATTTGCTGATGGTTATTGGGCAAGTCCGACCTCTCCGGGATTGCGCGTGGCACTAAAGCCGAACATATTCCGGGACTTGCCTCCTCGAATGGGGACGAAATGAATGCATTCAAAATCCGGTGCCCGGAATGCGGGGGAGTGCTAATTTTTGAGGAAGGCTGTAACAAATGCCATGGCTGCGGCTATGCACAGTGTTGAGTGCGAATATGTCCGACGACGCCACAAAACATAAATTTGATCCATTCTTCGAGGATCCCCGGATTGTCAATCTGGTGGGCGGCGCCACCTCGCTTACGGAGGTGGTGCTGAATGCCGAGTTCCTTCTAAGCGAATACGCGACGACTTTTCTTGAAAGTAATTGTCCGGAAACCGCCGAACTTGCCCTGAAGCTAGGCATGTCACCCGAACAGAAGTTTCTTCTGGCAGTCGGCGCAATGGGTGTCTTGGAAGATACCTGGGGTGGCGGCCTTGACATATTCGGGTATCACATTGAACTGTTCCGAATCCGAGCCAAAGTCGGGAGCTGCTCTGAAGACACACTTCTGGCCGAGTTAACCTCGGCCTTCATCCGCACCGGGGGTGACAGTGCCCGTGAGACATTGCAGAAGAATAAGGATGATAGGGATACCATGCAGTACATCACGGTAAACTATCTCAAGTATGCACAAGCCTTTTTGGAAGAGGATCTAGAGGATGTGGTAGATGAAGATTCAGCGGAAGCCTTTTTGGGAGAGGAGCTGGAGGAGGATGATGACGATGATGATGGGGAAGCTTGGAAGAAGTAACTATGAACTACCATGATTCAGTCCAGGTTTACGAAGCCCTGCAGTCCGGGGATGAGCATCTGCGCCTCCAGTTGCTCCGGACGGCCATCCGTTACACCAATATGCGAGTTGAGTGGTTGTTTATGACCTCCGCCGAACGACTTGAGGTGGATCGGCAAAGGACCGCCGCCCCCCATTCTGGGATGATCTCAGCATCGTCTCCGGGAAAGCATCAGCGAAATAAACCCGCCATACACCCGACATCACATCTCACATCTATCGTCCAGCGTCGGCACTGAGCTTACTCTTGTTGTGCCTGCAACGGTATGCAATACTTGCCCACATTACGGCTGGTGATGGATGGACAGATTTGCGAACCGAGATGGATGAATAGACGATGAAATCGTTTGAGCACGGATGTATCGAGAAGATCCCCATCTCCCATAACCTGCTGAGCGCAGCGCGGGCGCTCGGTGAATACAAGGGTCGGGAGGGGTTATTCAAGCGGCAGTCTCCTCAGGTGTTAAAAACACTGCTGGAGATCGCTTTGATCCAAAGCGCAGAATCGTCCAACCGAATCGAAGGTGTCACAGCCCCCCATAAGCGAATTGTCGAACTGCTGACCAAGAAGACCAGTCCCCGTAATCGGAGTGAGCAGGAGATCACAGGATATCGTAACGTCCTGAATACGATACACTCCAACCATCAGCACATTCCTTTTAACACGAACGTCGTGCTTCAGTTTCACCGGGATCTTTACGCTTTTTCGGAAGGTGAAGGTGGACGGTGGAAGTCTGCGGACAACGAGATCACTGAGACACGCGCAAATGGTGAAAAAATGGTGAGGTTCAAGCCGGCATCGGCTGCGGTCACTCCTCAGTACATGGTACAACTTCATGAGAGCTTCACGCGTATGTGGAACGCGGACGAGACGGAGAAGTTGATCCTCATTCCTGTCTATGTTTTGGATTTCCTCTGCATTCATCCTTTCCGTGACGGTAACGGGCGTATGTCGAGACTGCTGACCCTGTTGTTGCTCTACCATGCCGGATATGAGGTCGGACGGTTCATTAGTCTGGAGAAGATTATCGAGGATTCGAAAGAGACCTATTACGAGGCATTGCTTCTCTCTTCAAAGGAGTGGCACAGGGGCAAGCATGACCTTTTGCCGTGGGTGGAGTATTTCCTCGGAACGCTGATAGCGGCCTACAAGGAATTCGAACGGAGGGCCGGGACGGTTGACACCACCAAAGGGGCGAAGACAGGAACGGTACTAAATGCCGTACAGTCATTCATGGGGGATTTTGCTGTTAGCGACATCCAGGAGGCTTGTCCGGCGGTTGGTATCGATTTGATCCGGCGTGTGCTGCGGCAACAGAGAAATGCTGGGGCCGTCGAGTGCCTTGGGCGGGGCCCGGATTCTCGATGGCGCCGGATATAGGTACGATGCGTATTGAATAGGTACTGGATGGCAGATAATACCTATATATTCCGCTGTTCAGGCCCTAATTATCGGCAACCGAGCCGACACAAACCCGAATTCTGTTTCGACACAAACCCGAAACTCGCAAGTCGCTTAACCCGACACAACACCTGAGGTTATTCCAATGTCATCTGAAACCGGACGCAACGACCCTTGCCCATGTGGTAGCGGCAGGAAATACAAGAAGTGCTGCCTGCTGAAAGAGGAGGCAACACGACCTCTCACCAAGCAACTTCTGAGAGAAGCGTCCGCAAAGGCCGCTTCTCTCTTGATGGACTTTGCCCTCAAATATCCTGAGCCCGTCAAGAGACCACTTCTGAACCGGCCAGTTCCGGAATTGCCGGACGAGGAGGCCCAGAGCGCTCTCAGTAACAACTTGCTCACCCCCTGGGTACTTTATTTGTGGTGCCCCCCGGATGATTCAGAGCAGATCCTTCCGTCAGAAAGGACGGCTGTCGCCCGATTCCTCAGGAAAGAGGGCTCGAATCTCGACGGGATCACAAGGCGTTTCATTGAGGCGGCCCGGTCGGAACCTTTTACCTACTGGCAGGTGCAAAGTGTCTCGCCAGGGGAAAGCCTTCTGCTTCAGGATATGGCTACAGGTGAGGAGCGGGTCGTGTTGGATGCGGCGTCCTCCTCGATGGCCTCCCAATGGGATATTTTCTTTGCTCAGGTGGTGGGCCTCGACGGCGTCAACATCCTGAATGGCATGGGACTTTACCCCCTCCCGCCCTTTCGCTTCCGTCAATCGGTGGATACTTTCATCAGTGAGATCAAGCCGGCAGGCGGCTCGATAGACCGGCACGGTCTGCTCCGGCGCCAGGGCGACCTCATTCATCATTACCTGAAATGCATCGATGACCTGCTTCATCCAACGCTACCGGAACTCAGGAATACCGATGGCGATAAGCTCGTTTTCGCAACATCGAGGTACACCTTTGATGCGCAATATCGGCAGGATGTAATCACGGCGCTGTCCACCATGTGCGAGCTGGAAGCCGAAGCCGAAGGCAAGGAGAACGGCACGGCCAAGTTCGTATGGGTGGCCATGCCGAAATCGAGAAGCCATAAAGGCAAAGTTGCCAAGGCAACCCTTTCCGTGGGGCCTGACTGGCTGGAGAGCGAGTGTAATAGCGAAAAACGCGATAAGACGCTAAGCAACCGGCTTCTCAAGCAAATGGGTTCCCTGATCACGCACGAGAGTACAAATCTTAAACCATTCCATCCCAACATGGCGCCAGCGGCGTCCTCGGATTCAGAAGATGACAAATCCGGGTTGCTTGACCTG
>Ga0194063_10001970_pt1 | contig 13007 bp, 17 predicted proteins | sample SepL3720m_MetaG_FD_155459 | JGI IMG/M metagenome (GOLD analysis project Ga0194063, IMG submission 155459) | Anoxic zone freshwater microbial communities from boreal shield lake in IISD Experimental Lakes Area, Ontario, Canada - Sep2016-L373-20m | ecosystem: Environmental > Aquatic > Freshwater... | reverse complement strand
ACCCCACCCTCACCGGCCGGCCATCAGACCAGTTGCCCCTGGGGAGTTGGTTATTCATCCCCAAACGCCGCGCCGCCGCCAACGCCGACACCAGCACCACCTCCCTCCCCTCGGGCTTCTACACACCGGAAACCCTCGCGGCCTACCTGGGCGTCTCCACCTCAACGATCTACAGCTGGAACTCCAGCGGCTATGGCCCTCCCTTCGTGAAGCTGGGCAACCTGGTCCGCTACACCTACGAGGACGTAGAGCTGTGGCTGGCCCGGCAGCTGGAGCTCTCGCGGGGGTGAGGGGCTAGACCCCTCAAAGGCCCCCCCTGTGTCCACTGAATCTTTACCCACAATCAAGCCGATTGACACCAACGCAGAGAATATCTTGCAAAGGACAGCGTTTCAGCCTATGCTTATCTGGATTTGAATATGGACCTCGCATTGAATCCAGCCGCGCTAGCAAGTAGACAAATTGCAATATGCGCAATCCTAGCCACTTCATCATTCGCGCAACCCGTGTTTCGATTAAGTGAAGCAAATTGGATCCGTAGGCAAGCGTGTTCAATTGTCACCCCAAAGTACGTGGGACCATGCGTATTTACGGTCACTACCGATGGAGGAGGCAAGGGGCTCAACATTCACTTTGACCTCTCCGAAAATGGAGATCAAGGTGTTACCTGGGTCGTCTATGAGATTGAGAAGCAAACGAAAGACGTAGCATTTCTGAAAACAAAGCTTGTTGTAACTCGTTTTCCAGACCTTAAGGAATACGCGCTGAACGGCTCTTGCTCAGTGGCCCCGGAAGCCTTTAGATGCTTGACAGACAATGGCCAATTCCAGTCACATGCAACAGGCATCGTGCAGTGAAACGTCTTAACCCTGGCGCACTTCGTCTCTTAGCCCGCTTCTTGGGGCTTGGTCTCATATGTCTTGCTCCTGCCATCGCCCCTGGCAATGCAAAAGCAGACCCAGAGTTTGTTACCGCTTACTTCTATGAGTTCAAGCCCGAGCGGTGTAGTGTAAGTCTTGACGGTTATGGGGCCTCAATCTGTGATGCAGGGGCAATAACAGTTGCGGCCAATGATAGGAATTCTGTGAATATCCATTTAATCGGAAAGCTTGGCCAGTGGCAGCTGATGATTAGCAACGGCAGGGAGTTCGTGCCTCAAGTGGATGCCGTGATTATTCGTACTGTTGAACACGCTACAAGCGATTACCCTGTCCCTGACTTCTACTTTCAGCGCGGAGCGGATGGAATTATTCAAGGAAATTGTAGTCCAATTCCCCTAACACCTCAAACGAGTGCTCGATGCATTGTCAAGCTCTTTGATGGCCGATCATTGGAAGTGAGCTTTAAGACGAATAATCTTTCGCCATCGCGAAACGTTCGCCGGGAACCGCAATGATAGTGACAGAAATTTAATCGATAGCGTCAAACCAATCTTCTAGCACGTAGGACTCAACCTAGATCTTTGTTGCCGCCAATTGAGGGCAAACTGTCAGCGTGCGGATACGTTTAGTCACTTTTTGAACCAGCACACAGTTTGCAATGCCGGTCGTTCTCTGGCCTGGGTTGGCTCTTGATTGTTCAGGTTCGGAGCTGTCAACGATTGCCCTGGCAATAGCTGGGGAGCACAGCCCGGATGGGGTGCTCATCCACGACAGCCGCGATGGGTCATGGCCACTGCCACCTCTGCTATTTCCAACTCCAGCCCCACCGCCGCATCCAGCGGCCAGGGCGCTGACGACAACTACACCTCCACTGGCCAGAGCGCCGATGGGGGTGCTGATCCCCAGGGCGACACCAACCCAGGGGAATCAACAGCTCCGCCAGCAACGGCAGCCGCCACTGCTGCTGATCCCGGCAGTGACGACAGCCGCTCCTCCGATCCGCTGAAGGCCGAACGCCGCAAGAACAACCAGCTGGAAAAGGAAATCCGTACCCTCCGCCAGCAGCTGAACCGCTTCTCGGAAATCAACCCCGAGGAATACTCCCGCCTGCAAGAAGCGGAGCGCCAGAAGCAGGTGCTCGAGGAGCGCATGGAGCTGCGCGAACGCCAGATGGAAGAGGCCTCCGCCCAGAAGGTGGCCGCCGTCGCCTCCGAGCGCGATGAGGCCAAACAGCAGGTGCTCCAGCTCCGCAAGGACCGCCTGCTGGAGCGCGCCTTCTCCCAGGCTGAGGGCCGCAATGGCGGAGATCGGCGCGGCACGTTCTTCGACATCTTCAAGGGGCAGCTGGGCGCCTGCTTCCGCCTGGGGACCGACAAGGAGGGCAAGGACGTGCTCGAACCGCTCGATGGCCAGGGCAAGCCCCTCCTTGGTGACGACGGCCGGCCCCTGACCACCGCTGACTTCCTCGATGAGATGCGCGTCCACCCCGTCTACGGCTTCCTCTTCCAGCAGCGGGGCCCAGCCGGCATGCAGGCCGCCGGTGCCATGACGGCCTCCGGCATCGCCAGCAACGGCGAACCGCTCAACCCCCAGGCGATGTCGGCCTCCGAGCTCTACCGCGCCTCCTTCGCGGTCAACGGCCGCACACCCTCCCGCCGCCCCTGAGGGGGCAGAGCCCCTTTTTCAGGGGGATCTCTGACTGACGGCGCGACCAGTCGGCAAGGGAGAGAGGGTGCTGGGCGATTTCGTTCTCGCCCCCCAGCCCAACCCCGAGGTGTCCCGTGACCCTCCGACTCCTGCACCTGTTCTTCTCACCCTTCAAGGCCATGAATGCTTTGCTCGATCGCATCGTCGGCGTGATCGCCGGCTTCCAGTCCCGTGAGGCCAACCTCCGTCAGCGACTGGCCGAGTCCTTGGCTGATGACGCGGCCGATGACGCCGCCATCGCCGCCGCCCAACGCGATGCCCTCGCTGCCATGGAGCGGGCTGCCACCGCCGAGGCGCTGATGGCCCAGCTGCAGGCCAGTGCCCGGGATGCAGACACCCAGCTGCAGGCCATCGGCGCCTACATCGATCAGTTCGTGCCGGCGCTCACCGACCAACCCGAGAGCACTGCTCTTCCTGGTGGTGACAGCGCGGCGGTGCCTGCAGATGCGGAGGTTGTCGCCGGCGACAACTCCGGTGCCGATGACGCTGGTGCCAGCACTGCTGAGCCTGCCTTTGCACCTGGTCCGGCAGACCCCGAGATCGGCAGCAGCCCCGATCAGTCCCCGACGGTCTGATCACCATGCCGCGCCGGGGCAAGGGGTTCTATGGCGGCATCTCCTTCCAGCCGCCGGCTCCTGTCGCTGCTGCTGCCCGTCGCGCCCTCGAACGGCGGGCCCAGCAGCCACCGTCCAACCGCGGCATGACCCCGGTGGGCCTGGCCAGGGCCCGGCAGCTCGCCAATCGGCAGGAGCTCTCGCCCACCACCATCGACCGGATGGTGAGCTACTTCGCCCGCCACGAAGTCGACAAGGAGGGCTCCAGCTGGGGCACCTACGGCAAAGGCCGCCAGGCCTGGGATGGTTGGGGCGGCGACCCCGGCCTGAGCTGGGCAAGGTCCATCTCACGGCGCATGGATGCTGCAGAGCGCCGAGCGTGATCGGCCGCCGACACGGACACCGCTAGCCACCGCCACACCAAACCAACCAAGCGATCACTGACTTCTCCCTCGTCACAGAAAATCAGCAGCGCCGAAATAACCAACCCTCAAAAGGGGAGAAAACAACGCAGAAAGAATTGGAAATTTTCCTCATAATTTCACTTCTAAAATCAACTCCCCATAACTCCTTGCAAGCCCTTGTAGAAGCACGTAGAAGAATCGAAACCGGAGGGGTATTCCCCTGTTTCTGGAAACGGCTGCAAAGCCGCTTGGAAAATTTCTCAGTTCTTGGAAATCACTCTGCCGCAGCCGCTTTACTGATCAACTTTCAGGTTCTTGGCAGCCCTTGGTAGATTGAGGCGGCTGCGCGGACGGAAGCCGGCGGAGCACCGCACCACCCATCAGGCCTGGCAACCGGCAGCAAGGATGCGGGAGGTAGGGGGGGACGCAGGATCTCCTGCAGTCCCGTGGGCAGCGAGAACACGGCAGCGGGGATCAGGGCCATGGCTTCAGGGGTTAGATCTGGCAAGGAAGACATCAGAGAGCAGCGGTGCCTCCAAAGAGCTCCCTAAGGAGGACAGGACACGGACCGCAACAGTGAGCGTGAACAAGCTGTGGCCGTAACTTCCTGAGAACCCAAGGCTAATCGCACACAAGAAATACTCGATGCTATAATCGGAAGAAAAATATCGATCCAATGCCTCAAGGTAAATCAGTTTCTCACATCAAGGCAATAGCTATAGCCACATCGCTAGCGCTTAGCGCGATCACTCCTCTCCCTGCATTCAGTGATCAATTTGGACTAAAGATGGGAGAAGCGATAAGCTCGATCATCAGCAAAGGAATCAACCTCAAACCCACTGGAACCAGCAACTTATACAAAGCAACCTCGATTCTGCCAGGGAACAAGATGTTCGATAATTATAGATTCTTTATAGTGAAAGGAGTGGGGCTTTGTCAGATAACGGGCTGGATTCCAGTTATCGAAGATTCGGGGTACGGCGAACAAACGCAAGCAAGGTTTAGTCAGCTATATGAAATGCTCACGAGCAAGTATGGACTATCTAAGAAGTTCGACTTTTTAAGATCCGGGTCCATCTGGAATGGCAGCAGCGAATGGGTAATGAGCCTCATGCAAAAAGATCGATACCTAATCGCAATTTGGAGCGAACAACAAGGATCGAAGCTACCACCAGATATAAAAGGAATAATGCTAAATACCGTTGGAGCAGGACCACAAAGCGCTTTAATATCGATACAGTATGAATTCAGGAATATTGACAAATGCGTCGCAGTGGACAAAAAAGAGGCGGCCGCAAATCTATAGAACATCAGCTTCAGTCTTCTTGGCAGAGAATATTTAGGGCAAGTAAAGTGCTCATTAGTCGCAAGCCAGCCCAAGTCCTGGGCCTGCAGAGATATAATCGATGTCTCCTCAGGGTTCCAGTCGGTGGACACTGCACACGGAGTCCTACTACCAGGGCAGCAGCAACAGCACTGACGCCTTAAGTCAGCAAAGCTACCTAGCTCTGCTCCTCGAAAGACAGGATGTCCATGAGATAGCGAATCCTTAGGGCATGATGCAGTATGATTCTGGAGCTCAGGTGGATGCATCGATCGGGCCAATGCTTGCAAATACATTTCTTTTAGTCTTGACTATTTTTTCGTTCCTTAGTGCTCCACAGCAAGCATTGGCTGGTCCTGTTGTCGCAGAAGCGGAGAGAGCCATGCTGAGGTGCATGTCAGAAGCTACAAAAACGGCCTGCGATACAGCAGAAGAGGCGGCTCGTACAATCAGCGCAGTCGCATTGGCAAATCCGACGTCAACGGCTGATTTTTATTGCGTAACCGATGTAATGAATATGCGGAGTGCTTTGACGAGACTCAAAACAAGCTTTATCACTGGAGAGGGAGAAGCAAAAGCCAAGGGAGATGCATATACTGCGCTGTCTGTGGTGAAAAGAAAGTGCGCTCGCTTCTAGTGGGTGGGCGTTGGCTCAGCCCGTTTCTACCCTCACCTCCAGCAGTTGGCCAACTAACACACTGGCAGCGAAGTTAGTCGCTGCGTGGACAGCAGCTCAGCCCCGGCGAGCTGCTGACCCGCCGGGGCTGAGCCGGAGCCCAACGGCTCAGAGCACCGAAACGGTGCCGAGCCGCCGGGCCTGCAGCTTGCGTGCCCACTGATGGGCCAGAGCTGCCGGCATGAACCGGGGCTTTTTGACCGGGCGACCACGACGGCCATAGAAGACCGTGAGGCGCTCAGCAGCACCTGCCTTGCTGCCAGAGGGATAAATGTGCACCAGCAACTGGCGGATTTCGCAGCTGGGGGAAGAGGAGGCCAACACGAGAGAGGCGAGGGACATCCGCGTCACGCCTCGGCTGTAGCGGCCCGCAGGGACGAGACGGCCGGGGCAGCGGTGTTGTGGCCCTCGCTGATCGGTGTTGCCGACTTCCCCCACCAGTGCTGAGGCCTGCCGCCGGCTGGTACCTGCAGAGAACCGGCTGTGCTGCAAGTCCTCGGTCTCCGCGTGCTGGTGAGCGGTCTCGATTCCCGCCGCCGTCATCGCTGCACAGGGCAGACGACCAGCAAGAAAGCGAGGCCCCAGGCTGGCCCCGCCGGCTGAAAGCTGAACCCCTCAGAAGGGCACCAGCGCCTCAAGGCCCGGATCAACCGGCACCCCGGGCTGAGCGCACTGCTGCTCAAAGAGCACCTGAGCCGCCAACTCCGCCAGGCGCGGATAGCGCTGACCACAGAAAGAGAGATCATCCAGCATCTGCCAGGAACACTGCTGCAGAGCGGACTTGCGGGAAAGGAGGGCCATGGCTGGGCACCGCGTAGGACCCCTCCGCCAGCGGGGGCGGGTCAAGGGCCGGCCACTACAGCTGTTGCGGAGCGCAGCGCAGCCAACGTCAGCACCGGCGGGCATGTTTCAACCCTTGACGCGTCCCCCGATCATGAAAAGGGCCGGAGCGGAGCCCCATCAAGAGTTGGTGGCTGGCCTTACGGGCTGTGCTGTGCCTGCTGGTCTTTCGACGTCTCGCCGGATCAGCTCCCTGAGGTGGTCGAGAAAGGGGGCCGCAGCCCCCAGTGCAGGCGGCGGCTCAGAGCACCCGCACCTCAGCCTGGCGGCCCAGCACCCGCTGGTGATTAGCCGCCAGGATCAGCGCCTGCTCACGGGGGACATAGTGCGGTGTGGCGCTGTAGTGGCCCTCAGGATCAAGAAACAGGATGCGTAACAGCTGGCCTGCGGCATCAAGCAGATGCACCGACACCAGGCGGATGGAGCAGGAGCGCAGGGCAGGGGAAGGAAGACCGGAGGCGGCCATGGCTGGCTGGCGAACGACACCCCGACCAGGCCCCGGCGCTGGCTGGGGTGCGCCAGGGTCGCGCAGCGACTCGCGTTCAGCCCTGGCGCACCGCCCGAGCCGGGGCAGAGCGGGTGGAGGTTTCGCCCAGCCCCAAGCCGCCTCGAACCTGATCAGCCTCCTGCCCCGGACGATCCCTTCGCGGGTGCGTTCACAGACGGTGTATTCCCCAGCGATCGCGGGCAATAACCCGTGACGTCGCTGAGGTACGCCACTGGAGTGCCGATGGGTCTCCCCTGATCGAAGTAGCCCCAGTCGAAAGCGGAGGAATTTCCTGGCGCTCATCAAGCCCTGCTGGTTTCTTGGACCGCCACAGCGCAGCTGTTGAGCAGAAAGCCGGAGCCCCCTGAGGAGCCCCGGCTGGACAGGCGGACGCCTCAGAGCACCGAAACCGTGCCCACCTGGCGGGCTTGCTGCTGACGAGCCACGGCCTGGGCTCCTACAGGCTCTGCCACCAACGCCATGGCGGCCTGAACCTGGGCGACCTGCGCCTCATAAGCCGCCTCCAGCTGGGCATCGATTTCATTGATGCGCTGGAGGAAGCCCTCCATGGCCGGCAGCAGCTCATCCTCCAGCCGGGTGATTTCCTCTTCCCCGTAGGGCTGATCAATCCAGGTGCGGCGCAGCGGGCGATCCCCATGGGTGCGCAACACCCAGCTGATGGCCTTGTAGCAGGACTCCACCAGGGCGACCGGATCCTCTTCCGGGCGGGCATAGGGAGAGCAGTGCGTGGACATGAAGGCAGACGCCAACCGGCGCAGCGACGGGACCGCATCCGGCACTGGCCCGACATCAGGAGGGCCATAGCCTGGAAAGGCCCGGCGCGAGCACTTAGGGGTTCAGGAAATTTCGGCCTGCCCTGGGTAACGCTGAGGGGCTGGCGTGCTGGTGGGGACCCGGAATCATCCGTGGCAATAGCCCGTGACGTTGCTGGGGCCGGACCCCTGGAGCACTGATGGGTCTCACCCTGATCGAGGCAGCCAAGTACGAGAGCCGTCTGGAACACCTGGCGGTGATCAAGACCTTCAGCGAGGGGGAACTGCTCTCGCGGCTGCCGTTCATGAACATCGCCGGCGGCGGTCTGTTCTATTCCGTCGAGAAAGAACTCCCCTCGGTCGGCTTTCGGGCCGTCAACGAGGGCTACAAACAGAGCTACGGCGTCGTCGATCCCCAGTCAGAAGCCGTCCACCTCTTTGGGGGTGACGTCGACGTGGACCGCTCGATCGTCGATCTGCAGGGGCCGGAGGCGCGTGCTTCCCAGGTGGAGATGAAGGTGCGCTCCATGCGCCTCACCCTTGAGGCCGCCCTGATCAACGGCGATGCCACCGCCAGCCAGGCCCGTGGCTTTGACGGCCTCGCCCGGCGCTTGCCACCCGGGGCGGAGATGGCGATCAACAACGGCAACGTCGCCCTCGACTTCGACAAGCTCGATGAGCTGATCGATTCGGTCAACGCCTACGGCGGGATGAAGTATCTGGTGATGAGCAAGGCGATGCGCCGCCAGCTCAACGCCCTCGCCAGAGCCACCGTCGGCCAGGGCGTCTACAACGTCACCACCAACAACCTGGGGGTGATGGTGCATCACTACCAGGAGTGCCAGATCCTGACCGTCGATCGTGACGCCCAGGGCCAGGAAGTCCTCGGCTATGGAGAAGCGGGCGGCACCAGCTCGATCTACTGCTGCACCTTTGGCGACCAAGGCGTCACCGGCCTGCAGGGGCCCTTCCAGGGCCGCTACGGCATCTCCGTCCGAGACCTCGGCGAAGTCCCTGACGCCCCCGTCTTCCGCACCCGCATCGACTGGTACGTCGGCTTTGGCGTCATGCACCCCCGCGCCGCCGGCCGCCTCCACAACATCGCCCCCATCACCTAAGGGGCAGGGCCCCTTTTGTAACGGGGTGCTGGCTGCGTTGTGGCTGGCCTCCTTGATCCCTCTCTCATTCCCTCCTCGCTTTCTCTTTCGGAGATCGACCCATGAGTGCCTACAAGGCCAATCCCCTCCTCGACGCCGCCACCGTGCTGGTCGGCTGGACCAATCGCTCCGCCACCCGTGACACCGAGCAGCTCTTTGCCAGTGGTGAGGTGGTGCGGCTCAACACCAAGCTCGACGCCACCCTCCACTTCACCCTGATGGTCTCCCATCCCGGCAGTGAAGTGGCGGTGGAGGCCCAGCTCGAACTGGCTCCGCTGCTCCGCGACGGCACCATGGGCACCTTCGTGGCGGTGGCGACGGTCGCCATTCCGGCAGAAGGTGGCCGGGTTGAGGCCTACATCTCCGGCAAGGACATCCAGCTGGATGCGGCCGACCGGGACAACGTCGATGGCGCCTCCCTCTGCTTTGCCCGCGCCCTCGTCTCCCCCTCCACACCTGTGGGAATGGTGGTCGGCCTGACGGCCACCCTGCCGGCCTGAGCGGAGCGGAGCCATGAGCGATCGCTTCCCCTCCGCCACCGTTGCAACTGCTGCCCAGCAGGGGATGGTGCGCATCCACCGCGGCGCCGAGCTGCGCTACGTCTGGCCGGTGCATCTCGCCGGCTGGCTGAGCAGCGGTTGGCGCACTGGCGAGGAGCAACGACCTCCCCAGGGTGCCGCAGCAGCCCAGGCGATCCATCAGCGCCCCGGTGCGGAGGCGCCGTTGGCCGTGCTGACGGGAACACCGCCGGCTGCACCGGAGCCGCAAACAGCCGTGCTGGCTGGGCCGGACCGTGAGCCCCTCGATGCCCACCTGCCCACGAACCTGCTCGATCTGGACCTTGAGCCAGAGGTCCAACCTGCGGCGTCGATCATCGCAGCCGCGACCGCAGCAGCACCCGCAGAAGTCAGTTCCCAGAACGATTCCGAGCGGAATGATGCAGGTTCTGCATCATTTGCAGGCGGCGACCACGCGGCTGGTGCACCAGCTGGCATCGAGGGCCTGGTTGCTGATGCGGCCTCGCTGGATGCCCCCGCTGAACCCGCTCTCGAGGAGGTGACCGCTGCCGCTGCTGCCACGGATCCTTCCCCGGAGGCTCACCAGGCCTCGGCTCCGCAGCAAACACAAGCTCCTACCCGCCGCGGTCGGCCCCGCAAGGGGCGCCAGGAGGCCCAGCCCGAGGCCCAACCCGAACTAGGGACGGAGACCGTGGCGGAAACCCCTGAGCAGGAGCAGCCCTCCGCCAGTAAGAACACCGGGGATCAGCAGAACCCAGCCTCGCTGCTCTTCTCCGCCGGTGACGACCCCTTTGGGGATCCCCTCCTCTGATCCCTCTCTGATCTCCTCCATATCGCCAGGGCCTGCATGAGCACCCCGAAAAGCAGGCTCTTCGAGCGGGTGGAGGTGTTCAGCCGGGCCACTACCGATGCCCTCAACAAGGCGATCAGCGAGGTACTCGATGCCCGCAGCCCCTGGCAGCTGCTCTATCGCCTCAGCCGCATCGTCTTCCTTGGCCTCGTGCTCTATCTGGGCTGGATCCTTGTCGTCGTGCAGCCCGATCTGGCCAAGCGGCTGATGCTCCCCACTGGCCAGAGCCTCGCCCAGCGTTACGGCCTGCATCGCGAGCAGGTGCAGACCCTGCTGCGCTCGGCGATCGCCGCCCAGCCCTTTGGGCTCAACAACCTGGTGATCGCCGACTGGGATGGCGCCGCCACGCTCCAGGTACTGGCGGCCGAGGGCCGCACCCCCCAGCTGCCATTGCACCCCGGACAGGAGGCGCTGGTGAATGTGGCGATGGCCAAGGTGCTTGGCCATGCCGCCCTGGGCCTGTGCGAGAGCGAGCGGCCGTTAGCCCTCAACCTCAATGAAGCCGAGCTGCCCAAAGGCGCCACCTTGATGATCTGCCCGATCGGCTGCACAGCCAAGGCCCGGCCCACCGGCCTGCTGGTTGCCCTCTATGACCGCCCCAGCACCGCGGTACTCCCAGAACCGTTGCCGGCTGGTAACGCCCTGGCGGCCCGCGAACTCCTGCAGCGCCGTCAGCGTGAGCAGCTGATGCTCCTCGCCCGCCGCCTCGGACAGCTCCTCGAGGGGGCCTGATCCAGGGGGCGCTGCTGCTCAGCAGCGGAGGCAGTGCTCCGGCCCCTGGCAACAGGGGGAGAGTGCCGCAGCCCATGGCCCCGTCTTCCTCTCCCTCCCCCCCAACCGTTTCATCCCTGGCGGTGCTGCCGCCGGAGCAGCCCAGCTGGCTGGTCCACTACGGCGCTGCTTCTTCTTGCGAGGAGACGAACTCCCCATCGCCACTGGATCCCTGGCAGCGGCCCCTGGACTGGCTGCCACTGCCCCCTGTTGCGCCGGCTGATCAGAAGTTCGTTGGACTGGCGGCGATCTACCCCAACGAACCCAATCGGGTCTGCATTGCTGCCGCCGGCAGCTTTCATGTCAACTGGGGCGATTGCCACAGCGAGGACGTCATCTCTCCAAGCCCCGCCAGCGAGGAATGGAACCTCTGGAGCAGCAGCTGGGATCCGGTTCAGCGGCTCGATCTGAACCTCTCGGCCAACGATCTGGTGGTGCTCAACCGCCTGGTGGAAACGCTCCAAGTGCGGCTCGGTAATGCCAACACCCAGCTGCCGCCCGGCTCGTTCCAGCTGCAGGTGGTGGAGAACAACATGGTGGCGATGGTCTTTGATCCACCGGCCTCGAACAACGGCAACTGGTTCTCGATCGAGATCCGCTGGCGCTACACCCTCTCCGAGCTGGTGCCGACGATGGTCTGCCACCAGTACGACTACGCCAATCCCCATCTGTCCGGTAGTGAATCAGCGCGTGGCTACCGCCAGGCGATCGTCACCCTCACTCCCCAGCAGGGCCAGACGCTGAGCGCCCTGAGCCTGCAGGACGACAGGGAGTACCGCTGGCGGGTGGCTCCCTGGCTGGATGTGGCGATCGCCGCCCCAGCGCTCAACACCTTGAAGGTGGGGCCGCCGCTGGGCGGATAGGCGCTGACCATGCCCGCCTTGTTGTCCAGCCCGTCGCTGCTGCTCCGCTGCCCCGCTCCCGATGATCCAACTCCCCCTGCTGGAGCGCGTGCGCGTGCTCTCCCATTCACTCACCTCCGCCCGCCATCTCTTCTCGGCCTGCGCAGCCCTGCAGACGGTGGAGATCGACACCACCGGCATCGAGGACTTCAGCAGTTGCTTCTACTACTGCACCTCCCTGCGCTCCATCCCCGAACTCAACACCAGTTCCGGTACGACTTTCATGGCCATGTTCGTGGGCTGCTCCGGCCTGTTGGTCCTGCCACCACTGGACACCAGCAACGGCATCGATTTCCGCATGATGTTCGCCTGGTCCAACGACTACGCCGGTTCCCTGCCATCCATTCCCCTGCTTGATACCCGCAAGGGAGAAATGTTCGAGGGGATGTTCGCCGGCTGCTCGCTGCGTTCCATCCCCCGGCTGGACCTTTCCGGCCTGCGGGGCGAGATCAACTTCTCGAACGCCCGTGCCCTGGCCCGCATTGAGGTGGTCGGCCTTGGCGCCGCCAACAGCTTTTTTCAAGTGGGCCTGAACGACACCAATCTCGGCGCCGCGGCACTGAATGCCTTCTACGCCAACCTCGAGCCGATCACCAGCCCGGGGTTCCTGTATGTGGCGAACACGCCGGGTCCCCTCGATCCCGATCACGATCCGACCCTTGCCACCAGCAAGGGCTGGACGATCTATTACTGAGCCCGCGCCATGACGACCGCCACACCCTTCAATCCCGACGAGCCGACCATGGACCCCGCCACAACCACCAGCACCGGAACCGGAACCGAGATCACCCCTGACGCCGCTGCTCCTCCTGCGGGCAGTAGGGCAGCCACCGCCGCTTCTTATGCCGGCAGAGCCCGCGAGAACACCAGCGGCTTTTACCGCCTTCAAGGCGAGAACCTCCAGTTCGCACCCAACGTGGTGCATGCCCCCGACTACATCCTCAGCCGCAGCGATCGGGCCCGTATCGCCCTGCCCAAGGACGGCTGGGACTGGTTCGACAGCGCCGAGGTGGCCTACGCCCATCACAACCTGCCAATGCCCCAGCCCGAACCGCTCGGCGGGCTGCGCGGCTCTGGGCCACGGCCTGAGGCCAGCAACCGCCCGTGATGAAGGGCTGGACCCTCCTCTCCTGAGACCTCGGCCATGCCCTATCCCCTGCCGG
>Ga0194063_10001969_pt1 | contig 13007 bp, 11 predicted proteins | sample SepL3720m_MetaG_FD_155459 | JGI IMG/M metagenome (GOLD analysis project Ga0194063, IMG submission 155459) | Anoxic zone freshwater microbial communities from boreal shield lake in IISD Experimental Lakes Area, Ontario, Canada - Sep2016-L373-20m | ecosystem: Environmental > Aquatic > Freshwater... | reverse complement strand
TCTATATTTATGATTCTAACTCTAATTTCTTGTCATATAATATCCAATAATTTTCCAAATATAGCTTCTTGATCTCAGTCTTCTACTCTAGGATAATGTATAGGAGCTAATTGTGAAAGAGGTATAAATCATTTGATACCGTGCATGTCTATAAGTAATCATCATAGATTTGCTTCTGTAGGTATCACTGTCAAAATATCATCTTTCTCAAACTTACTCAACAATGATTTTCGTACATCGTATTGAAGTAATTTTGTAACTGAAACTATATAATAACCGTCTTCGTGTCTTATGCTTGGGTTTATGATTTCTACTTCGATTTCTCTTCATGGAGCTAATTCAAATTTTGATCTCTCCAATTCTTTTACTTCTTTGGATAAGATTACTCATGTAAATGCTCATTCGTTACAATCTACTAATACTCAGTTTTCTATCTTTTTGATTATAATTCATTTTAATTTTGCTCATTCCTTTATGAATGGTATTTTGATTTCACCAGATCTAATCTGTAAGGTGAAGGCTGTTTCGTTTGCCATTATAATATAAAACGTTAAATAAATAAAAAATCAGAAATCTTATTTTATCAAGGATATAAACCCTGATCAAGATCCTGCCTAAACTTTTAGATTTAATTTTTTGGACAATTGTGAATATGTCGATAAATCTTTTTCTTTTAAATACTTTAATAATCTTCTTCTTTTAGCTACTTTTTTTAGAAGACTTCTTTTTGCATCCACATCTTTGGGATGAGATACAAGATGTCATTGTAAAGATTCAATTTCCTGACTCAAAGCAAGAATTTGTACTTCTGGAGATCATGTATCTTTGTCATGTCTTTGAACAGAATCAGAAGATACTTTGGAACTAGCTTTTGAACTAGTCTTTGTTGTTGTCTTTTTTTTAACTACCATGTTTATAAAATAAAATAAAATAAAATTTTGTGAACAATATCGAGTAGTTTGGTCGGCCACCAGAAATATTCTACATTTAATTCAGAATTATGGATTATAAATTCAGAATCGTTATTTACCCCCGACAGGACTCGAACCTGTATCAGCTCCTTAGGAGAGAGCTGTTCTATCCCGTTGAACTACGGGAGCATAACCTCTAAGTGATTATATACAAAAAAACAGGTCCTATGAGGACTGTTTTTTATAAATATTTATATATGGAAATCAAGAACAAAATGTATGTTATTGATACCCAAATATCGGGATAAATTTATTGTTAATTGGAGATTATTCCTCTTTTGTTGTAAGTAATAATGGATCTATTTTTTCTTGATAAAATTGTTTTGGTCTAACTCAAACTATTGAATCTACTGGTTTTCAAGCATTTAGTAAAAACACAGCAGGGATAGAAGAAATCTGAAAACTTCAAGCCAAATCTGGATTTTCATCAACATTTATTTTTACAAATTTTACTTCTTTACCAGCATAGTCTATGCTAAGCTCATCTATTATAGGACCTAACATCCTACATGGACCACATCGTTCTGCCCAGAAATCTGCTAAAACTACTCATGTATATTCAAGTACTTCTTTTTTGAATTGATCAGTATTAGTGATGTAAATAACGTTAGACATTTTACTATATATTAATAAATTAAAAGATTATTAATTTAAGAACTAAGTTCTCATAAATATTTTTCTGCTTCTAGTGCAGCCATACAACCAGTTCATGCTGATGTAATAGCTTGTCTATATTTTTTATCTTGGACATCTCATGCAGCAAATACTCATACAATATTTGTCTGTGTAGTTCCAGGCATAGTGATAATATATCAGTTTTCATCCAGATTAATTTGTCAATTTAGAAACGATGTATTTGGTGTGTGTCATATTGCATAGAACAAACCTGAACACTCTAACAAAGATTCTTCTCCGGTTTTGTTGTTTTTTATCTTTAATCATGTAAGGAATTGATCTCATATAGCTTCAGTACTTTCTGTATTTCGAAGTGTTTCTATTTTGGGATTATCATTTAATTTTTTTTGCATAGCTTGTGATGCTCTGAGAACATCCCTTCTAACTATTAAATAAACTTTAGATGCAAAATGTGTCAGATGAAGTGCCTCCTCTACTGCGACATCTCATCATCATATAACCACTATGTTTTTGTTTCTAAACATAGGTAATCACCCATCACATATAGCACAAGCAGATATTCATTTTTGTCGATAAGTTTCTTCTCATGGTATGCCCAAACGTTTTGCTGTGGCTCAAGTGGATAATATAATAGACTCAGTTTCGTATACTGAAGTTCAAACATTGATTTTGAAAAGTTTAGAAGATAGATCTATACTATCAACAGTTTCAGTCAAAATTTTTGTTCATGAATTTATAGATTGTTGTCTCATATTCATCATCAATTGAGTACCATCTATTCCATCGGGAAATCATGGAAAATTTTCTATAGTAGTTGTAGTTGTAAGCTGTCATCAAGCAGCTACTCATCAAGCCATAAATCATTCGAACATTAAAGGATTTAGATTTGCTCTAGCAGCATATATTGCTGCTGTATGTCAGGCTGGTCAAGATCAGATTATAATAAGTTTTTCCATTGAGACTAAAAAGTTATTAAAAGATTTTTTTAGATTCCGGCTGCAACACTTGATGCTGGAATGACAAAATATTGTATTGTGATATTACAAGAAAATCTAGATTTTTCAATGCGAAAAATGATTATCGTAAACGATAATATATACCGCTACATAAGCATATACTATATAAAAATAGCTATACAATTTCTGGTTCTTTTCTCATCATCACTGGAAAATGTGTAATGAACAATACAAGGAATAATGTTCATCGAACTATTCAATTTACCATACTAGTTTTTTTCTCGTAATTTCTAGATTGTAATATTGAAACTTTTGCCTCATCTTTACATTTTTGTTTCTCTTCTATAGTCCTATCATAAGATTTTCAATCTGGTTTGATGGTTGGATTTTCACATTCTTTGAGCTGGTAGCTGTAATTTCAAGCTACTAGGTATTCTTCATTGGTGATTATAGCACTATTAACAAGAGTATAAATCAAAGTTCCGTAACCTATCATCATTCAGATTATTCAAGCTATAGAAATCAGTGTAAAATAAAGTTTTTTTAGGGAGAATCATTTTTGCATGTTTGGTTTTTTTAATTGATAAATTGACCAAAAATTTATAGATATTTATAAACAAATCAAGTAATAAAATTTATAGATAAAATTTGCAAAAAAAAAAAATCTAGTTATAATCAATCTGTATCGATGTGGCAGTGTAAAAATACAGAAACATTTATACACTTTAAAAGTTTTAAACTTATTATGAAAAAAGTCTGAATCTGATTTGTGATTTCATATTATATATTGTTATGATTTGCTTTGATCGTAAATTTTTCGTTTGCTCAAGTCGACTCACGAGGAAAATATGGTAGAGATCCTACTATAATACTTGATAATGTAGTATCTGATGCTAATGCTGGCAATAAAATACAAGAAACTGCACTAAATTGAATCACAGATGCACAATGATGATATTCCAGAGAATATAAAATAGCAAATACATTGGAATATATTCAAAATAATATCCAACCATACATACAACGAGCAGTTTATATAGGCTTAACCACTGCTGTGATTTTGCTAATATATAATGGATTTTTGATGGTTACAAATAGTCTCCATAATGAATGAGATATAGCAAAAGTTAAAAAAAATGTTATTAATATTTTTATATGAATTATAGTTTTGACTTGATTTTATTTTATAATCAAATTGATGGTAGCTATAGTAAATATGACACTATGATCAAATTGATGATCTTCAGGATTTTAATTAAAATTTAAAATTATTTAAGATGAAAAAAATTATAAGCAGAATAGTTTTGAGTATGATAGTATTGAGTTTTGCTTTGCTTGCAAATAAAATATATGCATATACACAAGCTCCATCATTTGATAATAATTTTGCTAATTATTTGACTGATAAAACTCCTGATGAAAACTGAAGAGTAGAAACAGTATTTAATCTACCAATAGATAAAAATAAAACATTGATGGAAAATGTAAGGTGTCTGCTTTACCCAAATCCAAGTATTTATCCTGGTTGTGATACAGCTAGTGCTTGATGATTTTTTCGAGATTTAATAAGATATGCATGATTTGCACTGATATTTGGTTATGTAGTGATGGTTTGAATAAATCTTTTGTTGTATCCCAAAGACACAGAAAAAGTAAAAACTAGTTTAAAAAGTTTATTATATATAGGATATTGAGCATTTATATTGTTGGGATCGACATGGATATTGTGAACCGTACTAAATGTATGAGCTATACAATGAAGTAATGCTCTGGTCGCAAAAATACAATGATGACCAAATTCTTTATTTTTCCAAATACTTAGTTTCTTCAAAATATTAGCTTTTTTCTTGGCTATCATAATGATGGTGATTATGTGATTTAGAATAATGGCTGCAAATGATCCTGAAAAATCTAAAAAAGTTGCGAAATCAATTTTAAATATAGTGCTAGCATTGGTACTTATAAAAGTAATAGATTTTTTCTACTATATTGCACAGTCATCACAATTTGCTCAGAAATCAGCCAGCTTTATAATAGATATTTCAAAAATACTTGCCTATATAATATGAGCCACACTCATGCTTATGATTTTCTATGCATGATTTTTGATGATTACTGATCAATGAAAAGAAGAAAATTTCAAAAAAGCAAAAAATATTATAGTCTCAATAGTATTGTGATGATGAGTATTGTTTCTATTTTTACTGATATTGTATCAAGTATTTAGTGAGTTTGCTTAGTGAGAACTTAGCTAAGTACTAAAGATTAGATATTTTTGAATTTATATAATTCTACTCCATTTATCATATCTGATTTAGTATCTTTTTGAAATTCATTTGCTTGGACAATCAGAATTTTGTCGTCCAAAGATATGTTTCATTTGAATATAATTCTAATCATTTCTTTTCAGATTCTTTTTAGATTTTCATAATTAAATGATTGTGAAATTTTGTATCATCTAGATCATCGTAAAGTATTTAGGTATCTATATGTTTCATCAGATTTTGTAAATGTAATTACAGGTACTCATGGATTTAGAGAAGCTAATCTAGAAGATGTATATCAATTTTCTGTGAAACAAACTATAGCCCTTACATCTACTTCCTTGACTACTCTACAAGCATTGAAAATAATATAATCTCTAACCATAGAATCATCATTTTCATCGAAACGTTCCAATTCTCTTGGTTGTAGACGAAGTTCATATTTGTCCAATAGATCTGACATCTCAGTAATGATATTCAATGGATCATCTTCTTTGATCATAATATCTAGCATAAATCAATCTATTCATCGGTAACATAATTTTTTTATATAAGCTTCATCAGTAAGTGGATATTTATTTGTTCAAAAATTATCTATAAAATTTATAATTACAGGTTTTCATGTTGATCTGATTTTTTTTATTATTGATTCCAAAGATATTTTCTTTTTTGTCATAAATGATGATATTTTATCATACACCAAAATAATTCAATCTGAGATATCTGAAATCTGATCTATATGATTTAATGCTTGAGCATTCTCTATTTTTGCAATTATTTTCATCTTTTCAGCATTTTGCAAAGTTAGATAATCTTTGATCTGTACGATATCGTCCCTGGTTTTTATATTTGAAGGGGCAATCATATGTACTCAATATTCCAATCATCGTAAAATATCTTTTTTGTCTTTTTCTGTAAAAAATGGTACATCTACTTCATAAGTTCCAAAATCTACTCTATCATATTGCAACACCTTTCATCATTGTAAAACTTCACATACTACAAATTCTTCTTTGGTAGATTTTACTTTGATCAATATATCACTTTGTTGGAAATATATTTTGGTTCATACAGGCAAAGATTTTAGGTTTGGATAATCTATATATATTTTTTTATCACTTTCTTGGGCATATTCTGAATAATCCATAGAGATAGTACTACCCTTGCGGACTGATACATCCATAACATTTTTCACTCTGATGTCTGTTCATTTGGTTTCTAGCATTACTGTTTTACTGTTGTCTAGTTTCATAAGTGTGTCGATATATTTTTTGTTGTTGTCATCAAATCATCATGACAAAGATATCCTAAAAATATCTACAAAATTTATAACCTTAGAAAGTACTGTTTCTTTTGCTAGACCAGGTCATACACCAGCTATGATTTTTGAGAAATGGAAATTATTCATGAATAAATTTTAAAGTATTAAAATTTAGTACTTAGTACTTAGATCTTAGCGGGTATTAAAGGCTAAGAACTAAAAGCTAAATGCCAAGAGCTAATTAGATTTTATTTTCATCTACTATAGTGAATCATTTTTTTTGTAAAATTTTGATTGTGGCTTTATTTTTGAATGTAGCAACTGCATTATCGTCTGTAGTTACACGCATTAGTGTGTCTTCTACAAGCAATGGAATAGTCTTATTTATAAATTCTTTGGGAAATAATATTTCAAAATTATTTTTATTTTCCCTCACTTCTGTAGGTATACTTGCCAATGGTAAATCTTCAAATGTATTTACATGTATGCTAAGTCAGATAGATTTCTCTAGTTGTGATATAACATTTCAAGCTTTACCTATGATACGTCATTTGTATTCTGATGGTATATACAATTCCAATGTCTTGCTTCACTTAATTTTTAGAAAGAAGTCACATGGAAGTAATTTTTGTAATTTGAGTTGTATAGCATGTTTTGCATATTCGTTCATTGAAGATTTGTTGTCTGCTCATGCTGTCATTTCTTCTGTGATGGGTACTACAACTATCTGTTCTCAGAATGTATAAATTTCGTATTCTATCTGTTTTGTAATGAAACTATTGATTACGATGACTGGACGAGCAAGATCTTCTGATGTCATTCATGCTGGTACTTTTACTATCAATTGTAATTGATATATCTGCTGTATCTGTCATTTTTCTATAAAAACAACTGTATCCAAAACCTGAGGAATAATTCACATTTCTATCGTACCCAAAAATCTTTGAATACTATCGACAGGTCTAGTCGCATGGATTACTCATATAAGTCAGATTCATGTCAGTCTAAGATCTTTGTATAATTCAAAATCGGGTTTGTTTCTGATTTCATCATATACTGTATAATCTGGTCTAGAAAGTAATAATATATCACGAACTTCGTCGTGAGTACCATAAGTAAAACTATATTGAACTACAGAATCTGGAACCAATAAATCACGTGGAGATTCTACTGTTTTGATAATATGATTTTCTTGAAGATATAGATCTACCATAGCTTGAGCAAAAGTAGTTTTACCTGATCATGGAGCTCATGAAATTAAAATTCATTTTGAAGAATTTTTGAAAAGATCCAAAACCTCTGCATCTAAATTGTAATCTTCTATAGATAATTTTTTGATAGGTTTTGCTATAGTGATTTCTAATCAATCTGACAATGGTGGATATACTATAACGATCCTATAAGGCCCTAGCTGTACTATCTTGGACAAAGATCTATCGATTTCCAAAAATCATATAGGAGAATGCTCTACTTCTTTAAAGATTTTATCAATTAAATCTTTTACTTCTTGAGTAGAAAATGGTTTAGAATCAACTACTGGTTTCCAATTTCATGGTCATCATTTTTTTCTAAGAATAGGTATGTTTTCTTTTATGTGAAGTGACATAGTTTCTTCGTCGAAAAAACTGTCCAAAATACTACCACAACCACCGACTTTTTCCATAGAGAAGGATATTAAAAATTAAAGATGCTGAAGAAGATATTATAGACTCTGAAGTCTATATTGAAATTTATTATAATTCCTGCTCACAAGAAGCAGGATAAACTTTACTATATTTATTAAAATTTTGATTCGTGTATATATTGATTTTTTTTGTTTTTTCAATAATAAAGTATTATGGGATTATTTTAGATATGGTCACAAGCCATATTTATCTAGTCGAACTTGATTTGACCCCATTAGAAATGCCAATATTTATAGACTTTTTTACAATTAGTCAATATATATTTTGTTTTAGACTATATATTCATAGCGATGTTATTCCATATAATCTGAGTAAAAGAAGAGGGCAAGACAGTAGACAATAATCTGGACAATGATGAAGAGCAGATTGTAAGGCACAATGTAGATATTTTGATAGAAAGTATAGATATAAACGAAGCTAGAAAAGTTTTGGAGTCACGATGAATCATTATGATTTCTATAAAAGAATATACACAGGATGAAAATGGTTTTGGTAAAATATATTTGCAAGCAAATTATGCTTGAAAAAGCATACGTATAATAAATTATATGGATGAATTGGATGAATCAGCTATGTTTTTTTTAAATATATGACTGGAAATAAATGAAATAAATTATTTAAAAAATCCTGAATCAGAAAACGAAAGTAGAAAAATACTAGAAGATGCAAAAATATATGTAGATGAACAAAAAAAAAGAGTTAAAGAATTGATGGATAAAAAGAAAAAGCAGAAACAAAATGTTTTTTCCAATCAATGACTAGTAAAAATCAGAAATGTTATAGACGAAGCAATCGTTAGATGAGATGAAATGGTAAGTAGAACGATATGAATCGTAGATGGAAATAAAATAAAAAAATTTAAAGATTTGAGAAGTGAGCTTAGTAAATTGAGGATGGGAACAAATCAAATCAAAATCGTAACTGCATGAGAAGAATATCTAAATCTAATGGAAGAAATAGAATTGGATTTTTTGGAAAATAAAAAAAATGAATTGGGTAATCTGGAAATACTAGCAAAAGATTCTGCTGTCTCAAATCTAGATCTAATGAAAGAATATGCAAGATTTTTTAAAGCAGTAAAAATCAAATGAATATGATGATCTGTTAAAAAAGAATATGGTGATTATACGACTTTTGGAGAAGGCGGAATATATATAAAATTTTTTTGATATGATATTATGAAAAAATTTAACAATGCAAAAGAGGTAATATATAAAACTTATGATTGGTTAGAATTTATACTAATAGCAGTAATATTGGAAATCGTTATATATATGGTTTTGACTAGTATATGAAAAGATATTGAATTGAAAAATTTTGTTTTGTTATCAAATTTATGAATTATATGAATGGTTTTGTATGTTATCAAATTTATAAGAAGAAGAAATATAATGTATCTTATAATACTGATACCTATAATAGTAATATTGTGTGTTGTATTGATAAGTAATTTAAGGGTAAATCTTGCTTTATAAGCGATTTAGAATTGGAAATCTGTAATTGGTTTATTAGTTATTAGTTATTAGTTTTTAATTATTAATTAGACAGTGTGACTTTTGTATTACTCTTGGCAACATTAACTTGATTTGTGTGATATTTTTGGATGATAGGATTGTGGTATCTATGATTTATACCTGTTATTTTTTTGTTATTTTTGTTGAGTTATTATACATCGTCTGTGTCTGGTAAAGTAAAAATATGACAGTGACGACAACAATATTTAATATTTTTGGCATGGATAGTGATACTTATATGATTGGGTGGTAGTCTACATTTTTTTGGAATGACAAATATAGAGATAGCTCAGATTATGATAGTTTTTAATTTGATATTTTGGATAGGATCTTATTTATTGGAATACGAAGATGGTAAGTCTGTTTTTCAATTGTGATACTATCTAAGTATAATCTGACTTGTCATAGGAGCATACAATATATGATGATGGATGGGATTTTGGAATGTGTTTTCTATTGCATGGACTATGAATATGGCGATAATTTGATTTTTGGTTTTTGTGATGTGACTAAAATCAAACATAAATAAATATATGCGATATGAATTTTGAATAGCTTTTATAGGTACCATAATACTAATCATAGTACATCAAATAAAGGATTTTTATATAGCTATGCTTTTGAGTAGTCTGCTTTTGACTTCTATTTATTATACTATATATAAAATTATAAAAGATAGACCACCTAGTGATCAACAGCAAAAAACCATATCAGTGAGACGCATATTAGCTGGTGAAAGAATCACTCAATATCAAAAACCATTTAAACAAGAATTTCATAGGAAGATTTATGATATAATCATAGACATGCCTATCCTTGCTAAATATGCACTGGAAGGAATGAATATTTTGTTGATACTGATAATGATTATAATCTATATAAACAATATCTGAAAAGTAGTACCAGCAATGCATGAGTGGCTATATCGGATCATTATAGCTAGTTTTATATGAAATGTAGTATTGCTAAAAAGAGTAAACTATAGTAGTGTGATACAAAGATTGATAGTATTTGCTGTAATAAATTTTGCTATATATGTAAGTCTGTTTTCTCTGTGCAATGGAGATCTATGACAAATAGTATGGTCTGCGGTTTTGTGGAATATATTTTGTGCAATATTGATATTTTATGCACCCAAAATATGAGTCTGAGAATATTTCAAGAAGATTGATTATATATTTTGGTTGATTACTACCCTATTGGCTATGGTACTAAATATAGCATTGTTTAATCGCACAAACTTACCATGACAACTATTGTTTAGTATAGTATTTTTGTATGTTGGTATACAAGCAATAACATTGTTTTATGCTACAAAATATATTAGTAGAATGGAATATTAAAAAATATAATTTAAAAAAATATAATAAATCTGCAAATATTTTAATTTATACTCTTCAATTCTTTTGCTAAATTTTCGTCTGAATCATTTGTAATTTTTTCGTATTGATCTCGAAATGAAGAATTGAATTTTTTCTTGTTATCTTTGTCGGTAAATTTTTCTCATTTATCTAAAACATTTATTACATTTTCCAAAATATCTATATCTATAATCTGAGCATCTCATTTGGATTTACTGATCAAATCATAAAATCTTAGGTAATTAAAATTTCATTTATTTCACATCGATTTCCAAGCATTTGCACTGGCTGACATCTCGCCATCGTTGAATAATTTATTTATCAATTCTTCTCATTTATTTCACTGCTTCACTCACTGAGTATTTATTAGCATATTAAATTTTTCAAAAAGATTTCTGATTTGGAGAAAATTATCGGACTTATTGTAGTAGTCAAAACTGTCATCAATAATTTTTATCAATCTGAAATGATCGGGATGTAAATCTTGTGTAAAAGCAATAGTTTGTGATCAATAAAAATCAAAACTAGGATCTACTCATACTGATCATTTAAAATTATTAAACATATAAGACAGTCATGATTGAACTGCTAAGTTCTTTTCATTTAATTGACGGATATAATATTGGTTTAATTGTTTGTGAGTAAATTTTCAATCAAATACTCATCATAATTGTTTGTTTAAGTAGGCTTGATATAGATCTAAATTCTCAGATTTTTTTGCTAAATTTTTATAATTAAATTTAAGTGCATCAGATTGAAAGTCGTTTAGTTCTGGCAGGTTGATAGGTATAGCCAAAAGAGATCAGCTTTGGTTTCATAGTTTATAAAGCTTGTTTATAGGATCAAAAGACACTACATCATCCATACTAAGTTTTCAATTTATCAAGTCATAATGCAGTCATACATATGATCAATTGATCTGTCATTTTATATTTATGATATTGTTTGTGAGATTTAAATCCTGGTTGAAATCTAGTTTAAAATCACTTGCAAAGTTTTCTATATTATCATTTGTGATATCAAAAAAATCAGATATTCATCTAAATACACTGCTCATGATTTTTTCTTTTATAGATTTATTTGTGATGGTTAGGATTTCTTTTTTTCATTGAGTAGTAAAATTTGTAATTATGGAGCTAGATATCTGCTGTAGCTGAGTTAATAAATTTTGATCTGTGATCTGGGAAATTTTGGACTTATCTAAGATTCATGTTTTAGAATTTAAATCAGAAATATTGAAATATTGAATTAAGTTTTGATCCAATTTATTTTGTGATAAAATATTTATGATTTGTTGTGGAATCTTATCAGCATAAAATTTTATAAAATCTTGCTGTGAAATATCTATGTCAGTCAGTATCTCTGGAGAGGTTTTGATATAATCTTGGACTGAAGACAATGCAAGGATTTTATCAGGTTTGGACTGAAAATCATCGAGTGAATCAGGCAATGGTTTGAAGTCGGGTTTTTCTGATGATATCAAAGGAATCTGTATATCGATATTTAATAATTTATTTAGCTGGTTGAATGATTTGATAAATTCATATTTATTTGTGGTAGTAGCTGATGACTGAGAAAGTTTTTGAGCTGTGTATCGATTAGACATATATTCATCGATAGATATCGATGTAGATGTAAGTTTGTCCTGGACTTTGGATAAGTTTTGATTTTTGAAATCTTGAAATTCTACTGAATTAATATCTGGTTTAAATTCAGTTGGAATAAATTGGTAGAGAGATGAAATATTAAACATAGCTAATTTTATTTCTACTTGTTTATTTTCTTTTGTCTCTTCTTTTGTTTCGTTTGTCTCTTCTTTTATGATCTTATTAAAATCATTTAGTATTATTGATGGAGCAGAAACATTAAACAAATCATAATATTGTGGTAATAGATTATTAAAAAAGTCTTTTCAATATTTTACAATATCTTCTTGTTTAGCTCAATTCTCAAGAAAATATTTTATAATACTTTCAAAACCAACAGTATTAAAATTCTTATTATGAGATAATTCTTTAGTCATATTGTTGATCTGAGGATATTGATCCAAAAAAGATTTCTGTTCTATTTTTACAGAAAGATCTTTTTTTTCGCTTTTATTTTCTTTATTTTCTACCTGCATATTCAATATTTAAATAAAGTTTATTTTGGATGAGTTTTGATATAATCTTCATAAACTTTTTCTATTTCTTTTAGTGACTTTAAGACAGCATCAAGCTTGTCATTTTCTGCATGTATTCTTTGGTTTTCCAAGTGTATTCTTTGGTTTTCCAAGTGTATTCTCAAGTTTTCTACATTTGTCACATATAGATGACATGTTACTACTCGTAGTACCTCCCATTGTGGATCACTATTTATT
>Ga0194063_10001968_pt1 | contig 13008 bp, 11 predicted proteins | sample SepL3720m_MetaG_FD_155459 | JGI IMG/M metagenome (GOLD analysis project Ga0194063, IMG submission 155459) | Anoxic zone freshwater microbial communities from boreal shield lake in IISD Experimental Lakes Area, Ontario, Canada - Sep2016-L373-20m | ecosystem: Environmental > Aquatic > Freshwater... | reverse complement strand
AAACTCTTCCATATCATTGAGAGTATTTCAACTGTAAACAGTAATTTGATAAAGCAGAATAAAAACCCTGACTTAGTTTTTAAAAATGTTAAAGAGATGGCAAATTACCAGGCATCAATTGCCGTGGAATGTGATCGTAATCAACGGCTAGAAAGCCCTGATGAATTAAATTTAAAACTTTGTGCAGTTTCATATAATTACGCTACACAGATATTGAATCAGAATATGTTTGAATCAGCCGAATATTATATGAAAAAAAAGAACAAGAAGGGCGCAAAAAAAGTATATAGAGAAATAATCACAACATTTATCGCACTCCCCGCCTATAAATCTGAAGTCAAAAAAGCTGAGTTTGCCTTAGAAGATTTAAAATGAACCTTTGTTGGATTGTATTTTATTCAAATATCGAAAAAGGGCAGCATCTATCGCCGCCCCTTTCGTTTTCTTGACGCTGTATGCACTCGTACAGCGTCGTACAGCATATTTCTACCCCTACCCTATGCATGCCTATGCTTTGCCCCTGTTCCACTGACAATAGAGCGTCAGGGGGCACATAGGAATTGAGCAAAATTAGGTGGCAAATAAATACAGCTTAACAGGTGGCTGTATTGTTGGCTTAACAGGTGTTTGATCTTTTTCTCAATTAAAAGCACTTACCTATCTAGCAGGGTTTACAGGTTATCACAAATACCTGTTAACCCTGCTTAACACTCTTAAGATACTTACCACCACCCCAGAAACATTATTTATTAGCCAGCCTCTTTTTAGCATTTCTAGCTTTTATCAGATTACTATTTTCATTTCTGGGTGGGGGTGACCAATCCGTCCAGTCACCAGATAAACTGTATAATGATGCAACACCGTTGCAACCTTTCAAACCACCACGTTTAGCCCATTCCATAAAGCCCTTTTTGTTCAATTCCTCTTTTGATCGTGAAAATGTTGTTGAGTTCATACCAAGTTTTGATTTGGCTTCTGCGTTTGTGAATTTGAATTTAGGTTTTCCAGAAGCACCTGCCGATGTGGCCTTTTTAAAATTTAAAATGAGTGCCCACAAAAACACACGCAAAGCCGATGATGATAAACTCTGAAAAGCTGGTGAGTTCTGCATTTCAATAGCAACACGAGAAAATCCACCGACTTGTTTTTTGTTTCTTCCGTGAGCATCAACGCCATTTTGCTTTATTTTTGTCATCGTGGTATCTCTCAAAACAATTTTGTATTGTTACAGCGTTAGTTCTGTACTGTAATAATCCATCAATTCATTACGAATGCTCGTTAAATCACGTTTCAATTCACGTAGGTTATTTGCATCACAAGCCCTAATCTTCATATTCAACAACGCATTGAATAATCCCTCCAGTGTGCTGTAATACTTTCTAGCTTCCCATATCTGTTCAACCTTGCCAGTTTCCTTATTCCGCCTTTTAATTTGTTCACAAAGTTCGATGCAATTTTCAGCACCCCGAATTAGTCGGTCTTCGTTTCCGATCTTGATAAGCACGTTCATATTGTCACCCCTTGTCGTTGTATTAGCTTGTCTAAGAAAATCGCCCCACAGCGCCCACACAGCGCTATACAGCATATTTATTTTCGTATTGCCCCACGTATAAAATGAATATCGTGAATGCTTGATTACTCATTTATCTCCTGGGTCTTCGTCCACGTCTTGAACAACCTGGAGCAACTTGCTTCGTAGTTGCAGGCGTTACAGCTTGCAGTGAGTTCATCCAGTTTTCAATTTCTGATAAATGCCAAGCTACGCAAACTGGCCCTACATGGACAGGCGCTGGAAAACTTCCTTCTTTGCATCGTCTCCAGATACTTGTTGCAGATATACCGACAATCGATTTCAACTCCTTCAGCCTAATCAGCCTTCCTTCTGTTCTTTGCCCAGTCTTTTCCATTTTATGCTCCTTTTGATGTTGTTCAGGGCAAACAAAAACCCCGTGTTGTTTCGCTCGTTTTCAAGCTAACACACGGGGTTTCAGTAAATATATTCTTGTAAAATACGGCTATTATTTTAGAGTGATTTTATTCTAGCGCTTTTTTTTCAAGTGTTCATTTCGCTTGCGGAATTCATATATCAATTTTAATTGAGTTTCAGCGGCTGATTTAAGCTTTAATAGTTCTTCATCATTAGCACCTAATTCGATATTACTGTTTGCCCGTTCAATACAGCTTTCTGCTCGTGCCTGTAAAATATCTATACCTTTATTAAGTGCAGCGTAAAATGTATTATCATTTTTCGATAGCTTGTATCTGCTATACTGTTCTCTAATTCTTTCTTTGTATATGTGTGATTTATTTGGGTCTTCGTCCATCATTTGCAAGAAAGCAATAGCCATACGATAGTTACGAACATCTAATTTTGGCCTGCCTCTTTTCTTGGGTCGTGGCTCTTTGCCTGTAAGAATACGATAAATAGATTCCTTTTCAGATTTACTCAGCTTCTTACCACGTAAAACTTTATCAGCTAGTTCCTCTTTTAATTGTTGTTGGCTCAATTCATTTGAAGATAAATTATTCATTCACGCCCCCAGTAATTAAGCCGCCTTGCGGCCAATAGGAATGACTTTGCACTCGTTGCCTGTGATTATGCTGTTTAGCTTGCGTTCCCACTGTTCCAGCACCATTTGCTTTTCTTTATTGTATGAATAGCGGTTGTATATATGACCGACACCTTGCTTTTGCTTTGTAATGTGATTCTGTAAGCGGTCGATCATATCGCCAGACACTTCCATTTCAGCCCACCTAGTAGCTGCTGTCCGCCTCAAATCGTGAGGTACAAAGCGAGGTATCTGCAACCTATCTTCCACCTTGCTTTCTGGTATATGAGGAAGGTTCTGCTTAATATCTCGGGTCATAGTGCGGACTTCATAATGCTTGCCGAAGTCTGGCGGAGACTTTAGCAGATTAGCTGGATGGAGCGGAGACTCGAAAATAAAACCAGTGACATCACCTATCAGTTGTTTAGCGGTTGCAGTCAAGAATACACGGTGCGCTTGTTTGTTTTTACTGCGTGTTGCTGGTATTTCCCACCAATCGCCGTCAATCTCATTTCTGTGCATACCGATGATTTCCCCAGGACGTTGACCAGTAACAAGTATCAGTTTCAATGCCCGTTTTATCTGGTCACTCATCCTGCAGTTATCCAGATTTTCCCAGAAAAGTTTAATCTCGGATTCACTCAACGTCCTTTCTCTCGACACTTCCTTGTTTGGTCGTGCCATCATCAGAAAAGGGTGAACTTCCAAAACAGCCCGATCTAATGCCCATGAAAACATCTTGCGGGTATATGCCAGCACTCGGTTTGCCATAACAGGTGCGCCACGTTCTTTGATCTCATCCAGCACGATAATCAAGTCACGCCGCTTGATGTCAGTCATCTTGCGCTTGCCCCAGCGTGGCACTATCTCTGATTTCAATGCCCGTTCGATCTCTTGCCAGCCTCGGTTATGTTCTTTAGCATATCCTTTGATAAACTCATCTACGAAATCAGAAACAAAAGGAGTGCGTTTTCTATCCTCTTTTGCTTCTCGTTGTTGTGCGCCTGGGTCTTTACCATTAGCCAGCAACTTCTTTGCATCAGCATGAAGTTCACGACCTTTTGCAAGTGATATGTCTGGATATGCTCCCAGATTCATCTCCCGACGTTTACCGTCTATTGTGTAGATGTACAGCCATGTCATAGCACCACTTGGCATAATACGGAGCGTAAAGCCATCAGCTTCACGGATATAAACTTTCTTCTCTATAGGCTTAAGCTTACGAAGATAAACGTCAGTGAACCTCATATATCCCCCCCTCCTTTTTTGATTAGAGGTTGCATGAACCATATGCAACCCCTCGTGCAACCCCTATTATGATGTTTTTGGTGAAATATATAGAAATACACCTGACTTCATAATAGTGTAATTAGCTGAATTGTCAAGATGTTTATGATATATACTGACATTGGTTGAAATGTATTGTTATTGCTATAAACTTGACTCGAAATCAGGTGTACGGAAACGTACCTAGGGTTCGAATCCCTATCTCTCCGCCAGTAAAAACAAGGACTTAGGCATATTAGCTTAAGTCCTTTTTTTATTTTTATGTGGCATTGTGTGAACGTTAGAGTGTGAACGTTTGGAGCCGTGCTTGCAAAGTGCTGTACATCCATAATTTTGTGGACTTAGATTTTTACTACTCTATGGTTCGAGTTCCTCCTCCCAACGACGGAAAGATATCGTCTTATTGGCCAGTTCACGCGTGTGCGCACAGGGAGCCGGTCGACAACGCGTTTTCTTGGGTGGAGACCTGACGCTATAGGCATTTTACACTATTGGCTTTTTAGCTATCACTTGTATAATGCCCCTATGAAACAAACCCCCAGAAAGAAAGGAAATCACGTCATGAGATTAATCGCAATATCCGCAAGTTTCCTCTTGGCAGTATTATGCTTCTCCCACCCGGCCTTGAGTCTTGAAATGCCAATTCCCCCAATGCAGCGAGCAACACAGGTTGACGTATCCGCCCAGGTAGCAAGACTCGAACAGCTTGTGGCATCACTGCAACAACAGGTTGCCCTGCTTCAAAGCGTTATCAAGATTAGCGGGAACGGTGTAGAGATCACCTCTGATCATGACCTTAAGATTAAAGCAGCCAGGACTGTTGATATCAATGCCGACATTGCAATGTACATCAGATCCAGCGGGTCTACCAGACTGTTATCTAGCGGGGATACATTCATAAAGTCAAGTACCTTAGACCTGTCATCATCATATTTCCGAATATCCGGGTCGCGCGGTGAGATTTCCGCTGCGTCAGAAATGTTAATAAAAGGCGCCATACTTAAGCTGAACAAAGGAACAAAACCGGTTGCAACTGTGGGATCAATGATCGGAGGCAATCAGGTTGTAACCGGATCACAAACCATTTATGGAGAGTGAGGGGATTGGACCGGAATCCCCAGTATGATATCGACTTGAAACAGCTATAATATGGGGGCTAATATGCACATCAATAGGCTTGATCATTTGGTATTAACAGTAAATGAGATCGAGAGAACGGTTGATTTCTATACCTCTGTACTTGGCATGGAAAAAGAAGTCTTCGGTGCTGGCAGATTGGCGCTAAAATTCGGCAACCAGAAAATCAATCTACATCAGGTAGGAAAAGAATTTGAACCCAAAGCAGAACGACCTACATCTAGTTCTGCTGATCTATGTTTCATTACTGAAGTACCTCTTGGAGATGTTATGGATCATATCCGCAGCAAAGGTATTGAGATAATTGAAGGCCCCGTTACTCGTACAGGTGCTACAGGCCCAATTAATTCCATCTATATAAGAGACCCAGATACGAATTTAATTGAAGTATCAAACTATTAATTCTCAGCCGTTTGCGGGGTTTGGAGGATTAACCAGTCGTAGTTCAGCGTTAAAGGAGGGTGGTTGCAAAAAATTCTTTATAAACCGACGAGACTGGTATTAACTTTTGTCGTGCCATATATTTACAGGGACTTTTAACAAAAGCCCGCAATTGCAACCTGAATTGCAACCTTGTCATTTGATGTATTCAGCGTATGATTGAAATTGTGTAAACCTACCTAAGGAAGGAATATGACTGTGAAACTTTTTACCTCTTACAAACTTAGTGCCACTCAGCTTCAAAACCGAGTTGTTATGGCTCCCATGACTCGTTCACGTTCCACGGGCAACGTGCCTAACAGCTTGGTGGCTGAGTACTATGGTCAACGTTCCAGTGCCGGGTTGATCATTACCGAAGGGACTTCGCCATCACCCAACGGACTTGGCTATGCCCGCATTCCCGGTATTTTTTCTAAGAAGCAGAGAGACTCATGGCGATTAACCACCGAAGCAGTTCACGCCGGTGGAGCCTGCATCTTTGTGCAGCTGATGCATTGTGGTCGTGTCGGTAGCATCTTGAACCTGCCGCCCGAGGCTGCACTGCTTGCCCCATCGGCAGTTCATATGTCCGGTCTGATCTGGACCGATAGCCAGGGGGAGCAGCCTTATGACCAACCCCGAGAGATGTCTCTCGCAGAGGTCCACAGTACTGTAGCTGAATATGCCCAGGCAGCGCGCAATGCGATTGACGCCGGTTTTGATGGAGTTGAGGTGCATGGTGCCAATGGTTACCTGATCACCCAGTTTTTGGATCCTGGGTCCAATCAGCGTACTGATATCTACGGTGGCGACGCCCAGAAACGTAACCGTTTTGCGGTAGATGTTACTGCGGCTGTGATAGCTGAGGTGGGGGCAGAGCGTGTAGGTATTCGACTTTCTCCCCATGGTGTCTTCAACGACATGAGCGGTTCCTATCCGGGGATTGCAGAGCAATATGCTTCTCTGGCGGCTGAAGTAGGCCGTCTGGGGCTGACCTATCTGCATCTGGTTGATCATTCTGCCATGGGTGCACCTAAACCAGACCCTGCTACAGTACAAGCCATCTGCCAGGCATTTCGCAATTCGGGAGGCGGTTCCGTGATCCTCTCCGGTGGCTACAATCGTGAACGAGCAGAAATTGACTTGCAAAGCGGTGCCGCAGACTTGATTGCCTTTGGGCGCCCCTTTATATCAAATCCTGATCTGGTGGCACGGCTTAAGGAAGGTTATCCTTTGGCTGAAGCGGATCAAACGACCTTTTACTCACCCGGTGCAGAGGGTTACATCGATTACCCCGTAAAGTGACCATAATCTGATCAATCTGAAAGGTGGCCTTCGAGCCGCCTTATGTTAAACAAAGCTGTAGGCGGGAGATATCATGCCAACAACTGAACAGAAAATCGCTGCACTGAAAGAGGCCTCCATAAATTACCCGGAATACGCGACCATTACTCCGCTCTTTGTGGCGATCTACGAGTACTTATCTGACCGCGAGGGTCAAACCGGCATCACGATCGATCTTTCCGGAATCAACCTCAGCGAGCGCACCGGAAACGGCTTCCCTCTGATTTCTCCGGCCGAATTGTCCATCAACCACGAAATGCTGGTCATTTTTCTGAGGGGAGTTGTGTCGGTTCTGGAGCAGAAGGGCACAGAGGGAGATGAATCGCTGGAGAGGATCGCTCAGGCGCTCTCTTCGGGACAGTTTGATCCGGAGCCACTGCTTCTGGCAATACTGGAGCGGCGACGCGGGCCGCTTGATGAAACTGCAGTAAGTCTTGACGTACCTGCACCGCTCGTCGAATACATCTTTGAAATTCCGCTTAAAACAGCTCTGGAGCGCTGTGCCGCCGGATTCTCCGGAGATGCTTTTGTCGACTGGCAGGAAAACGTCTGTCCGGTATGTGGAGCCCGCCCCGGTATGGCCGAACTGTCGGGTGAAGAGGGACGTCGCAGGCTTTCCTGCTCGGCCTGCTTTTACACGTGGCCGTTCAAGCGGATGAAATGCCCCTCCTGCGGATGCGAGGATGCTGAGAAACTATCCTATTTTACGGCCGGGGAAGGGGCTACACGGGTTGATACCTGCCAGGCTTGCAGCAGGTACATCAAAACTCGCGATTCACGAAAAGGAGGTGCTGATGTGCCCCTTGAGGTGGAAGATCTGTTGACTATTCATCTGGATCTGCTGGCGTCCAGAGAGGGCTTCGAACGCGGAAAATAGCTTTTTGGACATCAGCAAGGTACGGTTCCTGCGAAACCTGGATATGCTTGAAGTGGGGGGGGTTGTCGGGGGATGGTGTAGTAAATTCAGATTGTTGTGCCGGCTGCAAGCATCTCGGATGCGTGTTTCATGGCTGAATCGGTAACAGTGGCGCCGGCCAGCATACGGGCTACCTCGCGGATTCGCTCTGCCTGGTCGAGTTCGAGGACGCGTGTGGTTGTCCGTCCGTCCGTGATCATTTTCTCCACCCGCAGTTGCTGATCTGCAAAAACCGCCACCTGGGGCAAATGAGTGATGCAAAGTACCTGCTGACGTACCGCGACATTTTTCAGTTTTCTTCCTACCAGTTCAGATGTTGCCCCGCCAATGCCGGTGTCAACCTCGTCGAAAACAAGAGTGGGGACATCGCTGTCCGGCAAGACCTGTTTGATGGCCAGCATCAGGCGCGAAAGTTCACCGCCCGAAGCTATACGCGCCAGAGGACGGGGCGCTTCACCAAGATTGGGAGAGAAGAGGAACTCCACCCGCTCAAATCCGGTCAGGCGTGGTTCAGATACTGTTTCCAGTGCAGGTTCAATGATGGCTCCCTTCATGGCCAGTTGATGCGCCTCTTGCTCCAGCGCTTTTTTCAATTTTGCGGCCGCTCTTGTACGTGCTGCGGTAAGTTCAGCTCCGGATTTTTTTAGCTCGGATGCCAACCGATTACGTTCAGCTTCGAGTTCGGCGCGGTTTTGCTGCCTGCCACGCAACTGTTCCAGTTCGGAGTCTATCCCGACCTTGTAGGAGATTACATCTTCCACTGTCAGAGCATATTTTTTCTTCAGTCTGCCGATCAGATCGAGCCGGTCATCTGCAAGTTGCAGTGCAGCCGGGTCTGCTTCGATGCGTGAGGCGTAGTCACGCAGGGTGATAGCGGCATCCTCCAGTTGCAGGTAAGCCCCTTCAAGGGATGTGGCCAACTCCTGAAGTGAGTGGTCAATGGACGCCAGTTCAAAAATTGATCCGGAGATGCGCCGAAGTTGCCCCAAAATGGCGCCGTCGCCTCCGTAAAGCCTTTCAAATGCCTCGCCGCTGGCGCTGCCCAGTTTTTCTGCGCTTGCCAGTAGCGTGCGACGCTCCTCCAATTGTTCCTCTTCACCCACCTTCAATGCTGCCTTTTCAATCTCATCTGACTGGTATGACAACAGATCCAGACGTCGCTCGGCCTCACGTTCCTCCGATGCCATGGCGTTGATGTTTTCACGCAGGGCGGCGAGCCGGCTAAAAAGTCTTGTGAACTCCTGTCGCTCGGCATTCAGGCCGGCAAAGGCGTCCAGAAGGCGGAGATGATTTTCCGGTTTCAGGAGTGTTTGTGAATCGTGCTGGCCGTAAATATTGATCAGGCGCGGAGCGATATCTGACAACAGGGCCAATGTAGCCATGCCGCCGTTGATAAAAATCTTGTTCTTGCCGGAGCGGGAGAGGGAACGTTTTATGAGAAGTTCATCTTCACAGTCAAAGCCGGCCTCCATGAGAAGTTGCCGGATGTCCGTTTGGGCCGAAATGTCGAAGAGCGCCTCAACGGTCGCTTCTTCCTCTCCGGAGCGAATCAGATCGCTGGAGGCCCTGCTGCCCATGATCAACCCGACAGCGTCTATTATGATCGACTTACCTGCCCCGGTCTCACCCGTCAGAACGGTGAGTCCTGACTTAAATGTGATCTGCAGGGTGTCGATGATGGCGACATTTTTTATAGTCAGGTCGGTCAGCATGCCGTATCACCGTTCTCCCCACTTCAATTTGGTTCTCAGGAGTTCAAAGTAGTCACGACTGCGTGACATGACCAATGAGATTTTATTGAGAGCCTTGCGCACCTCTACCGAGTCACCCTCCTGCAGTTCTATGCCGACCTGTCCATCAAGAGTCAGGTAAACCTTTTCATCAAAGGTGGAGGTTATAGTGACGGAGATGATCGATTCGTCGGTAACCACAATCGGGCGGTTGGTCAGGGTGTGAGGGCAGATCGGGGTGATAACGATACAACTCATCTGTGGCTGAATGATCGGGCCACCCGCCGACATTGAATATCCGGTGGAACCTGTCGGGGTCGCAACAATCAGGCCGTCAGCCTTGTAGGTCGTCAGAAACTGTTTGTTGATCCTTGTTTCCAGATCGACAATACGGGCCAGGGCGCCCTTGTTGATGACCACATCGTTTAATACGTTGTAAGTCTCGTTCTGTTTGCCCTCCCGAAGCAGCGTAACCATAAGCATCATCCGTGCGGAGACGCGCGGAGCCCCCTGAAGACAGAGCTCCAGACGCGGGTAGAGCTCTTCAAGGGTGATCTCTGTTAGAAAACCCAGGCTACCCAGGTTGATCCCGAGAATAGGAACATCCCTGTCGCTGAAGAGGCGAGCGACAGAGATCAACGTACCGTCGCCCCCCAGCACAACCACCAATTCGGCCTGATCTCGAATCTCTTCCTCGGTCACCGTATCATGGTGGCCTATTAGGCTTGCCAGGCCGGGTTCCACAAGGGGCAGGCGGTCCCTGGCTTCTAGCCACTTAATCAGATCACTGGCGATGCCCTGGCAGCGAGGATCGTGCATTTTGGCGAATATGGCTACGTTCTTGATCTGCATGGTTTTTTCCTTATTTCAGTTTCCTGATCTTATCCAGACTCTCTTCTAACACCAGCTTCTTACCGCTGACTTCCGCCAGTTTCTGGCGCTCCTTGGCAACTATTTCGGCTGGTGCCCGATCTACGAAGGCCGGGCTCTCCAGCTTTTTGGAGAACATCTCGATCTCCTTGTCTATCTTGCCGATCTCCTTCAGCAGGCGTTCCTCCTCGGCTGCAACATCCACCAGTCCCTTGAGTGGGACATAAATCTGCACATCCCCTGCCACCTGTATAGAGGCGTCTTCCGGTTTTTCTACTTTATGACCGATAGCAAGGTCGGAAACCCTGGCAAGGCTTATAATAGCGCTTTCATTATGTTTCATCAGACGCCGACCGGCTTCGCTGTCGCAGGAGAGAATCACGGCAATCTGTTTCGATGGCGGCACCTCCATCTCGCCCCGGATATTACGGATGCCGCCGATAACCGCCATGATCCGTTCCATATCGGCAGCTTCCTCCGGGAAAGAGAGTTCGACACGAAATTCGGGGTAGGGAGCCAGCATTATGGTTTCTATTTGTCCTTCTCGTCCCTTATCCCTCATCCCTTGTCCCTGCCGTTTTGGAAGCGCCTGCCAGATCTCTTCGGTGATGAAGGGCATGAATGGGTGCAACAGGCGCAGCAGGTTCTCCAGCGTGTACCAGAGAACATATTGAGTGGCCAGTTTACGCTCCGGAGTGCCGTTGTAGATATCCTGCTTGGACAGTTCCAGATACCAGTCGCAAAATTCACTCCAAATGAACTGGTACAGTGCCGTCGCGCTTTCATTGTAGCGGTAACCGACCAACGTTTCATCGACAATTCTGGCGGTTTCATTCAGGCGGTGCAGGATCCATTTGTCACCCAGGCTGAGTTCCATTTTTGCAAGGCTAAGGCCATCTGGATCGAATCCTTCCAGATTCATGAGTGTGAAGCGGGCTGCATTCCAGACTTTGTTACAGAAGTTACGGTATCCGGCAATTCGCTCTTCGGCCAGCTTTATGTCACGTCCCTGGGCGGCAAAGGCGGCCAGCGTGAAGCGGAAGGCGTCGGTGCCGTACTGGTCGATGACCGTCAGCGGATCGATGACATTGCCTTTTGACTTGGACATCTTATGCCCTTGTGCATCACGAACCAGAGCGTGGATGTAGACATCCCTGAAGGGAACCTCATCCATGAAATGCAGCCCCATCATCATCATGCGTGCCACCCAGAAAAAGAGAATGTCGAAGCCGGTTACCAGACAACTGGTCGGGTAGAATGTTTTCAGTTCTGCGGTTTGTTCAGGCCACCCCATGGTTGAAAAGGGCCAGAGGGCCGAAGAAAACCAGGTGTCCAGAACGTCGGTTTCCTGGCGAATTTCGTCACTGCCGCATTTGGAACATTTGGTCGGATCCTCCATCGAAACGGTGACACTTTCGCAGTGTTCGCAGAACCAGGCCGGTATGCGGTGCCCCCACCAGATCTGGCGTGAGATGCACCAGTCGCGGATGTTTTCCATCCAGTCGTAGTAGGTGTTTTCCCACTGTTTGGGGAGGATGCGGGTCTTGCCCTCTTTGACCGCCGCCAAAGCCCTCTCCGCCAGCGGAGCAACTTTCACGTACCACTGCAGCGAAAGGTAAGGTTCCACAACCGTTTTGCAGCGGTAGCAGCCACCCACGGACATGGCGTGATCGTCAATCTTTTCCAGCAGGCCTTCTGCTTCCAGTTCAGCCACGATACGTGTGCGGGCTGTAAAACGATCCATCCCCTCGTACTGGTGACCGGCCGCATTGATAATGCCGGATTCGTCCAGGACATTGATCCTGTCCAGACCGTGTCTCAGTCCAACCTCAAAGTCGTTGAAATCGTGTGCCGGGGTGATCTTAACAACCCCGGTGCCGAACTCGCGATCCACATAGTCATCAGCCACAACCGGTATCTCGCGGTTTAAGAGCGGAAGAAGCACCTTTTTCCCAACCAGGTCACTGTAGCGTTCATCTTCAGGATGCACCGCCACTGCGGTATCGCCCAGCATAGTTTCAGGGCGGGTTGTGGCCACTACGACAAAGCGTCCCGGTTGTCCGACCACCTGATAACGGATATGCCACAGGTGTCCCTTGTGATCCTCATGCTCGACCTCAATATCTGAAAGGGCGGTGTGGCAGCGCGGGCACCAGTTGATCAGGCGGTTGTCGCGGTAGATCAGCCCGTCCTCGTACAGTTTTACAAAAACTGTACGCACGGCCTTGGAAAGGCCTTCGTCCATTGTGAAACGCTCGCGCTTCCAGTCACAGGACGCGCCCAGACGTTTCAACTGCCCGATGATCTGACCGCCGGACTCCGCCTTCCACTTCCATACACGCTCGATAAAAGCTTCGCGCCCCAGATCATAGCGATCCTTCCCTTCGGCGGTCAACTGTCGCTCGACCACGTTCTGGGTGGCGATACCGGCGTGGTCAGTGCCCGGCATCCAGAGCACATTATAACCCTGCATACGTTTCCAGCGACAGAGGATGTCCTGCAACGTATTGTTGAGGGCATGCCCCATGTGCAGGGCGCCGGTTACATTTGGGGGGGGGATAACTATAGAGTACGGCTTTTTATCGGATGCAGCAGCGGCACGGAAATAGCCCTTTGTTTCCCACTCGGCATACCATCTCTTTTCAACGTCATGGGGTTCGTACCCCTTGGCAAGTTCTCTGGTCATGCTATGATCCTTTATTGAATATTTGAGCGTAACCATATACTACTGTTGGCTGATGCAGGTCAAGCTTGC
>Ga0194063_10001967_pt1 | contig 13009 bp, 11 predicted proteins | sample SepL3720m_MetaG_FD_155459 | JGI IMG/M metagenome (GOLD analysis project Ga0194063, IMG submission 155459) | Anoxic zone freshwater microbial communities from boreal shield lake in IISD Experimental Lakes Area, Ontario, Canada - Sep2016-L373-20m | ecosystem: Environmental > Aquatic > Freshwater... | reverse complement strand
TATGCGAAGTGATTTAAGGGCGAAAATTTCAGACAAAGAACTTGTCAAGGATTACATTTCTGAGACAATTGGAGATGACTACACACCAAAAACTATTGCTGTACTTGCGTCAAGGGAAGATTCTAGGAGTTTCAATTACCCAGACACATGTGTCATAAAGCCAACCCACAGCAGTGGACAATTTATCATACGAAGCAATGGGTTACCTGAAATAAATTACTCAAAAATCGATAGTTGGTTTGATATTAATTATTATTACCATTTTCGAGAGATTAACTATCGCAGTCTAAAGCCAAAGGTGATTGTAGAAGAATTACTTACATGCGTAGATTGTGAGCTGCCAAAAGACTACAAATTTTTTTGTATTTGTGGTTGTCCTGTATTTATTGCTGTAAATGGTGATCGCCTTTCAGGAATGACACTAAATTATTTCTCTCCTCAATGGTGTGAGCTTGATATTCCTCGCAAGGACTATACACGCAGCACAAAACCAATCCAGCGACCGTTGAAACTTGATGTCATGTTACGGTTGGCTGAACAATTAGCTTCTGATTTTTCTTTTGTTCGTGTAGATTTTTACGAAATTGGAGATAGGGTTCTGGTGGGTGAGCTCACAAATCTACCAGATGCCGCCGCAATACAGTTTTCTTTAGAAGATATTGATTTAAAATTAGGTAAATTTTTTGAAGACCCAACTGCTGATATCGAAAAAGACTTTGCTTTAAATCTGTTATAAATACAATCGTTTTATTGTATAGATTGTCTATACAAGTACATAAGTAAAACTTTGGTTGATATTAATTACTTGCAGTACAACAAAGCTGAAATTTTGATATTTTTCAGATGTAACCGTATAACCCATATCGTTACACACAAGTAAAAAAACACTTTGGAATCAACGACATAACTAAAAAGCCAAGTTGTTGATTTATAACAACTGTCATTACTTGTGTATAACGGTGTACGTTTAACCCAAACACATCTATCAAACGGTACATGTCACCGATACAAATGAAGGTGAAGAGTTTCTGTTGCGGCGTTTGACAATGTCCCTTGCTAGGGAATGCCGTAGAAGTATGTAGTATTTCCGTCGTAATTATTCGAAAGTAACCATGGATTTCTCTGTCATTATTGCGTCTCGAAATAGACCGGCGTTGTTATTGCAGGCGATACAGTCTGTCCTTGTTCAGACACATGCATCTGTAGAAATCGTCGTGGTCAATGATGGTTCTGATGGCGACAATGTGGCAGCTTACCAGAAACTTGATAACGAACTTCCAGATCGCGTGCGTTTTTTTAATATGCCGCAAGTATCAAATGGACATGGGCAAAGCTTCGGTATTAATCGTGGTGCTGAGATTTCCACTGGAAAGTATGTATGTTTCCTCGATGATGACGACTTTTGGACGGATCCAAACCACTTAGAGCGTGCATTCAAATGTCTGCAAGCTGACCCTACAGCGGAAGTTTATTTATCCAACCAAATCGCTTATAAGAACGATATCGCTTTGCCTGGACCGATTTGGCTTGAGCCTGTTGCAAAAATTGCACGAATGCGTGGCGCACGTAAGGTTCATGACGCTTTAGTGATCATTGTTGATGACCTCATTAAGTGTGGTAGCCATTGCCACTTCAACACCACCATCGTCAGCCGAGATTTGTTTCAGCGCATCAAGGGGCTCGATCAATTTATTCGCTACGAGAATGACCGCGACTTTTACTTGCGGTACCTAGATAAAGCCACTGGTATCTTGTACTACCCTGGGTTTGTATCACACCACAGGGTACCTGACACCACTCAGAAAGAAAATTCATCGACCAGGACTACTTTCCTGGAAAAGATGTTTTATCGTACTTATATCTATAACAAAGCGCGACTTTTTAGTACTAGGAAGGAGATTCGCCGATTTGCAGCAATTGGACAGGGCTACACCTTGCGGGTCATTGCCAGCGATTTGATTTCTGCCGGTCGAATTGGTGATGCTTTTAGTTTTGCACGCGAAGCACTTGCTGTTCGTTTTGGAATAAAATGGCTTTTATACTGTTGTTATATTGGTGTGAAAACATTATTTCGCTTTCGGATATTTAAATGACTACAAAAATTCAGTTTTTTGTTCCAGTTTCTGATGATATCTTCTCGACCATACCTGAATCAGTTGAAGAATTTTGGCTATGGCAAACCACTACATCTGGACTCCACAAACACTGGGGCAAATACCACTGGGTATTGCAGACGTACATTTATTTAAAAATGTCAATGGTAAACGTTATTTTAACAAATAAATTCCCAGAAGAAGGTATTGTCATTACGCCAATGGTTTGTATTAATTACGACTTCCGTCCTAACAAAGACCTTTATATTGTTATATTGCTTGTTGATATAGATCACCCTCACCCTTATGCACAATTACACATTACCCACAATCCAGTACAGAAACTTCCATTGGGGTTAGCGCAACGGTACATGCCACACTGGCCCCAAATTGGACTGCTACCGCGCGAACCATTGCGTGGAAGCAGGTTCGAGACGGTAGGTTACTTTGGTTACCCTGAAAATTTAGACGATCAAATCAACAGCGACGTGTTTAGAGTCAAACTCTCAGCGATAGGGCTGAACATCTATATTCCCCAACCAGCCAACTGGCACGATTTCAGTCAGGTTGATGTGGTACTCGCCATCAGAAAGTTTGGTGTGACAGAACCACATCTAAACAAACCTTCATTAAAGTTGTATAACGCTTGGCTTGCAGGTGTTCCGGCTATTCTCGGTTATGAATCAGCGTATCGATCAGAAGGGAAGCCAGGTATTGACTATTTAGAGGCAGCAAGTATTGATGATGTTTATAAGTATTTGTGTATTCTTAAAGACGATCCTGCTTTACGGTCAGAAATAGTTGCCAACGGTTGTAGTGCAGTTCGTCAATATATGCCGTCCGAAACGGTCAAAAAATGGCAAAGTTTACTGGTTGAAGGTGTCTTGCCACTGCATACGCGTTGGCGCACGCACACCTTTCGGCGATATGGTCATCTCCTGCTTGGCTACGTTAAGGAGAGGATATTCTGGCGACGACCAGGTTGGTTCAAGCAGTTACAAGTTAAGTGACGCGAACCATTTTCTTCAGCAGACTGCTCAAGCCCATAAATTCCCCACCCAGTTCAGCTTTGAAAAATTCCAGGCAGTCTGTAATACATGCCATGAATCGCTTTAATTCCTGCTGTGTCTGCACATAGGGCGTGTTCCCAGGCGCAAGCGAGGGGCTGTGGTAGGTAAGCGTCAGTACTTGGGTACCAGAGCGCACAAGAGTCACCATCAAACGCTTGTTGGCCGCCGCGTCAACTCCTTCTGGCGTTAAGCGAATGCGCTCTAACGCACCAGAGCGCGCAGCAATTCCGCCCAGCCGACAAGCTCTGGCCAAAGGCGATGATAAAGCGGGGTAAATATTGGATCCGTATTGCCGCAAAAACCCGCAATACCCTGTCGTGACAGGCAGCTCAAGCAGGGGGGACTGTGGATCACCAAACCAATAAGCCTGGTTGCCAAAGCCCGTAAAGTCTGGTCCGCCATCTACTGAAAACGAGGTATACGGCACCACGCTGGCATCCATTGCATAACCGAGACCCTGCAAGGCTTGCGACGTATGATGCCCTAACCCATAGCGTCCTGCCTTGAATACAGTGGGCGCGCGTTTGAAGTTGTCGGTGATGGCCTGCGTTAGCAATTTGAGCTTTTCAAATTCAAGTGATGCTGGCAGATTGCCTGTGTAGGAATTGAAATTGTTGATATCTTCTTCATAAGGCGGCGATACCCAGGGATGTAAATGGGTGCCTATCTCACAGCGTCCTTCTTCCATCAAGCCACGCAAGGCTAAAAAGGCTGATGGTGTCGTAGCCACCGGCCAATCCACCACATAAGTTGGTACGATGCCCAGGCGGTCGTAAATCTGGTCATGCGCTAATATCTGGGCTGCAATGGAGCTTGTGCCTACATTGCAGCGAGAAAACGGCGCAGACCAATTAAACTCTTCCTCTGTGTCCACGACGATGCACAACACTGGTGGGTGATTAGAGGGCAGATGGGCTGGGCGATGGCATGAGGTGTTCAGCATAGGAATTTCAGAATAAACCTAGACAAAAGTTGTGTAGCATTTGATTTTCAACGGATTCCTTTCAAAAAGCGTAACGCATTCGTCTGTGTCAATCAATCTCAACTGAAGAATACCAACATGATCCCTGTGCGTGTACGGCAATTGCCTGCCTTTGTTAAGGAGGCTATTAAACGCAGTGCCATCTTGCGAAAGCCTGGAAAATTTGCCCAAACCTTTCATCTGTGTTACTTCAGTTGTCACTCATACTTTAGCTACCTGTACTGTTCTTTGCATAGTTTGACACAGCATGTGAAAGCGCAACAGTACAAGGTTTGGCTTTTTAATGACATTGACCAACCCCTTTCGGCTGCGCAAATTCAAGCGATTGAACAACTCATTCCTGGAATACAGGTCATTTCATGGCCTAAAAGTATGGGCTGGGGTGCAGAGCAGATCAAAACAATTTGGCAAGCCTACGGGTTGGCGGCCATTGGTGCGAAGGACGATGACATCATCGCCCGCATTGACTCGGATGTCTTTTTTTTCAACGACACCATTTTTAAAGCCGTAGCTCGCAGCGATGCAGACCTGATCGGGGACGGTCACTTTGTTGGCTTCAAGTATTGTCAGGGGGGATGCTATTTTTTAACAGTGAAAACGGTACGTCGAATCGGCCAGTTGATAGACTCCATGGAATGTCTCAACTGATGAGTGAAATAGACGTGGTAGTAGAGGACGTAGCTGCGCACCATTTTGCCAAGCGACTGGGCCTCAAAATCTGGCTAACCTGGTTCATGATGTTTCCTGATGAGCTTAAAAATTCTGGCGGATTAACTCCATGGTATCGATGGAAATTCAGTTGTCTGCACTTTGTGATGAAAAACAAGAGGGCAATGCTGGATGCGTATGAAAAAGAGATTTTTTCAGGTAAATGTCCGAAAGAATATTACAGTATTATCGTTATATCTTAGGCAATGCTCCATTAAATCAAATAATTGTCATTTTTGACGCTCAATAAAATTTGAGTACAATCGACAACTACATCGAACAAATAGATGCCTGATCGCTCGAATAATGCTAATCATGTTCGATAATCCAGTCATGTCAGGAATACGAACCTTCGACTGTTCTTTAATTATTAGATCAATAAAGTCACTCGAAATCAAAGACTTTATGATCAGTGGGTTTTGAATGCTATCTAATTTTCTAAAGATATAGGGTTTGTAGCGTGATGTTCTAGAAAAACCTTCAAAATAAAGCCCATTCAACGCAGCTAAGAGATGCAACAAGCCTGATAAATTCTCATTCTTCTGAAGATGTGTCGGATATTCGTCTCTGATACCATTAAAGCAATCGGAAATATATAATAGACCCTGATCGGATAGTTTGCTTGAAAGAAATTTCAAAAAACCAGATGGATCATCCACGTGTTCTATGACCTCCAAGCAAATTATTGAATCGTAAGAAATTGTGCTAATATCATCAAAATTAACGGTCCTAATTATACCATAATTAGGATTATTTTTTGAATTGTGGTTCTCGAACAATTTGCAAGCTATGCTGGATGTAAGTGAACTTTCAACGTCCATATAATCGACATTAAACCCTGCAGTAGCAATACGGATGGTGTCGAGTCCTATACCGTCACCTACTGCCAATACTATCGGTTTATGATCTGATGAATATTCAGTTAATAAACGTAAAATAATAGTGCCGGCCATAGATAATCTGGATGCATCATGAATATTTGCCAACAATTCCAGATAAAACCCATCGCCATATTTGTATAGATTTTCCATCTCATATGAATACTGGAATGGAACGACATCAAGATATTTAACATTTTTTGTAACAGAATAACCGCGAAATTTTGTTTCAAAAGCGATGGCCGAATTTAGATCATCTAAACTGCGAGATGTTACGTCGTGAATAGAAGTTTTTATTGCGTCAGATGTAATGTTTGTATTAAACAATGCATCATGAAAAACTTCTTGTTGAAACGCTCTTGGAATAGATTTAATTCGATATCCTTTCAACGTAGAGTCAATTGCGTCTATAACCACTGTAGATTGATATTCAAATGTGAATTCTCTGCTCTTGATATTATAGCAATCTAACGCTTCTTGGGATGAGATATGATAATTAGAGAATATTGATTCAATTATCTTTGTGCATTTGACAACATCACCTAATTGAAAGAGATTTTTTTTAATAAGTAATTCACTTGGTCCATCAAGATCAGGTGCAACAACAGGTATCCCCCTTGCTAGGCACTCAACTGCAGTGAGGCCGAAAGGCTCACAAGTCGCTGCTATTAGGTTAATAGCCTTGCCTTTCATAAAAATATATGGATCTGACACATAGCCAAGATAACTAACGTTCTTTGATATACCCCTTCGCCTGACTAGAAAATCAAGGCGACTACTACGATCATGCGAAAATCCTATAAATGTAAGATGAACATTATTTCCGCGCATTTGCAGCGCCTTGACTACCTCAACTGCAAATTCTGGATTTTTCCTACGAGAGTCAGATCCTATAAAAAAAATATTTATAATGCAAGATTGATTATTTCTTTCTTTCTTTGTAATACTATTTTTAGGAGATTGATAGGGTGCCAAAATTGAAGAAGCATATTTCGTATTCGGAAGAATGTATGCTTTTTGCGTGGCATAAGAACAAAAAAGAACGTGGTCAGCGAGCTCGTTCATCCATTTACTGTATGTATTGTTAGCCACAGAAACAGAGCGGAGTTCATCACTTCTGTCTATTATTTCATGCACGTACCAGATGTGTGGTATGCCAATATGTACAGCTGCGAGAGCACCATCAAAACTATCTAATGTGTTCGAAATTATTAGATTAATATTATTTTTAGTCAGAATATTAGAGAGACCTAGGTACGATTTTCCGGAAAGGCTAATAGTCGCTTTGACTGGATTTGCTAGCATGGACAAAATTGGGTAGACTATCGATCGAACTCCCAACGATTTTGTTTCTCTGAATACAGGCCCATTCGCATCAGGAAAGATGGCAACGACGTTATATCGCTGCGTGCTCTTTAAAATTGATATCAAATTCATGTAAGCCGCCTCGGAGCCTCCACGATGGGAAGACCGACTAATTATTGCGATATTCATAATAGCTGCCTGATTTTTATCCATGATTTTTGTAATTTATATCATTATTGTTGTCTGTTAAAGATAACCTGAATCCGTGAGATCAAACCTCGATTCCAATCATTTTACTATACGAATCAATGATTTATGAAGTCAAGCAACTCACTCTGTGGGTGAAAATTGATTTCAGTTCAAGTCATTGTTCTGTATAGTGATTGTGCCAACTTTAAAGTTTCAACTCACGGATTCAGGGATAATTGATTAAATCAAATGTGAAAAGCTATAATTCGCTAGTCAATAATTGCTTTAATTGTTTGTATAAGCGCATTTTTTTCAAATACGAAAATTAATAACGAATAAAGAAAAAACCCAATGAATATTAAAGTAATAAATTCAAGAAGTTCATTTGACTGAATGATGTTCCTAAAAATTATAATTACAAGCGACATTAATATCGAATATAAAAGTGGCTTATATATTGCTTTGAGATATGTAGAAATCTTTATTTTTACATATCCCAAAGCAATAAGCAAAGAAGTCAAAGCAATCAATGTATTGATGGAAGCATATCCAATGGCCACAGCGCTCAAGCCGCGCGGAATAAGTATCAGTAAAACTGAAAAGTAAACAAGGGCGCCAGATATGCTAATGCCAAAAACCATCTTGGTCTTGCCAAGAGCAAGCATGATGGGGTTTGAAACATTACCAATGCTTTGTACAATAAAAGAGATGGACATTACTCTAATCAACGGTACCATACTTACCCATTGAGCACCAAAAATGTGAATGACGAAGTCTTCAGCCAATACAAACAGACCGAAATAGAGAGGCAGAATAATAAGTGCTGTTCTGGATGTGGCTGTTAATACGGCTTCAATAATCTTCTGTTGGTCACCTTGAACTTTGGCCAAGAGTGGGAAAATGACTCTTGATATGGTACTTGTTATCAAGTGCATGGGTGCATAAAGTATGGTTTGAGCCATTCCGTACAGTCCAAGATCGGCAGCGGGAAGAGATTTTCCGATGACGATCGCATCAAATGAATTTCTAAAATACCCTGTAATTCCAGCGCCCAGCAAATGAAAGCCACTGTAGATAATTTCTTTTGCAGGCTTCATATTAAATTCAAACTTTGGAAGCCATTTGGAAAAAAATGATAACCCCGCAAAAGTGGATATGTTTCCTATGATGGGCTGTAATACAAGACCCCATATTCCAAAACCAGAATAAACAAGAGCGATAGCAGCCACCGCGCCCACCAGACTACTCAAGCCTTGAACCATCGAGATTTCCTTGTATGCGAGTTTCTGTTGCAACAGGGCCATTGGTACTGGCGTTAAAAAATTGACTACTAAACCGGCTGCCGAAGCCTGCAAAAAAGGCTGTATCTCGGGTTTATTGTAGAACCAACCTGCTACTGGAGCGAGAAAATAAACAAAAGTTGATAATACTGTTCCAATCGATGCACTGATCCAAAAACAGGTACTTAACAAGTCAGATGAGTTTTTTTGACTCCGTACCAAACCCGTAGCGATGCCTAGATCGCCAATGACCTGTGCAAGGCCAATCACTATCATGACGATAGAAAACAACCCAATATCTGCAGGCAAAATCTGACGTGCTACATAGAAAGTGGTACATAACGACACCAATTGCCTGAATCCAAGCGCGATACTTGTAAAATAAGCACCCCGTATGCCAACTCTTGCTAAACTCATACGTATTGGGTTAGTGAATAGCCAGTAACTCAGAGATGAGTTTTTTGCTTGTTTTTAAATAAATTCCCTTCTTATACCTATGACTGCCAATAAAGTGCAAGAAGCTGGCTCGAGTCTCATCCACGTCAGACTCAAAGTTGGCGTACTTGGGATACGGCAAAACTATAGAACCGGGTGTGTTGGCCACAGCAAAATTGGATGCACACTGTTCCGTGCCCCACTCTGTCCAGCGGTTACCCATCAGGTCACCCATGATCATATGGAACTCATCCATTTTTGATCTATCGAAACCACCTTTGGCAAACCCAGCAAACCCAGCAGACCCCCGGACATACAGCAAATGCTCTGCACCAGGGTATCGGGGCAGCGTGCGCTCCACAGCCAGACCGACGTAGGGATGATTGATGCAATCTGCGCGCTTTGCGGCTTCTGCCACACTGACAATCTCGCGTTCACCACCGCTTAAAGTAAATGCACGGTTAGCGTCAATGCAGTCTCGTACTTCATTCAGGTCAGCACCAACTGACAATGTGTCGCTATCAACCTGTACAACGTACTCGTCTTTTGATCGATCGAGAATGGTTAAAAGGCGCTCCCAACACCCACCGCGCTGACAAGGCCCGACGTTAATATCATCAATCACCTGAAATTCAATGCCAGGAAAATGTCGCTCTAGCATAGTTCTTGCTTCTTGTGACATATCACTTCTAACAATGGCAAGAATTTTTCCCTTCCCCATGTGCCTGTAAAAAGACTTCATACTTAATAGAAACATTTGTACAAAATCATCAGTCACAATACTGGTAAATGTAACCGATGCCGGTATAACAGGCATGGGTGGAGTCTCTACAATACCATTTGTTAATAAATCAAACAACTTTTTATTTATTGTGTCTCTAAGTTTAATAAGCATATATATTTACCCTGCAATTTGTTTAAATTTTTCATTTCGGATTAATACTTGTTTCGTCGCTTCTAAAAGCATTATCAGTATAAAAGGCATGTCATAGTAGGCCGCACTTAACAGTGCTCCACCAACCATAAATGCTTGAAGACTCGTCTTTAATGTATTGGCAATATCTGTAGCCCACATAGCCCGTTCGCCTTGCTTGGCAGCGAGTCGTTTTATCTCATGGGCTGTATAGAATGCATTAAAGAGAATAGTTAAATATATAAAAAAACCTAAAAAACCCATATCTCCAATGACTTGAAAATAGATACTGTGTGCAACAAATCTGCCTGGATCTGGGGTATCAATAAACCCTAACAAGCCCTGCGAATATCGATATTTATCTGCGGGGGGTGCGTTCACTGCACCAAAACCACCACCCAGCAATGGATGCTCCAGTGCAATGGCTGTGCTTTTTTTCCATACGGCAACGCGTGTCATAAATGAATTATCGCTTTCGGCATTCTGCACACTATTCATGCGATCCAACCATGAGTCCGACACAATGGACATGACGATCACTACAAACGCTGTCAGGGTGAGCATACCGGCTACCTTGCGCTTACTTTGCATAATCAAAACCATGGCAATAAACACCATGGTAATCAAACCTCCACGTGAGTTCGTTGCTACCACTGCCATGACGGTTAAGAGAGCTAGTCCTAAATAACCAGGCTTTAGCCATTTATTGTCGGAATACTTATACATATAGATAAGTAATGGTATCACTGTAGTTAATACCAATGCAAATAAATTACTGTCACCAAATCTAACACCGTGTGCAACATGCGAACCACCAGAGGCAATAAATTTCAATCCATCCAACAAGCCATGAAAACTCAATGCAAAAATAATAGAAATGACCATGGCATGAATGTGCAATCGGCTTGTCACCAGAATGGGCATTACAAAGCAAAAAAGTAGCACTTTCAAAATAATGATATAAAGATCCCAAACTCCGAAAATACCGTCAAAGGCGAACGTTGCTACAAGCAGGCCATGGCAGCCAAAAAGTATGAGTAACCCAGTGGTTCGATTTATCTGAAATTGAACTGGCTTTTTGTCACGTCGAAGCAGCAACGTGCCTAGCGTTATCAGTGCAAAAATTTGAACGTAAGGCAAGCCAATCATAAATCCATACAAATAGCCATCCAATCCAATCAACCCCGCCCAGCTCCACAAAAGGTAGGCTATGAAAGTATTGCTAGTAGCCAATGGAAAAATCAGCAACATGGCAGCCAGCACCATCAGGTCACGCATGAGGTTTGCCTTTGGTGTCGTTCGAAACTTCAGCAGCATCTGTGTAGGCGAATAACCCCAAATTACCATTCGCTTCTTTGAAGGCTTTTTTCACTGCGCGTAACAGCATGATGAGTGCGAAGAATTCAACAGTTAATAAAAAAGCTTCCATTAAAGTATGCTTCTAAATAAAGCCAATTGCCCTTGTGTAGTGTTATCCCAGGAAAACGTTTCTGCATGTGTACGCGTCGCCTCACGTGATGGGTAATTGGCACACAAATCCACCCAGGCATTTGTCAGGTCTTTCGCCGACCGTGATGCCATCAAAATTCCAGCAGCAGGTGTACTCACAACCTCTGGTGTACCCCAAATATTGGTGGCAATGACTGGTGTACCACAGGCCATTGATTCTAGTAGAACATTAGCCCAACCCTCTCGGCCGGAGCAAAGTACCAAGGCATCAGCAGCGCTGTACCACCACTTTAATTCTGTTTGCTCAATTACGCCTGCAAATTGGACTCTGTTTGCCACACCCATCTTTTCAGCTTGTGCCTGCAATGCAGCACGGTCTGGTCCATCGCCTGCAATGAGCAACTGCACATTCGCCGGCAGCAAGGGCAGTGCGTCAATGGCAATATGATGACCTTTGCGCTCTATCAGGTGCCCCACACTCAACAGCAGTTTGGCATCAAATGGTAAACCTAGTTTCTGGCGTGCGACTTCGCGCGGCTCGGGCACGAACCGTTGCAGGTCAACGCCATTGCGCAAGGCGTGAAGTTTGGAAGGATCAGCCCCCAAGTTGCGCAGGGCATCCATTAATGCCTGGCAAACGCCTATGGATGCACTGGCGGCTTTGGCGGTTTGCAAAATAAGCTTTCGCGGGAAATCATATTGAGGTATCAAATTAAGGTCAGTACCCCGCGCAGTGACCACAAAAGGCTTGTCCAACTTGCGCGCCAGAAAGCCCGCAGCAACGCCATCAGGATAGTAATAGTGCGCGTCAATCAGGTCAAAGTCAAATCCATCCTGCTGCAATTGACGCACTATTGCCATGGCGCCCATGGCCATGGTGTAAGGGGCCAGGTTCATCCCAACCTTGGGTGGCAAAAGGTAGCGAGGATGATATACCTCAAGACCATTGCGATGCTCAAACTTTGGCGTTGCCGCAAACAGACCATATTCTCCAAAATGTTGACCTTTGAAAGGAAACCACGGCACCGGTGCTACAACCTTGGCCTGCACTTGCCCTGTTTTCAGCAATTCACGTAAACGCGTTTCCACAAAAATACCGTGAATGTGGCGTTGACTGCTTGGGAATAAACTGGAAAATAACAGAATACGTAAAGGTTCAGGCATGGGCAAAAAAGGGCGATAGCCCTTACGCTATAAGCATTTGTAGCTATTCAAAATGAAGCAATTCAAGGAGTAGACTGTCGCTTGTCAAACACAGCGGCGCGCCATTATGACGAAGATTATCATCAAAGTTGGCAAAACTAAAGGTTGAGTTTGATTTTGGGCAATGCATGTCAAGTCGATGGGGAGTTCATGCAGGGTGAATTTGTTCTACAGCCAGTTCCGTCATTCCCGCGAAGGCGGGAATCCAGAATGCACTAGATTCCCGCCTTCGCGGGAATGAGTGCGCCCGTGAAGGCGCGACATTAGCACAGTGAAAGTCTGTGTCAGGGCAAGCCAAGACCCTGTAGCTGAAAGTAACTGCGTCGCCGCGAGGCGGGGTGGAGAGCAACTGGAAGCGAACTGGCGGTGCGCAGGAAAACGAACTCGATTCGGCGGTATGACACGACGAGCTTGCTCATTCAAGGCGAAGTCTGGAACTTACCTTGTACGCTGGATATGGCGTGTAAAGCGATACAGGGGTGCATAGCGTGGTTGGAGGCGCAA
>Ga0194063_10001966_pt1 | contig 13009 bp, 7 predicted proteins | sample SepL3720m_MetaG_FD_155459 | JGI IMG/M metagenome (GOLD analysis project Ga0194063, IMG submission 155459) | Anoxic zone freshwater microbial communities from boreal shield lake in IISD Experimental Lakes Area, Ontario, Canada - Sep2016-L373-20m | ecosystem: Environmental > Aquatic > Freshwater >... | reverse complement strand
GGTTTTAAAAAGATTTAAAGTATTATACAAAGATATTAGGCAGCAGTATCCAAGCACACCAATTATTTATATTTCCTTAAAGCCATCTATTTTGCGATGGCAGCTTCGAGATCGGATGAAGAAAGCAAATTCCTTAATACAACAATATCTTTCGAAGAAAAAAAGGAAGGCCAGATTTTTAAATGTTTGGGATGCAATGCTAGGGCCAGATGGGAATCCAATGCCAGATATTTTTATTGGAGACCGATTACACATGAATGCCAATGGCTATGCTATTTGGGAAAAATTATTAGCACCATATTTAATCAATTAAATCAATCAATATACAAATATGAAAAGGGTATTAACAGCAGTTTTGATACTGATTTCTTTACAGTCGTTTGCTCAACAAAAGCAGATCGTAAAAATGAATTCGTTTATAGATGCGTTGATGAAGAAAATGACTTTTGAAGAAAAGTTAGGCCAATTAAATCTACCTGGGGCAGGGGATATTACTACCGGACAAGCATCTAGTTCTGACATTGGAAAAAAAATCAGAGACGGTCAAGTTGGCGGATTATTTAATATTAAGTCAGTAGCAAAAATTCGAGCTGTACAAAAAGTAGCAGTAGAAGAAAGCAGATTAAAAATTCCTTTGTTATTCGGAATGGATGTAATCCATGGATATGAAACAGTGTTTCCAATTCCCTTGGCATTAAGTTGCTCTTGGAATTTACCTGCTATAGAACAATCCGCTCGGATTGCTGCTCAAGAAGCCAGTGCAGATGGAATTAATTGGACTTTTTCTCCAATGGTAGACATTGCACGTGATGCCAGATGGGGCAGAATAGCGGAAGGAAGTGGCGAAGATCCTTTTTTAGGTTCTGCCATAGCTGCTGCCATGGTAAAAGGATACCAAGGTGATGATTTGTCAAAGAACAATACCATTATGGCTTGTGTAAAACATTTTGCCTTATATGGAGCAGCAGAAGCGGGGAGGGATTATAATACAACGGATATGAGTAGACTAAGAATGTATAATGAGTATCTGCCACCTTATAAAGCAGCTGTTGAGGCAGGTGCGGGTTCTGTGATGAGTTCGTTTAATGAAATAGATGGAATTCCTGCTTCAGGTAATAAGTGGCTGATGACGGATTTGTTAAGAAGGCAATGGGGCTTTAAAGGATTTGTTGTGACAGACTATACTGCCATCAATGAAATGGAGCAACATGGTATGGGTAATATTGGTATTGTATCGGCACTGGCATTGAATGCAGGTATTGATATGGATATGGTAGGAGAAGGGTTCTTAACAACTTTAAAAAATTCGGTGGATTCTGGTAGAGTTAAATTGAAAGATATAGATGCAGCCTGCAGAAGGATACTAGAAGCAAAATATAAATTGGGTTTATTTGATGACCCATACAGATATTGCGATTTGAATAGAGCTGCCACTGAAATATATACTGATGCCAACAGAGCCGTAGCAAGAAAGTTGGCAACAGAATCAATGGTATTGCTAAAAAATGAAGGACAAATGTTGCCTTTGAAAAAAGCTGGAACAATTGCCGTCATTGGACCATTGGCAGATGCAAAAGAAAATATGCCTGGTACCTGGAGCGTAGCTGCCAATTACAGTAACCCTATTTCGATACTTACCGGAATTAAAAAAGCCAGTACAGGAAAAGCAGAGATACTTTATGCGAAAGGTTCAAATTTGGTAGCAGATGCTGCTTTAGAAGATCGTGCCACCATGTTTAGTAAATCATTGGGACGTGATCAGCGTACTGCTACTGAATTATTAAATGAAGCACTTGAAAAAGCCAATCAGGCCGATCAAATTGTAGCTGTATTGGGTGAATCTGCTGAGATGAGTGGAGAATCATCTAGTAGGACTAATCTGGAGATACCAGATGTACAAAAGGATTTGTTGCGTGCTTTATTGAAAACAGGCAAGCCTGTTGTATTGGTACTTTGTACTGGCAGACCATTAGTAATAAAAGAAGAATCGGAAAAACTAGCTGCTATATTGAATGTTTGGTTTGCGGGAACTGAGGCAGGTTTCGCTGTAGCAGATGTATTATTTGGCGATGCCAATCCTTCCGGAAAATTAACTACTACTTGGCCTCAGAATGTAGGACAAGTACCAATGTATTATAGTCATAAGAACACTGGTCGTACATTGGGAGAGGGCAAGTGGTTTGAAAAATTCAGGAGTAATTATTTGGATGTAAGCAATGAGCCTGTATATCCTTTTGGGTATGGACTAAGCTATACCAATTTCACTTATAGTGATTTTAAAATTAGTAGTACTCATTTGAAAAAGGGGCAAAGTTTGGATGCTGCCATCACCATTACTAATTCGGGTAAGTATGATGGAAAAGAAATTGTGCAATTGTATATCAGGGATATCGTAGGGTCAATCACTCGGCCTGTAAAAGAATTGAAAGGCTTTCAAAAGATTGATTTGAAAGCAGGGGCTTCTACCACCATTCATTTTAAAATAGGGGAGGAATTATTGAAATTCTATAATAGTGATTTAAAATGGTTGGCAGAACCGGGTGAATTTAACATAATGGTAGGTCCTAATTCCAGCAATGTACAAACCTTGCGTTTTACCTTGGAGTAGATTCAATTAAAGGAATGAAAAAAAAATGCCTTCAGTAATCTGAAGGCATTTTTAATTTGCTTACTAATAGTTTATTGAGATAGTATTATTAATTGAATGCCGGGGTTGACCGTCATGGTAGCACCAGTGTATAAGGTTACCTTATTTACAGAAAGATTTGCTGCCACTATAGGATAAGGTTTGGCATGGCCATATACCACTACAGTACTGGTACTAGTAGGAATTAATCCTCCTTCCCAGTTTCCACAGTCTAATACATTGCTGGTATTTTTATTGCCTGTCCAGATAGAAGTATTGGTTGACACCAATCCGCTTCCAGAATTCGTGGTAACTACGGTAGGCGCTGTATATTCTAATCTAACCCAAGCTTTTTGACCAAGGGTAGCTTCATTGGTATTCCTGATTTTTGCAATTATCCATCCCTTATAGGTAGTGGTAATGCTGCCAGTTAGTGGAGCAGCCGCAGTAGCAATGCCACTATTGGTTGATATTACTACTCCATTTGAATTGTATAAACTGATGGTAATATTTCTGCCATCTACTTCAGGAGAAAGGGTATAGTTGACTACTTTGTTGCTATCGCTAAAAATGCGTCCCACCACTCTTTCGTTGGTGATATTATCTGGAATACGACCACCTTGTCCAAGGCTGGAACAATGGCTATCACCTAGGTCATCTGCCATTTCCCATTCCTGGGTAGTTACTGGATTACGGGAAGGCGTATACGTAGCTAGGTAATCATAGATATCCTGCACAGTATTAAATGTTACACCATTGGGGGCAGGAGCCCAAACCGAGTATCCATGACCGTAAGCACCTGGAATAGTATGTCCAGCAGGGGCTGTTTTAACTAATACCCTTCTGTCACCAGGTATCGTAACAGTAGTTACTCCATGTGCACCTGAGTAATCATATAATACAGTGCCCACAGCCCAAGCATCATTGACTTTGCAATAAACTTGCTGATCAGCTGCATTGGTAGAACCGCTATTATAGGCGTCCGTAACGCCAATGATGGCTTTGCCCACTCTTTCATATACGATATGATCTTGTAAAGAACCAGTTTGAAAGAAGGGGGCATTAGCAGCAGTGGGTACTCCATAATCACCATCCTTAAAACTTAATTTCTGATGACAAAGTATAATGTTTTTAATTTCTGCCCGAATAGGTAAATCTGTTTCATTGGTAGGAATATGCGACCAACGCTTACCGGTAGTACCAATGTCTAATAAGTCTTCAAAAAAAGCAGCGGGGTTGCCATCCACTGCAAATGCCACTGCATAAGCTGCCGCTAAACGCGGTTCTCTAGGATCGATATGAGCACCATTGCCTCCTAATTCATTGCCTGAATCCCATCCTGTTCCATCTCCCAGAGGCTTTAAGAAATTACCTGTGGCATCTAGTTTGGGTCGATAGGTATCATGACTATTTACAAAGGGAACTGATCTGAAAACTCTTTTCGTTCCATATTGTTCGTAGCGCAAACTTTGTTGTGCACCGGGCAGCGAACTCATGTCGAAATCGCCTGGTGTACTATTGCCCAGTACCATTCTATAAAGCCCTCCAGTTGCACTGTATCCTCTTAAAGAAAAATCATAAGTGCCGGTATGTTTTTCACCTGCTACTCCATTGCCACTTGCACCACCACCAATACCACCAATGCCACCAGATACATTGCTCATATAATTATCGAGATCTGTAGAGGAGCTTACCCATTCTGCAATGCTGATCATGTTTTCGCCACCAGCTGCCCAGGAGGGAAGGCCATATTTAGCTTCATTGATAAAATATTTTTGCGCATTGATATCAAAATGTTTCACTGCATCAAATCGATAACCATCTACATTGGTTTGTTTGCTAAACCATTTAATCCAACTTCTCCCTCCATCGGTCATGTAATTGGTGGATTGTGCAGGATTATAATAACTGCGTGTAATACCACCCACAGTAACGGTACCTGAACTAGGTATATTACTACTTTGGCCAATGGCATTGGGGGATTCGTAATCAATATCGGGTCCCCAGAAACTAGAGCATATATCGCCGCCGGTACAGCCATTCACTGGATTGGGGTGAAAGTTTTGATAGTTTTTTTGCCAACGCCCAGCCCTGGTCCAATAATCATTTTGCGTTTCATCAATAAGGGGTGTAGCATAACTAACAAATCTGAAATTCTTGTAACCGCTTTCAGTAATCATGCTAGTGGCATTGGGGTCTTGTCCACCTATTCCTCCTGAATTGGCGCCAGCATTGCTGGTATGATTCATTACGGCGTCTTCTATCACTTCAATTCCATTGGCATGCATTACAGCAATCATACGAAGCAATTCATCTTTAGAACCTGTTCTGGTTCTAGCACGAATTGAATCGCCTCCTTTTTGGTATTTGTCACCTAGGTCATATAAATCAAAGGGACTGTATCCAACAGACCCACCTGTTGCATTTTTTGAACTAGGTGGAATCCATACTGCATCGATGCCAAGTGTTTTAAGTCGAGGTGCTAATTCGCATAAGTAATTAGCCCAACTATATCGGTAATTGTGATTCCAATAATCCCACCAAAATGCCTGGAGAACTACTTTTTTTACCCGGGTTTGTCCAAAACTGTGTTGGCTTGAAATGGTTAGCAACAATAATATTGCAAATAGAAAATTAGCGAAGGACTTTTTAATCATATGCAAGTCTTTTAGGATGTGGAAGAAATAAGCAAATGCAATATATAAATTTTGGTTGGTATTGTGTAATTATTACACATTTTATTTATCGGCTTCTATTTAGTTAGTTTAAATGGGGTAAAATGATTACTAGTCAATAGGGTAGCGTCTTTTATGGGTAGATCAAATGTTTAACTTGTTAACTATTTAAAATCATTTTCATTAAAATCTTCCTCACTAAATGACTGCGTATCCATATTGAGCATGCTTCCCATGAGGTCTTTAAATTCAATTTTCCCTTCCAATACTTTTTTGCTAATCAGGGAATAGGAAGCAAGTCCATGTAAAACAAATTCCATCAACAATGCATTTTCTTTTTCATTGGCTGATTTGTAATATTTTTTAACCAGCGAATGCAAGCCATCTACTTTATACAAAAGTTGTACTTTATTGTCATCTGAATTTTCAAAAAAAGTATGGAAAGTATTTCCTGCATCAAACCAGCGGATGATGGCTTTGTAGGGATTTTCTTCTGAGCTGCCATCTTTGTTTTTACGCTTTTTAAAAGAATCTGGGTTGGGAAAATATTGCCCAAACTGTGTGCGAATGGATCGTTCCAACAAGTTATAAGCTACTTGAAAAGGCCCTTCCTGTTCCCCTTCATACACCAACTCGATTTTGCCAGTAATAGAAGGAATGATGCCGACCAAATCGCTGATCCATACCTGGGTGTGTTTTTCATTATTCATCAATGCCCTTCTTTCTGCAGCACTAATTGCATTTTCATACGCACTAATACTTAGTCTGGCACTCACGCCACTTTTTTTATCAACCAAATCACTTTCCCTTGCCTCAAATGCCACTTGCTCAATTAATCTTTTTACCAAATCGCTTGTGCTAACAGTATTATTTTGATCATCGGAGATGGCTGCTTCTTGTTCTGTGATGGCCAGTGCGGTTTCCAAGGTTTTGGGATAGTGGGTCAGAATTTGACTTTCAATCCTGTCTTTAAGCGGCGTAACAATGCTGCCTCTATTCGTATAGTCTTCGGGGTTAGCAGTAAATACAAATAATACGTCAAGGGGTAAACGCAATTTAAAACCACGAATTTGTAAATCTCCTTCTTCCAAAATATTAAACAAGGAAACCTGTATCCTTGCCTGTAAATCGGGTAATTCATTGATTACAAAAATGCAGCGATTGCTTCTTGGGATGATGCCATAATGGAGTACCCCTTCATCTGCAAAGCTAAGTTTTAGATTGGCAGCCTTGATGGGATCAATATCGCCAATAAGGTCGGCAACACTTACATCGGGTGTGGCCAATTTTTCGCCATAGCGTTGACTGCGGTGTAGCCAGTTAATAGGAGTATCATCGCCCTTGGTATCAATCAATTCCCTTGCATACAATGAAATGGGTTGCAAAGGGTCGTCATTGATTTCGCTACCTGCAACAATAGGTATGTATTCATCTAATAATTCAGTCATTTGCCTGGCCATTCTTGTTTTGGCTTGGCCTCTCAATCCAAGGAATAAAATATTATGCTTCGATAATAAGGCTCTCTCAGTATCGGGAATTACCGAATCTTCATATCCTAGTATGCCGGGAAAAGGATTTTCCTTTGCTTTTATTTTTAGTATGAGATTTTCTCTTATTTCCTGTTTGATGCTTTTTGAATGATAGCCTGCTTTTTTTAAAGCGCCCAGGGTATTGATTTTTTTGATATTCATAAATAGTTTATTGCGAAAACGATGATTAATATAATGTCTTTCTTTTTCCAGTTTCAAAATCCCGGAAAATAAAGGCGCCCAGTTTGTCGAGTGAAGCAAAAAAAGCTTTACCATTATTGCAGTCTGTAAACTCCTGTACAAATTTTTGAAGGTAAGGGTCACTGGCAATCATAAAAGTGGTAATTGGGATTTTTAATTTTTTACATTGGGTTGCGAGATTCATGCACCTGTTGAGAATTTTTCTATCAACGCCCCAACTGTTTTTATAATATTTATTTCCTTCTTTTAAGCAAGTTGGCTTCCCATCGGTAATCATGAATATTTGTTTATTGGGATTTCTTCTCCTTCTTAATAAATCCATGGCCAATTCTAGTCCTGCTACGGTATTGGTATGGTAGGGGCCTACTTGTAAATAGGGCAGGTCCTTTACCTCAATGGGCCATGCATCATTACCAAATACTACAATATCCAATGTGTCTTTTGGGTATTTAGTATGAATCAACTCACTCAAAGCCATGGCCACTTTTTTGGCAGGAGTGATGCGGTCTTCACCATATAAAATCATGCTATGGCTGATATCAATCATGAGTACGGTGGAGGTTTGTGATTTGAAATCAGTCTCTCTTATTTCAAGATCTTCCTCTTTCATTTGGAAGCTATCGATACCATGACTGATTTGAGCATTGCGAATGCTATTGGTAAAGTCGATCTGCTCCATTGTGTCTCCAAACTGAAAAGGCCGGGTTTCGGGATTGATTTCATCACCTCCGCCAGGTTTAAAGCTGCTATGATTGCCTTGTTTTGTTTTTTTTATTTTCCCAAATATTTCTTCGAGGCTTTTCTTGCGAATAGACCTTTCTGTTTTTGAAGTAATTGTTATCTCTCCGTTTATTGGCTTTTCATCGATATATCCCTTTGACTTGAGTTCTTCAATAAAATCACCAATCCCATATTCAGGATTGGTCAGTTTATAGGTATTGTCCAATTCATTCATCCATTGCATGGCTTCATTAAAATCGCCATTTGTATAGGTGAGTAGTTGTAGGAAAAGATCCAATATTTTTTCAAAACTCGACTTGGCCGAATCCCCTGGATTGTATTTACTAAAATAAAAACCTGCCATAGTGATAATCTGATGTTTGCCCAATGATTGTAGGCATCTAATGTACGAAACAAATAATTCGACGATTAGTTTGTTAATAAAAAAAAGACCTCCAACAAGGAGGTCTTTTCTATCGTATTGCTACTATTATTTTTTAGGACTATCCTTTTTCGCGGGAGTTGGTGCAGCTTGATTTTGAATCATTTTTTGCATTTCTTCCTGTGTAGGCATTGGACTTGGGTTCTTAAATTGAGCTTCTATTTGCGGTAATTCGGATAACATTCTTTGAGCAGAATTGATGTCTAAACCAAGATTGTTTTGTTGGTTATCACTCAAATTGCTGTAGTAATCCAATTGTTGTGTAAGATCTCTCTTAAGGCTTTTGGTTACTTTGGCAGCTAATACGGCATCACCTGCTTTGTAAGCGGCAATCAACATAATTCTAGTAATTTGATTGTGTTGTTGATTTCTGCTTACCATACCATAGGGGAAATTGCTTTCTAACATCATGGTATCGCATTTGTTCAACATTTTTTTAGCTTCTTCTTTTTTTCCTGCATCAGCTAGGTTGATGGCTGCAATGGCATAGGTTTGTCTGATACTAATTAAGTGACGACGATTTTCCTCGTCATAGTAAACGCCAGGTTTATCGCAATTACCAAATACAAATTTGTTCATTAATTTATCTACTACCCAGCTCTTATTCACATCTTCGTTTTCTATAGGAACAAAACGATAAGTAAGTCCATCCATTCTTAAGAAATTACCAAAACCTAATTGGTCATAAGGGCTACTAAAATAAATCGGACGTTGCCATTTGTTACCAGCGATAATGGAAAGAATTGCTAGATCGTTTTTGAATAGATAGTTTTTCGGAATAGTAAATTCGATACTACTTAAGATGCTATCATCCGCATTAACCGTTCCATTTTTTCTAACCAATGCTGTATCTACTGGAATAGAAACTTTTTGCGTTGGATAGGCGTTGATGGGATTGCCATCTCTTCCTTCCAAGGTTCTACTTTTATCAGTACTACCAATATAGTCTTTGATTAATGAATAAAGGTCAAGGGTTTTATCCGCCATTCCACTGCGTTGATTGAAAACGATTTGGTCTCTATTGCTTCCCTGAATTTGTTCGGCACTTAAGATTACATCAGTAGGGGCGCTTTCATTTACTTTATACCTAAGTTGATTGATATACCAATCGGTACCCAATAAACTTTGGTTAATAACCCGAATATCTTTTCTGATGCCTTCTACTTCTTGTGCATACCAAAGAGGGTAAGTATCATTGTCGCCAAAAGTGACTAAGATGGCATTCTTATCACAGCTTTCAAGATAATCTTTGGCAAGGTCTCTTGCCAATACTTTCTGGCTACGATCATGATCATCCCATTCCTGACTGGCCATTAAAACCGGTACTGCTAATATACAAACAGCAGCAGCCAAACCTGTAGAGGTCATAGCGTTTTTGATAAAGCCTGCCATTAATTCTTTTATATAGAGTACGCCCAATCCAATCCAAATAGCAAAAGCATAGAAGGATCCAACATAGGCATAATCACGTTCTCTTGGTTGATTACCTGCTTGGTTCAAATACAAGACAATCGCAAACCCTGTGAAGAAGAAAAGTAATCCTACCACCAATCCATCTTTTTTGTCTTTAATGAGTTGGTAAAAAATTCCAAGTAACCCTAAAATAAGTGGCAGGAAGAATAGTTTATTATTCGCCTTATTATTTTTTAAACTGTCAGGCAATTTGCTTTGATCGCCCAAGCGAGCTTTGTCTAGGAAGGAGATGCCTGATTGCCAGTTGCCGTCTCTTACGTTACCCATATACACCCCTTGTAAATCATTTTGTTTACCAGCAAAATTCCACATGAAATAACGGAGGTACATCCAACCAACTTGGTAAGACATAAAGAACCCGATATTTTCGGCCATCGTTGGTTTCGCTATGTCACCATCTTCTCTTAGTAATCTTCCTTGATTGTCTCTTACAAATTCTCCATTCTTATCGCGGGGTAATTGCATCCAGCTTGCATAGTAATCTGCATGTCCCTGGTCATTGCTTTGATCCCACATACGAGGGAAAAAATGCATGTCAGCATCATTGTATTGATAGGATTGTTTTTGTCCTCCTACTTCATATTTGTTTTTTCCTTTTACATATAAAGTGCCTTCCTGTTTAAAGTCGGGATAGCCAGTATCATCTCTTAATACATCTGCAGTAAAATCTTGTCCGTATAATACAGGCCAGTCACCATATTGTTCACGACTTAAATAACCTACTAAGCTTACTGGGTTATCTACATTGTACATATCCACACTAGGGTTTGCATTACTTCTTACCAGAGTAGTAAAATAAGAAGAGAAACAACCCATGACCATAAAGGCAAAACTCCACAAGCCTAGTTTTAAGAAGTTCCAGTTTTGCTTTTGTGCAATTCTTAATCCGAAGAAAATTAGTGCAGCTATAAAAACAAAGAAAAATGCAAATCCTACGAAGAAGGGAAGGTGGAAATCATTTACAAAAAGTATATCGAAAAATCCTGCTCCTTTAATAGTCCATTGAATCATGGCTTTTTGAACCAGTCCGGTAATGCCGCAACCAAGGAGGAATGCAAAAAAAGTGCCGCTCAAGCTAGCCTTATACCGTTTGAAATAATAAATCATTACAATGGCAGGGATGGTCAATAGGTTCAGTAAGTGAACACCAATTGACAAGCCCATCAAAAAGAAAATCAAAATAATCCAACGATCTGCGCGTGTAAAATGACCGCGAATGCCGTGTGCTTCTTCCGCATCTACATTTTGTTCCCATTTTAGCATGGACCAAAAAACAACAGCCGTAAAGAAAGAGGAGAGTGCATATACTTCACCTTCTACAGCACTGTACCAAAATGAATCACTAAAAGTATAGGCAAGGGCACCTACAACGCCAGCTGCCATGATACCGAAAACTTTGTCATTGCTAAGTTCGAGCCCATCTTTATTAACCATTTTACGGGCAAAATGGGTGATACTCCAGAACAAAAACAAAATAGTAAATCCACTTGCCAAAGCACTCATCAAATTGATGCCGGTAGCCGCATGGCTAGGATCAAATGGGGCCATAAATAAGCGGCCTATCAGAACGAATAGTGGTGCTCCGGGTGGATGTGGTATCTGAAGTTTATAGGCACTGCTGGCAAATTCACCACAATCCCAGAAACTGCCGGTGGCTTCCATTGTCATGATATATACTGCGCTAGCAATAATAAATACCAACCATCCGGTAATGTTGTTGATTCTTTTGAAACTCATAATGATTTTGGTTATAAGGTGGCAAATATAATCCAGTTTACGCTTTATATGGAGTAGTTCAGCCATTTTTATGAGTTTTTTTATAATACGAGAAGCGGATGAAAAATAGAGCTGTAATCTAGGCGGGCAGTCCCTTTTACTGATTCTCAGTTGGGCATTCAAAAAGAAATTTTATCAATCTTTGGACTATTCTATCTTTGACCTTCATGAAAAAAGCATTACTACAACTTCATTTGGCAGTTTTTCTGGCTGGGTTCACTGCTATTTTGGGTGTATTGATTAAATTGAATGAGGGGCTCCTGGTGTGGTATCGGCTTTTGCTTACGGTAATCACTTTATTTTTTATCCTGCTTTTTAAAAAAGAATTCAGCAATCAAAGAATCCGCAAACCCAAACGAAGTGATATCTTAAAAATCTTTGGGGTAGGGGCTATTGTGGCTATTCACTGGGTAAGTTTTTATGGCAGTGTTAAGTATAGCACGGTATCTGTTGCATTGGTATGTTTTAGTGCAACTGGTTTTTTTACTGCATTATTGGAGCCAATTATTTTGAGAAGGAAAATAATTTGGATAGAAGTTTTATTGGGCCTAATTGCCATTGCTGGTATAGCCATCATATTTGGATTTCATCCGCAATATAAAGTAGGTATATTATTTGGAATCATCTCTGCCATGGGCAGTGCACTCTTTCCTATTTTTAATAAGGAGTTTGTAAAAAAGTTTGAACCTCAGATGGTTACTTTTTATGAATTGGGAGGAGGCTTAATCACTTTAACATTTTTAGTGCCATTGTATTTGCTACAATTTCCTGCAGCTTATTATCTTCCTACAACAACAGATTGGATTTGGTTATTGGTATTGGCTTGGTTTTGTACTGTACTTGGTTTTCATTTACAGCTGAGTGCTTTGAGAAAAATATCGGCTTTTACAGCTAACCTCACCTATAATTTAGAACCTGTTTATGGCATTGTATTGGCCTTTGTTTTTTTTAACGAAGGAGCCGTTTTAAACAAACATTTTTATTTGGGGTTAGCATTAATAATGCTTGCCATAATACTGCATATGATGCGTGTACGAAATCAAAGCATCAAGAATAAATAATTTCTTTTTCAAGTTGGGCAAATTTGCGAAACATGGCTGCTACGCCACAGTATTTTTCTTGCGAAAAATTGACTGCTTTTTCCACCTTGGGTTGATCTTCAGGCGCTACTTTAATTCGGTAAATCATTTTTACCGTATGATAAACAGCTGCTTCTTCATCTGTTAAATCGCCTTGTACATCGATGCTGAAATCAGCAAATTGAACGCGCATTTTATTTAAAATACCAACCACATCAATACCGCTACATCCACTTAAAGCTAAAAGCATCAAGGCCTTTGGTCTTGGGCCTAAATTGGTTTCGGCTGTGTCGGTAGTAATGGGATGGCCATTGAGTGTAGTGGTAAATGCCATTCCGGTTGAATACTGGGATTGAATAAGATGACTGTTCATTTTGTTATTTTTTATAAATGTGTAGGACTTATAATGGTTGTAATTGAAAAATTAAAGTGGCATAGCCGGCATTCTCCACATGTTCTATTCTAATGGCGTGTTTTCCTTCCAATTC
>Ga0194063_10001965_pt1 | contig 13011 bp, 10 predicted proteins | sample SepL3720m_MetaG_FD_155459 | JGI IMG/M metagenome (GOLD analysis project Ga0194063, IMG submission 155459) | Anoxic zone freshwater microbial communities from boreal shield lake in IISD Experimental Lakes Area, Ontario, Canada - Sep2016-L373-20m | ecosystem: Environmental > Aquatic > Freshwater... | reverse complement strand
ACAGAAGCCCGCCCAGCCACCCGGTCGCCCGCGGCCCGCCAAGGCTGGTCGCCTTCGCCATCATCGCGTGCCCGCCCCGGCCGAAAAAAAGTTTGCCGGACGCATAAAGAACCGCGGTTGCGCCGAGCAGCACGGCCACCAGAGCGAACGGAAACGGGTTCCCCCCGATGTCCTTGATCCCGTAAAAAATCTGGACCGAAGTCACGCGGTTGAACTCGAACATCAGCGGGACGCCGAGCTCGGTGAACGACCAGATGAAGATGAGGATGCCGCCGGCAAAAATCCCCGGCATGATCAGGGGTAGCGTGATTTTCCGGAACCTCCGGAAGCCGGTGCATCCGAGGTTTTCCGCAGCCTCCTCCATCGCCGGATCCACGTTGGCCAGCGCGGCCAGCACGTTGAGGTAGAAGATCGGGTAGAGGTGTAGGGCGTTCATGATGATGACCCCCCAGAGCCGGCTGTCGCCGAGCCAGTCCGCCGGCCGCGCGGGATCCATGAGGCCGAGCGCCTCGAGCAGGGCATTGAGCGCGCCCTGCTGCCCGAGGATCTGCTTCATGCCGATCGCCCCGACAAACGGCGGCAGGATCATCGGGATGAGGATCGCCGCGCCGAGCAGGGACCTGCCGGGAAAAAGATACCGGTCGCCGATCACCGCCAGCGGGATCGCAAGGAGCGCTGCCAGCAGCGTGCTTCCCAGCCCCATGAGCAACGAGTTCCACAGGCCCTCGAGATAAATCGGATTCCGGAAAACCTCCGCGATGTAGCCGCAGGTGAACCGTCCGTCCGCCCCCACAAACGCGCCTCTCAATGCCTCGAAAACCGGCCACGCGAAGAAGAGCGCGAAGAACGCGGACGTTAATAAGAAGACGAGCTTTGCGAGGGCGGATGACATGGATTATTTCCCCTCCTTCGCGAGCCGCTCGGCTTCCTGGTATTGCGCGCGGAACCGGCCGCCGAGTTCCTTGGCAAGACGCACCTCGTCGATCCGGTCGGGCGACGCGAGCACATGCGAGATTTGATTCCGGGCGGTTTCGTAATCCACGGCGGATACGTCGGAAAACTTTTTCAGCGCCCCGCTTGGGAACCCGGCCTCCGCGAGCGCCTTCCAGGCCGACGCCTGTTCGTCGTGCGGGTCGAGGCACATCACCCGGATGATGAAGCTCATGGTTTTGAAGAGCGGGGCCGTCCAGGCCGGATGGTAGGTGAAAAGCCCGGCTTCCTGATACGGCATGACATCGGGATCCGAGCGGAAGCCGGCGAACTCTGGCGCATAAAGCTCTTTGCGCACCGGCAGCCTGCGAAGCGCATACTTGGTGGGTCCGCCGGGGGTTCCCACTTGGAAGTTCCAAAGTTTCTGGCCTTCGCGCGAGAGGACGAACGCGACGAATTCCTCCGCGACCGCGCGGTTCGGCGCTCCCCGGAGCACGCCGATCGGATCCACTCCGACCGACGACCCGCCGACGGGAGTGAAGTATTGCAGCCTCGAGGGAGCGGGCCCGATTTTCACCGACTCGCTCTGGAACCTCCCGTAAAAATCAATGCACATCCCGACCGCGGCATCGCCGAGGGAGACATCCATCGGCACCTTGCCGGCGGCGTCGGTGAAATACCGCGCGTTCGCCGAAGCCGCCTGGATGATTTCGAGCCCGCGCTTCCATCCGACCGCGAGGATCGCCGGATCTTCCGTGCCCGCCTCGCGCACGAGATCCTGCATCTGCTGCTGGATGATCATCTCGAACGCCTTTGCGGCGGATCCGCTCTTGGTCGGGTCGGCAAGGGCGACCTGCCTGAAGAGGAGCGGGCTGGTGAGGTCGCGCCACGAGGCCGGCAGCGCCTTCACACCGAGCCGACGCAGGGAGTCGCTGTTGTAACAAATCCCGAACGAGGCCAGGCACGCCCCGATCCAGCGGCCGTCGGCATCATAAAATATTTCCCCCGAAACCTTTTCCGGAATCGAGTCGTCGGCGAACCCGTGGTTGAGGATCGCGTCGCACGGGACAAGCCGTCCGGCCGCGGCCTGCTGCTCGAAGTCGAACGCGCCGCCGCCGAAAAATAAATCCATCCCGATCCCGCGCTGTGAGGAAAGAAACGCCCGGCGCGCGGCCTGCGCGGGCGTGTCCAGCACGGCGGCATCCGCGGGCCGGATCTTCGGATTGTCGAACGCGGCCGCGACGGCCGGCGTCCATGCGCGCCCGCCCAGCGTCCACTCCCGCTCGAACGACGCATAATACTCGCCCTTCAACACCCGCGCGATTTCGCTCGTCCCTCCCGGAAGCCGCCAGTCCAGCCGCACCGAGCGTCCGGTCTTTTTTTTATAATACTCCGCAAACGCCCGGCTGAACTCGTATCGGATCGCCTCGTTGTGCGGCGACACGACGACCAGCGAGTCGTCGGCCGCGGCCAGCAGGTTGTCCGCCGGCTTCAACGCAAACGGAACCGCGATGACGACCGCCATCGCGGCCAGCACGGCGAAAATCCGGAGGCTCATGGATCAGAACCTGCCAGCTTTTTCCGGAAAAGAAAAGCGGGGGCCGCGCTTTAAGCGTGCTGGGCAGCTTCCCGCCTGCCGAGCGCGATTGCGCTCAGAATCATCTGGCGGATGAGCGGGTCGCAGTTTGCAAATCGAACACGCGCGGAAAAATCCTCCGGATGGTGGGCCATGAGCGTCGCAACAAGCGCGTTGCCAAACGAACTGGTCATGTTCGTCACGCCACAAAAATCCATCGTCACTTCGCGCCCTTGCGTCAAAGCGGGTTCGACTTCGGTAAACCGGAACGCATTGGCAACATCGCCGTTTGCCAGAAACGTGCCAAAGCGTTCCTTCATGGAAAAAATCGCCTTCATGCGAAGAACTTGCTGTCGCCCTGATCGGGAGTCAAGTGGATCATGTGGAAGTTCCATCGGACCCCAGTTTTGACGTTCATTTTTTCCTGAACAGCTCTGTATGGGAACCAAAGCCGCTTGGTGCCTCGCTGAACAAGGGCAGCCCGCTACCGGTATCGAGCCGGTCGAAGAAAAGGTAGCTTTCGGGGAACCGGGCCAGCACGAAGAGGGAAAAGTCGTTGGAGGTTGTGAATGGTTTCTCTGCGCTGAGGAGAATCTCTCCGATCTTGCGTTTATTTGCAGGGAAGAGGTCGGGTATCGATAATTCGACCATCCACATCCGCTCATGCATCATTGATGTGAGAGCAAGGATTGTGCCTTCGTCCTCTTTTTTGAAATCCCAGTCATCCATTGCCCGGACGTGTTGTGGATACTCGCTTTTGCTGATCGGAACAGTGCGCAAGACGAGGGTTTGGTCATCAACATGTTTTAACAACCGGCGGCGCCATGGGTTGCTACCCGCCTCCAATTTCGGAAGGAGAGTGTAAAAATAATCGGCGGCGGCGACTTCCGCATAGATTCCGCCATACTGATAACCCCTCGGCAACAAGACGACCGCATATTGGGCATTCCCGGCTTGGACATACGACTTCGGAATACAAAGATTCGAGCCGAAATTATCGTCATGAACAACGAAGCTGCTCATCCATTGCTCGCTCGGGATGTAGCGAATAGCCTCGCCGATTTTGAAATAGGCCCCCTCGGCAACAGGGGGCCAACTGTCTTCATTGAACGTGTGGCCAAAAAACGGAATGATGTGCATGACGCTGCCTGCTCCGGAACCGCTCATCGAAAAAACCAACATGGCTCCCGCGCCGCTCTCAAGTCCGCTGTAGAGCAGTTTCTGGTATGGCAGAAGCTGCCGGACATCGTCCGGATTCGATGCATAGTCCAACGAGAAGTGCGGAATATCCAGCGCATCAAAGACCTTTTCAATCTGTGGAAGGGTCAAGCCCTTCCATGGAGTGGGCGATGAAATTCCTTCAAAGGCGATTTGATTGATCCGGCTGTAGGAGAGCCCCAGATCCTCCAGATATGTTGAACACATGCTCCTCAGGCCCACTTGGGCGCACGCCTTGTTCAGCGAGTTTTGCTGGCAGAAAACGACGCCGCGGATGTGGAGGTTCCGCTCGGCCACCCGGAAGCCGAAACCTTTCGCGCAGGGATGATAATTGTGTTCCCGATTGCGTGCATCGATGAGGGATTCAAAAACGTGCCATCGATCACGACCGAGCGAAGGAACCACGTCCCGCTTGAGGATGGCATACCCAAGACATCCCTCCGAATCCTGAGCTTCCAGTGCTGCGGCAGTTGAAAATGAGCTCTTCCAGAAACTCACCCGCCGGAGCTCGGACATTTGATGATCGGGAAAATAGCGCGATATTTCCACATTTTCATCGAGCACCGCTCCGGTTGCATCAAGTGGCTCGATGACGAGTGTTTCACAGCTCCGTGACCTCGCCTGGGACAGAAGTCGGCGAATGGGGTAGCCTTCAACAGAAGACTCTTCCAAAAACTGGAAGTTTGAAAACGGCCTTCGGATGTCGCGGATTTCGAGACCGGATGATGCGGCAAGTCTCGGCATCGCAAAAAGGCCCCAATGTCAGCCGACTTTGATGAGAACTCTGTGGTTCATCTTCCGGGCCGATTCCACCCGCTCGATGAAATGGGCTACATCGCGCGCGCCGACCATCCTGGCTTTGATCTCGAGTGGAACTTGTCCGTTTCGACCCGCAATCTCGCGGGCAACTCGCAAACCGGCACCCACTGTTGCTTCGTTTTGTGGAGGCATTGAAGAAACAATATCCAATTTTCTACAGCATGAGCAAGAGAAAATCAGGCGCGGTCCGGTTCCAAGAACGTCATCCCCGCCGCCTCGCCTTGCTCGATGGCGATTTCCACCGCGCGTTTCGCCCGTTCGAGCAGGGATTGCGCCTCCTGCCGCGCGGCGTGCGCGGCTCGGATGCTTTGCGTGATGGCGGCCGTGGTCGCTCCGTCGATTTTTGGAATCGGAAGTTGCAGGATGTCTCGCTCGGAGATGGCGGGATAAAGGCTGGCGCTGGTGTGCAGGTCCATGAGTTCGCAGACGACCGGGAGGCGCAGGTAGGTGAGGAGGACTTCAGGCGCGATGCCGGTCGGGGTCAATACGACGAATCCAGAGGAGCAGACGTGGCCGTCTTGGTCCGGGGTGATGATGGCGCTCAGGCGGCGGATCGGGCGGACCGTGGAGGTGATGATGTCGTTTCCCCGCACGCGCTGGCTCGCGCGGCTGGGAGCCTCCGCGGTCGGCGTGGCTTCGCTGGTCGCGGTGCCGTCGCCGCGCATCCCGCCGATCTCGATGTATTGGAAAGTGTCGGAGGCGACGGCGGATGCTTCAAGGCCAACGGCCTGCCCTATCCCAGCCCAGGGCAACGCCCTGGGTTCGGGTGTAATAGATGATAAAGCCCCATCGGGGCGGCTTATTTCGCCGGGGTTAAGCCGCCCCTTCAGGGCTTGCTCTTTGTGCGATCGAATACCCAGGGCGTTGCCCTGGGCTGGGATATGCCGCGCCTGTGGCGCTTTCGGGTCGAAGGCTTCATGCCTCGCGGGTGCTACGTCGCCAATGGTGAGACCGTCCGCTCCGAGCTTGGCAAGCAGTTGGGCGACTCGCGGCGCGAAATATTCGGAATCGAAGCGTCCGGCCGCGAAAGCCTCGGAGGCCCGGCGGGTGTAGGTCAGCGGCTCGGGCGGCTGCCAGTTTTCCAGGCCGAGGGCTCGGAGGAGGGTTTGCGAGGCCTGGACTTGAAGTGTCTGCATCTCGCGACGCTTTTGCTGGGAGTTACGAAAGAACATCGCGATACAGTCATCCATTTTTTGTCCGAGTTTCGGAATCCAAATGCCTCGCAGATAATAGGGTGCCACTTCTGGCTGAGCAGCCCCATAACGCGCTCGAAGAATCTGAGTCCGCCCATACTTTGAGTTGAGAAACGCAACGAGGTAGGGATGGCTCCAGCTTTTCGAGCGCACAATGAAAGTATGAGAGGAGGCAACGGCCTGATCAGGCGAATCGAATAGGGCGCAGTCGCCAGCATTTGCGCCAGTCCGTGTTATCACCACGTCTCCATTCTGTATCCTGTTCTTGGAAAGGGTGACGGCGTCTTGTTTCGACACGAATACTTTGTCGTCACCAGCAATCGCCAGTGCTCTGAGATTCTGTGCGCGAAAAAACCAAACTCCACCCTCCTCCACGTATGATCGTGCGATTTCATTCGGATGAATAATCGTCGGCTCCGAATCTCCAAATTGGAATGCTCCGATGGATCGTAGTTTTTGAATAACCGCAGCAGCCTCTTTTTCGCTAAACTCGCTATCGAGGCGGAAAAATGAGTTGTCCTGGCGAAACGCAGACAAAGAGACCTGTGTGATTTCTAGCCCCTCCAGCAAAGCCGCGTAGCGCGGCCTGTTGAAGGGGCGGCTCAGAAAAAACTTAGTTTTTCCTTGGCCGCGAATTCCTCGAATGCCTCGGCGATCCCGTCCCGCGTGAGCCCGTCGTGATTGAAGAGGTCGTGCCGCACCACCCAGTGTCCGTGGGTGTCGCGGAGGCGTTCTCGAAAAAACCAGGGAGCCAGTTTGCGTATGCGCACGGCCGAAACATCAGGAAATTTCAAGCCTCGCTTCTGAAGTTCGTTTTCGTCCACCGTTTCGATCATCGCATAGTCCCCCATGACCTCATAAAGCGAGGGATGTGCATTCGGATCGGATGTATAGGCAGTAAATTCCTCTTCGCTCGCCTCGCGTGTTTCGGCGCGCCATTCCCCTGTTGAGGGATCTTGGCGATACCAGCTCTTCATCAACTTTGTTTCGTAGATTTTGTCCCCGCTGTTGTCCTTGCTTGGGAGTCTTTGGGTGGCGAAGAAGATGTTGTAGTCATCCTCCTTCGGGCAGAGCGGGCCGGCGGCTGGGTCGTCGTTCCATTTCTGGACGAAGAGGACGCTGGTTTTGGTGCCGGTGTGGGGTTTGAACGTGCTCGGGTGGAGGCCGTTCGTCTGTCCGTCCCCGGCGATGAGGTTGAGGCAGCGGGAGACGCGGACGGATTTTTCGTCGAAGTCGATGGCGAAGACTTTGTCCTGCACGTATTTTGTGCAGCGGGCGGGCTTCTTCTCCATCGTGAAGAGGTGGGACGCCTTTTTGCCCGAATCAATGAGGATCTGCCGCCAGACGTGGAAGATGCTGTGCATCGTGAATCCCGCGCTGCCGCAGGCGGTGTCGATGAGCGTCTCGTCCTCTTTGGGATTCAGCATCTTCACGCACATATCAATGACCCAGCGCGGGGTGAAATACTGGCCCTTCTCGCCCTTGCTGGATTTGTTGACGAGGTATTCGAACGCGTCGTCCACAACATCGAGGTTCGAGTTGAAGAGCTTCCACTTTTCCAGCGAGCCGACGCAGACCTGCAAGTGCTCGGGGGTGAGCCGGATTTTTTCGTCCGCCGCAAAGACGCCCTCCCATTTTTCCTTCGCATCATCAAAAAGATCCTGGACGGCCTTCTTGAGCTGGGCGGCGGTGTTGACGTTGCGGAAGCGGAGGTGCGGTGAGAGGTCGGAGTAGCAGGAGAGCTCGTCGTAGAGCTTCGTGAAGATGAGCTTGAAAACCTCCTCGAAGACATCCACGCCCGCATTCGCGAGAACCTCGTCCTCCAGATCCTCGATGAGCTGGCGGAGGCTGCGGCCCTTGCTGCCCTCGGCATCGCGTTGTTTCTCAAACTCCAGAAGCGAGTCGATCGTCCATGGCTGACCGGCGATCATTTCGATCGTCTCGTGTGCGCCGGGGAGTGCGGGGATTTCCTCGAAGTAATTCGGATTTTTCCGATGCCAGACGATGACCTGGGTGCCATCACTCCAGACTGCGAGCGGCGCGCCCGTGGCGTGGGTGTAACTCTTGAGCTGTTCCTTGCCGCCCTTTGCGGTGGCTTGCTTCACCTCGATGATCGTGTAGGGAATGGTCGGCCGGTCGGCGTCGAAGATCACGATGTCCGCCCGCTTCGAGCTGTCGCGCCCGAAGGTGATCGGATATTCGACCTGAATCCGGGAAACCGGGTATTTGTAGCGGTGGAGAAGCTGATGAAGCCAGAGCTGTCGGATGATCTCCTCCGGCTTGGCCAGCACCTCCTTCTGCCGGACGAGGCATTTGATATACGGCTTGTCGTTCTTGTTGATGACGAGCTTTTCGACCGCGCCGATCGTCTTCTCATCAAAATGCGCGGTGCGGGAGAACTGGGCGAAAAGCCCTGGAAAAAGGTCGGCGATTGGCATGGATTTTCCAGGGAACGTGCTCTTTCCGCCGGGCCGTATCGAGAAAATTCCCGCGCCTAGGCGAACTGAGGACCGGCTTAATTTTTTACACTTTTCAGGAATCTGCCCGTGTCCCCGTCAGTCGAACAACTCGCTGTGGCTGCCGAGCCTGATCAGGCGGAGTTCTTCCTGCGTCAGAACATAGATCAAAAGCAAATCCGGTTTCAGGTGGCATTCGCGGCATCCCGCATAGCCGCCCTTGAGCGGATGGTCCCGGAGTTTTGCGGGCAACGGTTCGCCCGGCGCGAGCCGACCGATGACTTCCGAGAGCAACCCATCGAGCCCTTTCTCGCGGGATCGCCTTTTGTAATCCCGCTTGAACTGGCTGGAGTGGACGATTTGGCGCATCAGGACTTGAGGGCTTGGAGCAACTGCGCCGCGGACTTGTAGCGGCGGGCTTTCACGGTGTTCTCCTTCAACGCGGCCCGGGTTATAGCGTTGGGAGAGCGGTCAGCATAGCGCCGTTCGATTTCCTCGATGTCCGCGTTGCTCAAATCGAGATGGGGGCGCGTGGTCAAGGCGAAGGGAATTCCCTTCTGGATGCTGACCTGACCCAAAAACAGATTGATCGCATCGCCCAACGAGATGCCCAGCTTGGAAAAAACCAGTTCGGCGGCGGTCTTTTTATCGGAATCAACACGGGCGCGGAGTATCGCTGCTTTTGCCATGACACAAACCTGCCACATTCGTGCTACCATCGTCAAGCGGGAAACCGGGGCGGGCAGGAAGAGGAACGCATCAAGCCCGTTTCCCTTATTTTCTGAGCACGACAACATCCTCGGCGTTCACCGATGCGAGGAGATCGCGGCCGGGCGGGCGGGCGGACAGGCGCGGGTTGAGCTCGAAGATTTTCAGCGGGCCGCCGGATGTGGCGAACCGGTATTGGGCGATCTCGCCGAGATAGACCGCGTCGCCGATGCGGCCGCGCACGGAGTTCGCCTGGGACTCGGCATCGTGGATCGTCCAGCACTCGGGCCGGATCGAGAGCGTCGCCTCCTCGCCCGGCCTCGGCAGCCAGTTGGGATCGCCGACCACGCACTCGAAAATCCCGAACGCCCCCGCGTCCACGACCGCGCGCCCCGCGGCGGAGGATCGGACATGCCCGGGCAGAAAATTTGTTTCTCCGATAAAATCCGCGACGCCCCTCGTGTGCGGACGCCGGTAAACGCCCTCCGGCGGGCCGACCTGCGCGATGCGTCCGCCCTCCATGATGGCGATCCGGTCGGAGATCGAGAGCGCTTCCTTCTGGTCGTGGGTCACGTAGATCGCCGTGAGCTGGAATTCCTTGCAGACCCGCCGGATCTCGGCGCGCATCTCGAGGCGGAGCTTCGCGTCAAGGTTCGAAAGCGGCTCGTCAAGGAGCAGGCAGCGCGGGCGGATGACGAGGGCGCGGGCGAGGGCGACGCGCTGCTGCTGCCCGCCCGAAAGCTGGGCGATCTTCCTTTCCGCATACGACTCCATCCGCACGGATTCCAGAGCCTTGGCGACGCGCTGCTTCAGCTCGGCGGCGGGAACCCTCCGCTCCTCGAGCCCGAAGGCCACGTTCTTCGCGACCGTCATGTGCGGCCACAGCGCGTAGCTCTGGAACATCATGCCCGTGTTCCGCCTGTGCGGCGCAAGCCGCGTCACATCCTCCTGCCCAAAAAGTATCCGCCCCGCCTCCGGAATGTAAAAACCCGCGACGCTCCGCAGCAGCGTCGTCTTCCCGCACCCGCTCGGACCCAGCAAAAAAAACATCTCGCCCGGCTCGATGCGGAGATCGATCCCGTTGAGCGCGACAGTCTCCCCGAACTTCTTGACCAGGTTCTCAATCGTGATGGCGATCATGACGGCTTCCCGGAGGGATAATGGAACGCCCGGATTCCAGCCAGAACTTTGTCAAATAGATGGCAGTTTCGGAGCAGGCACAACCGGATCGTTCGGCCCGGCAACCCGCCATAATTTCGAACCGGCAATGGAAACCTTCCGGCTGCCGGTCGGATCAGTTCTGCCTGCCGGACAAACCCGCACGGAGACAAACTCCCCATCTTGGGGTTCAGGAACGCCCAGTTCCACTGCAAGTTTTTTGTGAGACCGATACTCCCCTAAAATAATGATGCCTTCGGGCTTCAGCAGCGATCTCGCGCCGCCATTTCCCCGAACTCTTTTCATGTAATCTTCCTGCTGCGCGACCGTTGCAATCACTGCCCGCCCGATGCGTCGTTTTTGTCCCACTCGAAACAGTTCGTTGATGCGTTTCTGGCCGGACTTTTTATTTTGAAAAATCCGGGCGACATCAAAGGCATCGAGTTGGAGAAGAACATTCGGAGGCATGTCGGCGTTCTTGAACAACCAATCGATGGACTGCATTCCGGTTTTATTCAGCGTCACTTTTTTGTCCTGATTGCCTCCCGGGTTCAGATAATTCGGAGAAGCCCGCACGAGTCCCATGCTCCATTTGGGAGTCGCCGTATCCTCCGCCCAAACAAGGAGACAAATTTCTTCACGCGCTTCAAGAGGGATCATCCATCCGCCCGGCTTTTGTGAGAACTTGCAATCCACCTCAACGCCGACGATCTGGTAATCCATTTTGTTGCCATCCTGGATTTCCCGGTCAAATTCCCGCCGCAAATTAATTTCCACCAGGCTGCCGAAATGAGTCTTCTCTGTTTTGAAAAGCTGGGCGACCTGATAGCGACCTGTCCGCTGGCCGTTATAAATCTGATCGTAGGTGTCACGCAGAACTCCGGCTGCCCTGCGCTCAAAGTCGGCAATCTGCAACAAGCTTTTCCTTACCGCAACAAGAGCTGAATCCGGCATTACCGTTTTGTCCTCTTGGGAGAAAGCCCCACGGTTTCCGATTCTTTAACGAGCAGCCAAAGCGGCGAACCCAGGGCTTTCGCCATGCGTGCGGCGGCATCCAGCGTCGGCTTCCTGACACCGCGTTCAACCATGCCAACATAGGTTGGATGCAGACCGGCTGATTCCGCCACATTTTCCTGCGTGAGTTGAGCCCGGAGCCGCCGGTCTCGGAAAGTCGTGCCGAAACGTCCGGAAATGCCTGTTGAGATCACGATTGCACGGTAATGATGCGTATCCGCGCCTGTCCACAGACTATAGTATTCTTTCGTTTATGTTTGAAAACGCTTGAATCGTCAGGGATATTAAACACTTCACGATGAGTTATTCAGTTCTCGAGTTATGTGCGGGTGGCGGCGGGCAGGCTCTTGGGCTTGAGATGGCCGGGTTTCACCATGCGGCGGCAGTCGAATATGAGGCTCAATTCTGCACGACACTGAGAATGAACCGCCCTCATTGGGATGTCAGGCAGCAGGACATTCGCGATTTGCGGCGCGCAGACTTCACGGGAGTCGATCTTCTTGCCGCAGGAGTCCCTTGTCCACCATTCAGTATCGCGGGCAAGCAACTTGGAAAAGACGACGACCGTGACATGTTTCCTGCGGTCATGGAGATTATCAGGGAAGCAAAGCCCCGGGGGGTTCTTTTTGAAAATGTTCCGGGGCTTGCAACAGAAAAATTTTCGGACTACCGGAGCAACCTTCTGAAAGAACTCTCCCGTCTTGGTTATCAACCTGAATGGAGAGTGCTCCACTCCTCTCATTTTGGGGTTCCTCAACTTCGGCCGAGGTTTGTGTTGATCGCGCTGCGTCCCAGAGACGCCGAGTGTTTTCGCTGGCCCACGCCGAGAATTAAGGTGGTGAATGTCGGAGAGGCACTCATTGATCTCATGGCCGAAAACGGCTGGGACGGTGCGGAAGCATGGGCGGAACGCGCTGTGGGCGTCGGTCCCACGATTGTCGGAGGATCCAAAAAGCACGGAGGACCGGACTTGGGTCCGACCCGCGCCAAGCAAAAATGGCGGGAACTCGGCGTCGACGGGATGGGTATTGCGGATGAGGCGCCGGATGTCAGCTTTCCGCAAGAAGGCATGCCTCGTCTGACCGTCCGCATGGCTGCCCGCATACAGAGTTTTCCCGATACCTGGTCTTTTTCCGGCCGCAAAACAATTGCGTATCGTCAGGTTGGGAATGCCTTTCCTCCGAATGTGGCAAAGGTTGTCGGTCTATCAATCCTTTCCGCCTTCAACCGCCAGTCACGCTACACCGCGGCAGTAGAACAGTTTGATCCGGAACCAAGACTTTGTGAAAAGCGAGGCGCGATATCCCGCCTCAAAAAAGCCCGGAAATCATCGCGGTCATGATGGATTCAACTCCCGGTGAAGGCGGGAAGCTCTTCGGCGCGGGCGCGCTTGTAGAGGGTGAGCTGGTCGCGGGCTTCGCAGACCTTGATCGAGGCATTTCTATTCGCCGATGAACGTTCCGGCGCACGCCGGGCAGGCGTTTCTTCCGCGCGTCAGCGAATCGATCGTCAGAATCTCCCCACAAAGCGGGCAGGGAATCGTCTGAACCGGATCGGCGGTGGGAGGTTTTTTCGCGGGATCCGGCGCGGAAATCGGGACGGCGGATTTTTCCGCGCGAAGCTTTTCCAGCTCGGAGGCCAGCGCGGCGCACTTCCTCCGGAGAAGCAGCAGCCAAGCGATCACGGAGGCCAAGGCCAGGGAAAAAACCATTCGGAAAATGACGCCTCCCGACGAGGGAAGAGCGGCCGGGGTCGTGATCGGAACGTCCACGCTCGCAGCGGTTGGAACCTTTTCCGGGGACGGCCCGGCCTGCGCCGGTGTGCTTGTCGCTTGGGGAGTCGCTTGGGGAGCAGCTTGCGGGGTCACTTGGGGAGCGAGAGCTGACGGGGGATTCAGGCTGGTATCCTTCAGCGCGACCCATCCTGAAAACGGGCCCTT
>Ga0194063_10001964_pt1 | contig 13012 bp, 10 predicted proteins | sample SepL3720m_MetaG_FD_155459 | JGI IMG/M metagenome (GOLD analysis project Ga0194063, IMG submission 155459) | Anoxic zone freshwater microbial communities from boreal shield lake in IISD Experimental Lakes Area, Ontario, Canada - Sep2016-L373-20m | ecosystem: Environmental > Aquatic > Freshwater... | reverse complement strand
CTCACACACCGTCACACCGACGATCGACAAAGTCGATTTCGGCCAGTGTAGCACAGGCAATCCTGCCTGTGTTTCCTCCAATCGAAAGCAGACAGGATTGTCTGCTCTACCCTTTAGATCCCACTGAACGCTCACGCTGACAACTCACACACCGTCACACCGACGATCGACAAAGTCGCCTTCGGCCAGTGTAGCACAGGCAATCCTGCCTGTGTTCCTTCAAGGCTGATAACCGAGGCGATCTGTTCGATCGTTGAGGAGAAGACTCCACAATGGTGGTCGGCGGCATTCAGCGTGACCGGGGCGCTGACCCTGCTTTGCTTTTTCTGTCTGATCTACCTCGTTTCGACTGGGGTCGGGGTTTGGGGGAACAACAATGCTGCGGGCTGGGCATTTGATATTACCAATTTTGTCTTTTGGATCGGCATTGGTCATGCCGGCACGCTGATCTCGGCGATCCTTTTTCTGACGAGGCAGAAGTGGCGCACGTCGATCCATCGGGCCGCTGAGGCGATGACTCTTTTTGCCGTGATCTGCGCTGCGATCTATCCTGCACTCCACGTCGGCCGAGCTTGGATGGTTTGGTTCATGGCGCCGGTTCCGAACTCCAATGCGATCTGGCCGAATTTCCGAAGCCCGCTCCAGTGGGATATTTTTGCCGTCACGACGTATTTCATCGTCTCCGTTCTCTTCTGGTTCACCGGGCTCATCCCCGACCTTGCGACGATCCGCGACCGATGCCAGGGAAAGCTCCAAAAATCCATTTACGGGATTCTCGCGCTCGGATGGCGCGGGGGCAACCGCCAATGGCGCCAATACGAGATGGCCTACCTTTTGCTGGCCGGGCTCTCGACGCCACTTGTGCTCTCGGTACACTCAGTCGTCTCCTTCGACTTTGCGGCCACGGTCATCCCGGGATGGCATACGACGTTGTTTCCTCCGTATTTTGTTGCAGGGGCAATCTTCGGCGGGTTTGCGATGGTGCTGACAATCCTGATCCCGGCGTGCACGCTTTACCGTCCGCTCCGCAATTTCGTTTCTGTTTCCCATGTCAACACGATGTGCAAAGTCATTCTGCTCACCGGCTCGCTCATCGGCTATTCCTACGCGATCGAGGCATTTACCGCATGGTATAGCGGAAACCTCTATGAACGCGCGGCCTTCTGGCAGCGGATCTTCGGACCCTACGGATGGGCGTGTACGGCGATGGTCATTTGCAATGTCATGGTGCCTCAGCTGTTTTGGTTCCGCTTATTCCGCACCCGATTGTTCTTGGTCTGGATCATCGTGCAGTTTGCGAATGTCGGCATGTGGCTCGAGCGATACGTGATTGTGACCGGCACGCTCACCCGGGGGCACACTCCGTCATCATGGGCGATCTTTCATCCGACCTGGGTGGATGTTTGCACCTTCCTGGGAACGTTTGGGCTATTCGCATCGCTCTTCCTGATCTTCATCCGATTTCTTCCGATGGTCTGCATGTTCGAAGTCAAAGCGGACATGGCGGAGTCACAACCAGGGGAGGCCGGATGAACGATTCCAACACGCAAGGTTTTGCTCTTGCAGCCGAACTCTCGAGCGCCAGCGCGCTCTTGCTCGCAGCCGAAAGAATCCGTGATGCAGGCATCTGCCATTGGGATGTTTACTCGCCTTTTCCGATTCGGGGAATGGATCGCGCGATGGGATTGAAAAGGTCCGTCCTCGGAAGGTTCGTTTTTCTTGGCGGTCTCGTTGGCTTTCTTGCTGCCGGAGCCCTGCAGTATGGAACCGCTTCGTTCCTCTATCCGTTAGATGCGGGAGGGAAGCCGAACGGGCTCTCGACGGCGCCCGCACTTTTTCCGATCATGTTCGAAATGGCGATCCTCTTTGCGGCCATCACCGCCGTCATCGGAATGCTGCTCATGAACCGGCTCCCACGCCTAAACCATCCGCTCTTCAATTGGGATCGGTTTAGCGCGGTCACGGATGACAAATTTTTTGTGGCGATCGAATTCGAAGGCTCAAGCTTATCGGAACAATCGCTGCGCGACCTTCTCCTCTCAGCCGGCGGAACGAATATCACTAAGGTTTACGACGAGCCATGAGAGCGTATTTCATCACTCTCGGATTTGCGGTTTTGTTTATCGTTTCGATTGCGGGATTTCGCGGCATGAAATCCGCGCGCCCACCGATCGAAATCTTTTCCGACATGGTCCGTCAGCCCAAGATCAAGGCCCAAGTTCCGAGCAACTTTTTTGCCGATGGCCGGGCAGCACGGGTTCCCGTTTCAGGAACGGTTCCGCTTGGCTATGCGATGCCGACGAGCAGGACGTCGAAAGAATTGCCCGGACCGAATGGCAACATTCACTTCGCTTCAGGCCCCGGGTATTCGGATACCGGAAAAATGGGAGACAAATGGGGAACTGGCATTCCGGCTGAAGTGACGGCAGAATTCATCGCACGCGGGCAGGAACGATTTACGATCCATTGCGCAGTCTGCCACGGGGCCACGGCAGCAGGCAACGGGATGGCATCCAAATTCGGGCTCATCACGATCGCCAGCCTGCAGCAGCCGCGGATCCGCGAAATGGCCGATGGCGAAATTTTCAACACTCTCAGCAATGGAAAAAACACGATGATCGGCTACGGAGATCGGATTCAAGTATCCGACCGATGGGCGATCATTGCCTACCTCCGCGCCCTGCAAAGGTCGCAGGGCGGAGCAACGATCAGCGACGTACCGCCGGCCGATCGGGCCAAGTTGGAGGCACCCCACCCATGACGGCATTTACATTCAAGCCCTCGCGAAAGCTATTCCCAGGCCTTGTTGCGGGAAGCGTTCTCTCTGGCGCTGCAGTCTGTGCGGGAGCCTATTTCGACACAAAGCAGTTCGCGTTCTCCTATCTGTTTGCGTTCCTCTACTTTTTTACAATTTGTGCTGGCGCACTCTTCTGGGTTTTCGTCCACCATATGGCAAAGGCCGAATGGAGCGTCGTCATGAGGCGGCAATTGGAAAATGTCGCCGCGATGTCCGGCGTCCTCGCGATCCTTTTTGTCCCGCTCGTCTTCGTGGCGCCGATGCTCTGGAGCTGGATGGCGATCGCTCCAGGAACTGATTCCTTGCTGGAGGCCAAGCGCCCGTATCTCACACCTTGGTTTTTCTGGATACGGACGGTGTTTTACTTATTTTTCTTTTCTGCTGCTGCAACCGCCCTTCGTCGGCTCTCTGTCCGACAGGATCAGGATGGCGCCCTTCGATGGAGCGCGCTCAACCGGAAGCTCGCCCTCGCAGGGCTGCCGATATTCGCCTTCGCGCTGACCTTCGCCTCCATCGATTGGCTCATGGGCCTCGATTACCGATGGTTCTCGACGATCTGGGGAGTCTATCTCTTTGCGGGGTCTGCGCTCAGCGGGATTTGCGTGCTGACGCTCATTGTGACCGCCCTGCGCAACGCCGGATATTTTGAAGGCATTATCACGCTCGAGCACTACCACATCCTCGGCAAGCTCCTGCTCGCCTTCACGATCTTCTGGGCCTACATCGCCTACAGCCAGTATATGCTGATCTGGTATTCCAATATCCCGGACGAGACGGTTTACTTTGCTGTCCGAAATTCCGGAAGCTGGCGGTCATTGAACTTGATTCTCGTTGCCGGACATTTCCTTATCCCGTTTCTGCTCCTGCTGCCTGCTGCAGGGAAGCGCATGCCCTTATTTTTATGTGGTGTCGCTGGATGGATCCTAGCAATGCACCTCGTGGACATTTACGTAATCGTCCTCCCGATCCTGCATAAATCAGGCATCCAAATCTCATGGCTTGACGTGGCCTGCCCAACAGCCATCGCGTGCACGCTGGGTGCTGTTTTCGTAAAATCCCTCGCCAGGGTTCCGCTGTGGCCGATCCGAGACCCACGCCTCAACGAATCCATCCGATTGAAAAACTAATGCCTTCTCCCGTCTCTACCGCAGTGCCGCAGCGATCGCCCAAGTTACACCTGGTTGCTGGCGTGCTCCTGATTGGCGTTTTCTGGATGCTGACAAAATGGCTTGCCGGGCAGTCCGGGTTCGAATCCGATCCAGGAGAAAGCGAACGCGCAGCCGTCCGAGAGAAAACATTATTAGCGATCCGGGCCGAGGAGAAATCAAAGCTCGAAACTTTTGCGTGGGTTGACCGGTCCAGCGGTTCGGTTCAAATCCCAATCGCTCTTGCCATGAAGCTTGTCCTCCCGGAGCTCCGAGCCAGCAAACCGAGACCCGCCTACCCGATCGCGAGCCCACAGCCGACTCCCGCGGTAAATTCCCCGGGGAGCGCGGGCATCTTGCCCGCTCTGTCCGGCATCCTGCCGGATAGTTGTCTAACCATCGATCTCGCCAGCAAGGATGCAGGCGAATGCGGGCAGGATGCCCGCGCTCCCGGTGAAGTCAACGGCTATCGCCATCTCACGCCATGACGGCCCTCACCGACATCGCCCCGCCAGCAAACGCCCGGGCAGCAATCGACGCCTCTGCCCGCATGCCTGTCCTCATCTTTTTTGTCTCGGCAGTTTTCTGGCTTCTTATCGGCTCCCTGCTCGGCCTCATCTGCGCATGGAAGATGGTTTTCCCAACACTTCTCGGCAGCCAGGCTTGGATGACATTTGGCCGTTTGCGGCCAGCGCATCTAAACGTTCTCGCTTACGGCTGGGCCTCATTGGCAGGGATTGGCATCGGGATCTGGCTCATGGCGAGGCTCTGCCGCATGTGCCTCCCGCAGCCCGGACTCCTTTCTATTGCGGCGGTTTTTTGGAACTTGGGGCTCATTGCAGGAATCCTCGGCATCATGGCCGGCGAAAGCCGCTCCATAGCATGGCTGGAGCTTCCGAGCTATGCTTCCACGCTCATCTTCGTCGCTTTCGTACTTATTGGCATTTGGACGATCCTCATGTTTCGCAGCCGAAGGCCGGGAGCAGCGTATGTTTCCGAATGGTATATTTTTGCGGCATTTCTTTGGTTCCCATGGATTTATGCGACGGCAAATATCCTGCTTATCTGGCAGCCTGCGCCCGGGCCTGCCCAGCCCGCGATCAACTGGTGGTTCGCCCAAAACCTCATCTCCTTGTGGTTTGTTCCGATGGGGCTTGCCAGCGCATATTACATGATCCCGAAAGTGCTCGGTCGTCCGCTCTATAGCAACTCCCTCGCGATGCTTGGATTCTGGTCGTTGGCGATTGTCTCGGTTTGGAGCGGCGCACAGCATCTTATTGGCGGCCCAATTCCCACATGGATGGTCTCATTGAGCGCAGCGGCCGGCATCATGACATGCATTCCCATCATTGCTGTCGCCGCTAATTTTCACATGACGATGAGCGGCCATTTCGACACGCTCAGATGGAGCCCCACATTACGATTTACGGTTTTTGGTGCTATCGCCTACTCGCTGACCGGACTGCAAGGAATCCTTATGGCCATACCGTCCGTCAACGCGCTGACCCACTTCACCGACTTCACGACCGGTCATGCCCACCTTGGACTTTACGGTTTTTTCAGCATGGTCATGTTTGGCGGGATGTATTTTATCGTCCCCCGGCTTATTGGAGGGGAATGGCCGTCCGCTTCCATGATCCGCTGGCATTTTGGCCTTGCGGTCTCAGGCATAGCTCTAATGTTCGGCGCGCTGACTCTCGGCGGATTGCTCCAAGGCCTTGCCTTGTATGATCCAGATGCCTCGTTCAAAACATCCGTGGAATTTGCCACGCCTTTCAGGTGGATCAGCGGAGCTTCGGGATTTCTCATCCTAGCCGCAAACATCACATTTGCCACACTTTTCCTGAGGATGCTATTCTGGCCCTTGCGAGGGCAGGCGTCAGCAACCCTTCTTGCTCCCCCGGAAGAAACAGAGGAAACGGCGCCATGAACAAGTTTTCTGTTCTGCTATTTGGAATCTTCACGGCCTTCTTCGCCAGCTGGGGCGTGTTTGTGGGATATTCCAGCATTGTTCTCGGCCGGCTCCAACCGCTCCCCGATGAGGAAACGCGAGGTTATTTTCCTCCCAGCCTCTCCGGGCTTGCGATCTCCGGACAGAAATCTTACGCAGCCAACGGATGTCTTTACTGCCATAGCCAGCAAGTCCGTCCGCCATCGCTTTCCACCGATGTGAAAAAAGGCCTTGGTCCGCGCAGCACCGTCGCACGCGATTTTTTGCGCAGCCAGCCCGCATTTCCCGGCACCATGCGCACCGGCCCCGACCTCGCCAATGTTGGCCTTCGCCAGCTCGATCCCAACTGGCATCACAGGCATCTCTATGATCCGCGAAGTGTCACAGACTGGTCGATCATGCCGTCATTTCGCTATCTCTACATCCTTCGCCGCATTGAAGGTCACTCGTCCGAAGAAGCCGTTCAAGGGCTGAAAGGCCCTCATGCCCCGCCACCAGGATTTGAAGTGATCCCCACTTCCGAAGCCAAGGCGCTCGTGGCCTACCTGGTCTCCCTGAAAAAGAACTACCCCTTGCCCGAAGCTTCCATTTCAACCGGAAAATGATCCAGTGAGCACTTCAGAGCCACCTAACGCTGATAGCTCCCCGGGACAAAATCCGCCCATCGAGTTCACCGAACCGCTCGCCCCTTCCGTCAGCCGCGAACACCCGGAGCCGCAAGCAGGCGATCAAGGCATCCCCCCTTTGGTCGCCCGGCTTTGTATCGCGCTGGGGGTGCTGGCCACTCTCTATCTCGCAGCGGATCTCTCCGGGACCAGCGAAGGGACAAACGTCGAGGCTTCTGCCGCACCAATTGACCCGAAAGTCCTTGGAAAACGAATTTACACGCAAAATTGCAGCGCGTGCCACCAGCCGACCGGACAGGGAATTCCCCGCCTCTTCCCGCCGCTTGCTAGCAGCGAATGGGTTGTTGGCAACACCGAAATCGGCGACAACCACCTGGTGACAATTATCCTCCACGGATTGCAGGGTCCGATCGAAATCAAGGGAACAACGTTCAACAATGCAATGCCACCCTGGCAGCAGCTAAAAGACGAGCAGATCGCAAGCGTGCTCACCTTCATCCGTTCCGAATGGGGAAATTCCGCCCCAGCCATTACGACAGACTTCGTTAAATCCATCCGCGACCAATCCTCTAGCCGCACAACCCCTTGGTCTCAAAAAGACCTTCGCGCGATCCCCGCTGCCACGGAGGCACAGTAAAAGCAGATTTGCTACCAAGCCCAATCGCCCACGATTAACAAGGATTAGATTCCTTTCGAGCTTCCGTGGCACCGCTTGGGACGTCACCTACGCTTGAACATCCATGCAGCGAAAGCGACGACGGCGGCCTGGCCGCAGAGAAAAACCGCGATCGCTACAAGCGCCTTGCTATAAGCGTAGTCGACAGATTTGCGAATCTGAGTTTCGGACTCCGCAAGCAGGTTCATGGCCGGATCCTTTCCCGTTTCGAGACGGGCGAGCGTGCTCTCGGCCTGCTTCAATGTGACGTTCCACTCGCTGGCGACTAGCCGGACCTCCGTGAGCGCAGAGAGCGTTTTTGTGGGTGTCCAAGGCTCCGCCGCAGGCGGAGATTGTCCAAGGGCATTCATGATCCGCTCGGCCGATTCCACGGTGACGCGGGTATCGGAGACCGTCGCTTGTATTGAGGGAAGCACCTCTTTGACCACTTCCGTATTTTCCTTCAGCGCTAACGACAAGGCGGAAGGAACTCTATCGATGGCCAGCGATGCCGTCTCCGCGCTGCGAGTGAGCGAGAGAACGGCCGGAGAGGAAGCTGCCTGCGAGAGGGCAAGGGAAGTCTGCATGGTAGCCGAGCGCGAGATCCGCTCGACGTAGAACATCAGACGCTCGCCATACTGCAGCGCCTCGTCCATCTCGCCAACAGCCCGGCTGACATCGGCGAGCAGGGGAATTCCCACGCTGCTACGATCCTGTCCGGCTCGGGCCAAGGCAAGATCCCTCAGACGCACATCGGCCACATAGACCGCCCGGGGATGCTCCTTTTTATAGGTCTGCACGAGCGAGCGAAGCTCTGAGCGCTGCTCTGGCGTGAGCGTGCGGTCGAGGATGACGTCGATATCTTTAAGCATGCTCTTGTGCGTACGAAGGAGCGGAGACCCTCTGCTCCCGAAGACTTCAGGAACCCAGTATTTTCCAACCACCCAATCGGCGAGCTCCATGAGAACAGCCATGTCGAGGAGGCTGACAGCCGGCTGCCGCTCGACGGCAATTTCCATCGAGGCGGCAGAAAAGAGCACCTTCCAGTGCTCGGCTGCCGAGCGTTTCAACGGATCGTTTTCCCCTCGCACGTATTCGTCGAGCGCCTGCCAGATAGCCATCGTATAGCGGTCGGAGAAGTCCATCATCTCCTGCTGGAGCATATGGGCGGAGGAACTCTTTTTATCCTGGCGGCCTGCAGTGCCGAAGATGCCATGCCCGGGCTCTTTGCGCCGGGGAAAAAGGTCAAGCGCCTGTGCTGGGAAGCAAACCACGAGCAGGGCTGCAAGCGCGGTAAAAAACCTAGCTCCGGGTTGAATCAGCGATCGCATCGTCAGGAGATGTCAGACCGAGTCAAAGGGAGGAGTACAGCGACGCAGATTACCACGAATAGCGAACGCCTCCGCCGTAGGTGATTTCAGTTCCGTTGCTCCAGTCGGCCCACTCTGCTCCGCCGAAGAATGTCCACCGGTCGTTGACGGCGAGCTCGAGCGCAGCGCTGAGGCTGAGCTGGTCGCTTCCCCGGTTCTGCCCGAGGACGGTGAGGCTGCCAGGCTCTGGGACATTGGCAAACGTCGCATTGATCTGGTGATCCTTGCTGTCATTGCCAAGGAAGTCGTGTTCCCACGCGGCGCGGATCCGAGGGGTGAGGACGATCGCCTTGGATAGTTTGAGCGGGGCCTCGACTGTGACGCCGAGGCCAGAGATGAGGGAGCTGACGTTCGATGAGTTAACGTGGAGGTTGAGCGAGTTCGCCCCGCTCTCGGTGAAGGCAGGCTGCATTTGCCCCGCGTAGGCAAGCATCGCTTCGGGGACGAAATTAACCGGTCCAAGCGTCCATGTATAGGTGGCCTCAACCGCCCCGGTCAGGCCGTTGGCAAACCAGTCGGCGCTGGCCGAGCGGTTGACATAGCCAGCCTGGTCGGTCCCGAAATGAATCTGGCGGGTTGATTTGTAGTTGAAGCTGGTGTACCCGAGAAGCCCGGTAAATGTAAAATGTCCCGGCTTGTAAACCCCGAAGAGCGCTGCGCTGTAGTTGTTGGAACTAATGCCAGCATTCGCATACTCGAAATTGTAAAGCGAGCTGCGTCCGTAGCCGAAAATCGCGCCGGCGGTGATGGTTGGAGTGAATGCGTATTCCACGCCAATGATGCTTTGCAGGATCGAATAGTTGAAATCGCTCAGCCCGTTGCTCGTGCCATCCAGATTGGCCTGCGTGTTGGTCACATCTGTGAAGATGCTCCAATGCGTGTACTCAACTTCCTCAATGATTGAGGCTTTTGCATCCGGCGACGGAGCTTTCGGAATTGGTATGTGAGGCAGCTTCCCTGTTCCGGCGCCAGCCAGCGCCGCCTGGCGAAACCTGTCCATCGATTCCAAGGCGACGCTGAGCATTGAGGCGTAGGGCTCGGCGATCACCTGGTGGAACGAGCTTTCCGTCTGCGCCGCAGTCGGCAGGAGGGCAACGATGGAAAGGACATGGTTGAAATCCTTATTGCTGGTCAGATCGTTGTTGGCGATGTGGTCGGACAGCCCGGAAGCGCGATACACGTTCGTGTCGAGGGGCTTGCTGGGATTGATATTTGAAGCGTAGGTCTTACCTGTCGCAGGGTTCTTGGGCACGCTGCTCGTGGGGGTTGTGGAGGTACTTGGAGGCTTCGGCACGCCGTTGGGGTAGTAGTTCCCTCCGGTAATGCTCCCCTGCGTTTGCAGCCAGAAGCGAACGGACTTGCTGTAGATATCCGAGCCCATATCAAGAACCGGCAAGATGTTCGGAGCGCCGGTCACCGAAAGCACATAAGAATAGTTATAGCTTTGAAACTGTGCCTGTGGGCTTCCGTTCAAAAAGTTGTAAGCCCGACCGAAGAAGTCCACGGGAATTCCATGGTCCACATTGAGAAAGCTGAAATTGATATGAAAAGAGGAGTCGCGCCACGCGGCTGCCACGGTCAAAACATCGACCACTTGAGGGGTGGCGGGATCAACCTCGATGGTGAGCACTCCCCCGCGCGGATCGAAAAGTGTCGTTACATTTGCTGAGCCGATATTATTGAACCCTCCCGGGGAAAATGGCCCGTTCGCCAGATTGAGGAACGCGGAGGTCTGCGCATGCAGCCCAATGCTTGTCATCAGCAAACCTGCCAGGAAAGCGGCCAGCGCGACGGCGCGATGCATTGGAAGCAACCCGAAGCCGGAAAACATCGTACCAGCAGAGGAAGATTGGAGTTTTCTCATAAAAAATAGGCAGATAATCCGAGGGAACTTGATGTGCAAACAAGGCCTTATATGCAAGGGCGAGCCAACCCGCCATAGAAATTACTGCGACGGTCACAGACCGCCGCTACAATGAATTGGCAAAGCCGTCGAAACGCACATCGGCACCACTCAAATTCTGAGGTGGACAAAACGCATTTAGCGGACACGATTGCCGTCATGCTCAACGACGCAGAATCCCAGCGAATAGCAGCACGTGACGGAGGAAATGATGACTGGCGGATTTGGGGCTCGTACCTGAGCGACCGCCAGTGGGGGACGGTCAGGGAAGACTATTCGGCCGATGGGGATGCGTGGAAATTTTTCACCCACGAGCAGGCGCGCTCGAGGGTTTACCGCTGGGGCGAGGACGGCCTGCTCGGCATCAGCGATTCCGATGGCCGGATGTGCTTTGCGCCAGCGTTCTGGAACGGCAATGACCGGATGTTGAAAGAACGGCCGTTCGGGCTCTCGAACCCGCAGGGCAATCACGGCGAGGACATCAAGGACTATTTCTACCATATCGACAACACGCCGACGCATAGCTTCATGCGCGGGCTCTACAAATACCCGCAGGCCGCATTCCCCTACGACCACCTCGTTGAGGAAAATTCCCGGCGCTCGCGGAGCGAGCCGGAATACGAGCTGATTGATACCGGGATTTTCAATGAGTCGCGTTATTTCGACATCTTCGTCGAATACGCAAAAGAAGGCCCGGAGGACATTTGCATCCGCATCCGGGCGATCAACCGCGGACCAGACCCCTCCCCGCTTGTCGTGCTACCAACGCTCTGGTTTCGGAATACGTGGTCGTGGGGAGAGGCGGACGCCACCAAGCCGAAGATGCACATTGCGCCGCACGGGCATGCGATCATCGCAAATCCCTGGGGGCTGCCGGAATATCACCTCTACTGCGATGATGTGCAGGAATACGTTTTCACCGACAACGAAACCAACGCTCACAAGCTCTTCGGCACGAAAAATCCGGCCCCTCATGTCAAGGATGCCTTCCACAGCTATCTCATCGACAATGACTCCAACGCGGTGAACCCCTCTCAGTGCGGCACAAAGGCCTCACCGGTTTACCGCCGCACGCTTGCCCCGGGCGAAGAGTGGACGGTCCGCCTCAGGCTCTGCCGTCCGCCGAAACCCGAGCCATTCGGACCGGCATTCGATGCGATGGTGGACGCCCGCGAGCAGGAATGTTCGGACTTCTACGAAAGCCTGGCTCCAGGGCTTCCACCCGAGCTGGCGCACGTCCAACGCCGCTCGTTGGCAGGACTCCTCTGGTGCAAAAAGTTTTATTACTACCCGGTCATCCAATGGCTTCAGGGCGACCCGACGATGCCCACTCCTCCGCCGGAACGGTGGCACGGACGCAATAGCTTCTGGAAGGAGATGCACGCACACGACGTGATTTCGATGCCCGATTGTTGGGAATACCCGTATTTCTGTGCGTGGGACCTGATGTTCCAATCGGTCGCCTTTGCGGTGGCCGATCCTGCGACGGCAAAAAAGCAGAGCATGATCCTGAGAGGCGAGAGGTTCACGTCACCGAGCGCACAGCAGCCCGCCTACGAGTGGGCGCTCTCGGATGCCAACCCGCCAATCGGCGGATGGGCGACCTGGCGCATCTTTTCGATCGAGCGCGGGCCGACCGGCAAAGGCGACCTTTCCTACTTAAAAAAGGCCTTTAACAAGCTGCTCCTCACCTACTCATGGTGGGCGAACCGAGTCGACCAGACTGGCGACAACGTCTTTGAAGGCGGCTTCCTCGGCCTCGACAACATTGGGGTCTTCGACCGCAGGTATCCCCTCCCCGACGGCAGCAAGATCGAACAGAGCGACGGCACCGCGTGGATGGCGATGTTTTGTTTGAACATGCTTAATATCGCCATCGAGCTTGCCAAATCCGAACCGGCTTACGAAGACATCGCCGATAAATTCCTGAACGACTTCATCTATCTCGCGGCCTCGGTCAATGCCGTGGGCACCGGAGGATTCGCTCTCTGGGATGAAGAGGATGGTTTTTACTACGATGTGCTCAAGCGTCCGGACGGCACAAGCGACTATCTGAAGACGCGGTCGATCGCAGGGCTCACCCCGCTCTTTGCCGTCGAGAGCTTCGACTCAAAAACGGCGCAGCAGTTCCCGCTCCTGCGCAAACGGATCCAATGGTTTGCCAAGCATCGTCCGCACCTCCTCGACCAGCTTCACCATATCGGCCGAGAGGTAGACGGAAAGCTCCTCGTCTCGCTCGTTCCTCCCGAACGCCTGCGACGGATTTGCGAGCGCCTCTTCGACGAAGACGAATTCCTCTCCCCACACGGGATCCGAGCGCTTTCCCGACATTACAAGGATCATCCCTACACGTTCACCGAAGGCGAAAAAACCGAAACGCTTTCGTACTCGCCGGCCGACAGCCCGGTCGCCATGTTCGGCGGAAATTCCAATTGGCGAGGCCCGGTCTGGATGCCGATGAACTACCTCCTCATCGAGGCTCTCCAGAAATTCGCTTACTACTTCGGCGACACGTTTAAAGTCGAATTCCCCTCCGGCAGCGGCAACGAAATGAATCTCTGGGAC
>Ga0194063_10001963_pt1 | contig 13017 bp, 15 predicted proteins | sample SepL3720m_MetaG_FD_155459 | JGI IMG/M metagenome (GOLD analysis project Ga0194063, IMG submission 155459) | Anoxic zone freshwater microbial communities from boreal shield lake in IISD Experimental Lakes Area, Ontario, Canada - Sep2016-L373-20m | ecosystem: Environmental > Aquatic > Freshwater... | reverse complement strand
GAAGAGTGGGTGGATTTATCGCTGGAGGCCTCGCAACTTCGCGTCAAAAAAGGCGAGATCAAGACTTGAGGACCACCGAAGAAAACGGTTCTCTCAAGTCTTCTCTTTGAGCAAAACTATCCAAAGCGAAGCTGATGTCGCGGGCCATTTGCACAAGGAGACTTCGGGCTTCTTCATCAAAAACTCCCGCATCGGGACTGTAGATCGTGAGAGCGCCAACCGGTTTTCCCTCTCGGCGAAGCGGGAGCGAAGCCGAAGCTGACCAACCGTATTGTGCGGCGCGTTCATGCCAATGGGCGGTGTGCGGATCATTCTTAAAATCCTCGCACCAGATCGGCTGGTTCTCACGGATTGCAGTACCCGTCGGCCCTTTTCCGAAGGGCTCTTCCGGCTTTACGGAAATCTGAATCCCTTCGGTATATTCCATGCCGGTTCCGGCTACCGCCACCGGACGAACCATTCCCGTTGCTTCGTCAACCATTCCAATCCACGTCATCTTCATTCCGCCAAATTCCACCAAGCCGCGGCAGATTGTCGGCAGGAGATCATCTTCGCCGGCGGAATGCACGATGGCCTGGTTGCTTTGGCGGAGTGCCGCGTAGAGCTGCGTGAGGCGCTCGATACGGACTTCGGCGGCCTTGTGCTCGGTGATGTCGCTAAGCACGATTTTCAGCATGCAATCGCTCCCCTCGCCCTGCTTTGTTGCAACCAGATGCGCCCAGAGTCGTGCGGCGTCGCCCCTCACTATCCGCAGGTCGCAGGACAGAGGCTTACTGACCTCGACAAGCTGCTCGCACAGCTCGGAGAAGATGGAATGGTCCTCCTTGAGGATAAAGCTGAGGAACGGACGCCCGAGCAGCGACGATCTCTCCACGGCCAGCATGTTGGCGGCAGTGAGGTTTGTCTCAAGGATTGCCCCGGCATCTTCAAGCGTGAGGTAGCCCCCCGGGGCCAAGTCGTAGAGGGCAAAATAGCGCATGAGCGAAGTGTCGACCTCCTCCAGCAGCCGGCACATCTCCTCAGTCCGCGTCTCCAGTTCGACCTGATGCTCGCGCAGGTCGTGCAGCGCGGCTTCCGGCGAAATCTCCTCGTGCGGCTCCATCGGCGGGGAGGCTCTTTCCTTGGCGATCTTTGCAACGATCGCTTCAACCTGTTGGTTTAGCTCGCCAGGCTGTTTTGACTGCGGTCGTTTTTCGATCGAATCCATCGTCGATTTCTACTGTGGAGGGAGCCTGCGAAACAATGGGGGAAACACCCACTTTGCCCGGCGAGACAGCCGCGAATTGCACCCTCCGAACCTGCCGACTGTCATACGATAAATTGGGAGTTTTCGAGAACATGGCTCGATAAGAATTGGCGCCAACATCATCTTTCTCAAAAAACACTGTAGCAGCCAGACGATGAGATAATTCCTTCCAGCTTTTCGCCGCAGGCAGAGCAGCTAAAAGGAAAAATCGGCTTGATGCCGTGCGCCGATTGGCAAGCGTAGATCCCCTGCTTCGCCGCCTTCTTCATGGCCTTCCCTACGTTGGGAACTCCACGATCACCTTCGTTCCCTGCCCGCGCTCAACACGGACGGTCCCACCGATTTGTTTTGCGAGAAGGGGGATGAGCTTCAGGCCAAGGCTGGAGGAGTTTTTAAAATCGATCGAGTCAGGCATACCCGCCCCATCATCCTGCACTACCAGCACCCCCCTGCCTTCGCTCACATGGAACGTCACGGCCACTTTGCCGCTGGCTCTCCCAACAAACGCATGCTTCATGGAATTGGTCAGCACCTCGTTGAGAATGAGCCCGAGAGGCTGGGTCTTGCCCGCACTGAGCAAACAATCCTCAATCTCTTTCTCAACGGTCATCGAGACGTTGCCCGAAAAGCTGGCGACAACTGAATCAGCCACCCCAGAGAGAAACGATCGAGTTGATACGGAAAGATAGTCCGAAGATTGTAGCAGGTTGTCGTAGAGCAACATCATGCTTTGGACACGGTTGGCTGCCTCTAGCAGGTTGGCCCGCCCAGCGGATTCAGAGACCGTGCTTGCCTGGATGGCAAGGAGGTTCTTGATCGCATACATGTTGTTTTTCGTCCGGTGATGCACCTCTTCGAGAAGCCTTTCCTTTTCCTCAAGCAGGGTTTTGATCTTTTCCTCTGCCTGCTTGCGCTGGGTGATGTCCCGTGCTGCGGCGAAAACGCCAAGAACTTCCCCCTTTTCATTCCGGTAAACCGAAGCATTGTAGAGCACGTCGGTGATTGCCCCAGACGTGTGCCGGATAGCCAGAGGGTAATCGATCACCTGGCCATCCGAAAACACGCACTTGTAACCAGCCTTCGCCTTTTCCAGGTCAGTGAAGTAATCTGAGAAGTCGCTTCCGATGAGCTTATCCCGATTAACTCCCGTGACGCGCTCAGTCGCCGCATTGACGTCGGAGATTTTGCCTTCGGGGCTGATTGTGACCAATGGATCAAGGCTAGTTTCTATGAGGTTGCGCGTGTAGAGTGAAACCTCCCGCAGTTTCGTCATCGACTCCTGTCGCTGTTCCTCCGCCTGCTTGCGCACGGTGATGTCCTGATTGATCCCGCGGGTACTTACGACCCGTCCAGCATCGTCTCGAACCACTTTTATACAAACGAATATATGGCGAAGTTCGCCATCGCGTCGCCGAATGCGGTGTTCCAGCTGCAATTCGGTAATCTCGCCCGACAGCAACTTGGCGATATTTTCAGAAACAAGGTGCTGTTCCTCCATTGGCAGGAATTCGCGGGCATAGACCTCCGCAGGCATCTGGTAGCCGCCCTCCCGATCGGCGGTCGTGGCGTAGATCATGTAAAACTGGTCATTAAACGTGAAGGTTTTTGTGGTGGCATCCATTTCCCAATAGGCGAGCTGAGACTGGTCCATCGCCAAGGCGAGCCTCTCCTGCGTCTTAAGCAAAGCCTCCTCCGCCAGCTGAAGAAAATCTTTTTTCGACTCAAGCCTGACGGTGGATTGGAACAGCTTGAGTGCCATTTTGATCGAGGCATCGAGAACCGTGATGCCCGAGTTCTTGACGACGTAGCCGTACGAGGAAATCCTTTCGGTCTGTGCGACCACCTCTGGATCGGTGTGGCTAGAAAGAAAGAGCACAGGCACCCAGTGGGCCTTGAGAATCTGGGTTGCAGCCTCGGGGCCGTCCATCCCGACCCCTAAGTCGATGTCCATGAGAATGAGATCGATTGCCGGATTGTTTCTGCAAATCTCAATGGCCTCTTCCCCCGTGCCGGCCACCACGACGTGATACCCGCAGCGTTCGAGTTCCATCTGCTCGCTCATCGCAATCATGGCATCATCTTCGACGAGAAGGAGCATCGATCGATAGTCTTGCTTGACTGGAGATGGTTCCTCGAATGTCTGGGAGGATTGCTTGGCCTGATGCGGTGTTACGATGCCGTCCGGAGCCAGGTCGTAAAGGTCGAAATAGCGAGCACTCAAATCGGTCAGTTTCGCTTGAGCGCGGAGCAGCTCCTGGATTTTCCTCTCGACCTCGCACTGATGCACCTTCAGTTCATGCTGCACCTTGCCCTGCTCTTCCGGTGGCAGCTCATCCCATTGTTTCAAACGACCCCTTTTTTCCATGGCGCTCATTTCTTCCATCTTTCAGCGGAGTCGGCTCGTTGCTCGTTGCTCGTTGGATTTTTCACAAGAGGGATCCGTATTGCGCACACGTCTGTTGCGTGCCTGGCCATTTTATGAACCCCTCAGTCTTTTTTGACAAGAGCCGACACGGCAATGCTACCGGGAGTTGTCGTAAGACGGCTCCTCACCTGCAAAACCACCCAGCACAAAAAATGTAGGCCGCCACAACGAATGCTGTGACGGCCTACTGTTCCCCCCAGAACGATTTCAGAATATCCCTGCTTCAGAATTTTGAAACATTTTTAAACGACAATTCTAGTCGTCATCATTTTTGGGTGAATCCTGATCAGATTGGCGGCATCAGGAGATGGCTGAGCGGAAGTTTCTTCCCACATTCGCGGCGCTGCCCAAAAAACGTCCTCGGGAGCAGGATTCTTTAGAGCTCGTCGCCCTGTAACGGCGGAACATCAGGCGAGGCGGCTAGGAAGTGTACGGCAACGTTCAGGCAACTTGCGCTGGCAGGCATGACCGCGCACACAATTCCGCTTGTCGCGCCTGCAAGCGGGAGAAGGAACGCTGATGGTATGTCAGTCGCTGCTCGGGAGTCATCTCCTTGGTCTCCTCGAAAACCCCGCAGAGGATGTGTCTAAGCCGTTCTACAGGAGAAAAAGAAGATGGGTTGGGAGGGACTCGAACCCTCAACCAACGCCTTAAAAGGACGTTGGTTATGTAGGCATAACTATTTTACTTGCCCTCTGCTTGCCTTTTAGCGCATTGTTTCGCCATAGTTCGCAACAATTCGCCCATATGAGAAAAGTCAACCTCTCCCTCCCTCGCCGGGTCAAGATCGGCGGGAAAACATTCTGGCAAGTGACGGCCCCCTCCCCTACCGGGGGGCGGATTCGCAAGACGTTCAAGGAACGAGAGGATGCCCGGATATTCCATGAGCGGAGCAAGGTCCAGATTTCACAATTCGGAGCACAGGCAATGGAACTGTCCGACCGCCTGCGCGGGCAGGCCATTGAGGGTGCGCGTAAATTGGAACCCTACGGGGCAACCATCGCCGAGGCCGTGGCGCATTACGTTGCTTTCCTTGAATCCCGTAGGGGGGGCGTCCCCTTGGCGCAAGTCGTGAAGGAGTTGACCGCCGCCCGGACCACAGAGGGCGCATCCCCTCGCTACGTGAAAGACCTCCGTTTGCGCCTCGGGCGTTTTACTGAGGCATTCCCGAAGAAGACCAGCCGGGAGATCACAACCGCCGATATTGACGCTTTCCTCGCCAACTTGGGCCTTGCGCCCGGCACCGCGAACACGTTTCGCCGGGACTTGCGGACAATGTTCGAGTTTGCGACCGGGCGCGGGTACGTGGAGACGAATCCGGTTGACCGTGCGGGGATCTTCAAAAACAAGGCCGGGAAAATCGAAATTCTGACAATCGAACAAACCGCCCGCCTCCTGACAGCCTGCGAAGATTCTATCCTTCCAGCCGTCGCGCTGGCCGTTTTTTGCGGATTACGGCAAGCCGAGCTTGAGCGCCTGCAATGGGGGGCGGTGGACCTCGAAGAAAAGATTGTGACAATTGATGCGAGCATTGCCAAGACCGGGAGCCGTCGCGTTGTGGATCTTCCCGACAATGCGGTTGCTTGGCTTACTTCCCATGCCAAGAAATCTGGCGATGTCATGCCCTCCGATTTCCGGCGCCTGTTTGACTGGGCGCGGGTGCGGGCCGGGTTCAAACCGTCGTTTGAGGGCCGGGATGATGATGTTTTGAAAAAACTTCTGACCGCCGCAGAAATAAGAGCGAAAGCCGAAGGGAAGAAAAAGGCCGACCTTTCCCCTTGGCCAGCCAACTGCCTACGGCATGGCGCGATTTCCTACCGCCTCGCCATGAGCAAGGACATTGGCAAGGTTGCCACCGCTGCCGGGAACAGCCCTGCAATCATCTTGCGGCACTATGCCGAGCTGGTGAAGCCGCCGCCGCGTTCTTCCAAATCACCCCGACCGTTGCCGCGGGCAAGGTCATCAACTTTGCAGGGAAAGCGGCATGAAAAATCCATCCCCTCAAAAAGTGAAGACGCAATCGCAAAACTTCCCAACCTGAAAGCTTCCTGATTTATGAACAACGAACTGATACCCATTGAGGGGCAAATCCATCTGATCCGTGGCAAAAAGATCATGCTGGCATCTGACCTTGCCAACATCTACGGCGTGGAAACCCGCGCACTGAATCAAGCTGTCAAACGCAACGAAAAGCGGTTTCCTGCCGACTTCATGTTTCAGTTGACCGCCGAGGAAACCGGCAACTTGAAATCACAATTTGTGACTTCAAGCTGGGGCGGCGCAAGACGCGCACTCCCCTACGCCTTCACCGAACACGGGGCAATCATGCTGGCATCGGTTCTCAATTCCGAACGGGCAACCGAAATGAGCGTTTATGTTGTCCGGGCCTTCGTGCGGTTGCGCGAGGTTATCGCAGGCAACAAGGAGTTGACCGCCAAGATGGCCGCGCTGGAAAGCAAGGTCGGAAACCATGACAAGGAAATCCAAACCCTCTTCGCGGCAATCCGCCAATTGATGGCCCCGGCCGCTCCCGCAGAAAGGCGCATCAAGGGGTTTGGAAAATGAGCGAGCCCAAGAAAAAAAAGGCGTCCGCTGTTTCTACCTTAAAAAAGGAATCAAATCCCGTGGCGAGGCGCACAGCGCAAAAGCCCGCCGAACCAGCATCAACGCAATGCGAACGGGAGACAGGCACGGCGGAAGTGCAAACTCTTTGCGATATGCTGGCGGATAAATTCAAACACCTGCCAAAAATGAACCGCCCGCATCCGGAGACGTTTCGGGAGGCATACGCACGGCTTGCAGCTTTGGGATTTCTGCCGGACGAAACGTGCTCAGTTGTTTGCCCTGAGCATCTTCACAGTTTTTCTGATGGCAAAACCGGCTGGAGGAATAAGGGAATGAAGCCTGCACAGGGAGACCCTGACCGTAAACCCTACCCAACAACTACGGTTTCGTTTTCACCATCCGCGAGGGGAAAGCTTGTTCCAACGTTCACCTTCAAAAACATTGAGGCAATCAACGCAATCGACCACTTGCGCCGGATACAGCCCAAAAAGCACAGCCGGAAATCTCCATCGTTATGGGACCAGCCGAACAATCGGCCTGCATGGGAATACCTGCTTGCCGACAACGCGCGAACGCTGATAGCCACTGGCGAGACTGGCGAAGAAATGGAACAGGCGCGAGCGCGACTGGCCGAAATCTGCATCAGGTCGATTGCCGACCTCGACCCGTCGCCGCTGGTAAAGTTGGCGCGGTGTGTCGAGGCACTGAAAGAAATGACTACCGAAAAGATTGAGGCTGCCAGGCAATCAGAACGACGAAATAAAGTGATGGAAACCTTCCAGATGCTTTGCATCAAGATGCAGTGCCCCCCCTCAAAGGGATACTTGCGCGAGTGTGTTGGGCTGAAAAACTACGGCAACGAGTTTGATGAAAAACAGTTCACCCGTGAGTTACTTAATCCGCTCGGTCTGCACTGGCTTCCAAAGGTGACGCAAGAACCCGGTTGATAAGTCCCGGATACAAAATCAAGACCATCCGCCAAAAAGAGCCTTGTCACTATGCACAAGGCCAAATCAAAACTTACCAAGCCGGATGCGATTGCATCTGGATTAACCCTCCCGCAAGTCGCCGCAAGCCTTAATTGCTGCCGTCGATTTCTGGAGCTTCAAATCAAGGCGGGACATCTAAAAGTTCTTCGCCTGTCCTCGCGGTGCGTCCGCATTCGCCCGCAAGACTTGGCCGACTACCTCGAAAGGCGGGCCGTATGATCGAGCACCCCGACCCCGGCCAGACCGGAAAAAAAAGAAGCCCGGCCAGCTTTGGCGAGCGTGGCGCGGGCGGAACTACTGAAGCACCGGCAGAATACCAAGCCTTCGCGTCGGGGCAAGGCGGAAGTCACTCCGCGCTTGACGATCTACGTGAGGCCGCACGCGCCCTGCACGGGCTCACGCTGCCCGACTGGATGCGCGAGAGAATCATTGCCGGGCTCGTCAAAGATCACGCGCCAGCAATCGCACGGGAACTGCTCACCGGGGAGGGAATCAAGAAATGATCACGTTTGAAAATCGCGACAGCGTGGCGAAGGCGGCAGCATTTCGTCTTGGACTCTATGAGGAATTGGACAAACCCACCAACGGGAGCAAAATGGTTGTAGCTGCGGGGAAGGTTGACAGAGGAAAGGCGTTTTACGTCCTGCGGTTCACCGGCTGGCCGGACGAGATTGATAACGGCTGGCAGCTTATCAGCGCACCGGATCGCCCGGAATGGCGTCGGCTCATTGAGGGCATGATCCGGGCGAACTTCACAACCGCGCCAATCGTGAAGCCATTTCAGAAAACGGGGAGGAATTGACCATGACCGCCGATGACATCAAAGCGAAGTTTCCTTTGCGTGCGGTGGCGAACCTGTGCGGGATCGAACTTCCCCGCGATGGTGTGAAATTCCGTTCGCCGTTTCGCCCGGACTTGCACGAATCATGCACGACCAAGGGCAACTTGTTCACGGATTGGAGCCGGGATGAGAAGCTTGACCAAATAGGATTTTACGCCGCTGCCAAGGGGATCGAGAACGGGCAGGCGTTCAAGGAACTTGGGAGGATGGCCGGGGGAGTGCCCGATTTCAAATCGCACCCCGGCAAGGTGAATGTGGCGCGGCCAGCTTCACCGCCGCCCCGGCAGGCTCTCACAATTCCAGACCGGATCGGGAACCCTACCCGCAAGTTGATCGAGCGGACCGCAGAGGCGCGGGGATTGTCATGGGAAGCATTTGAAGCGGCGCGGGTGTTTTTTAAAACGCTGACATTCGGGCGACTCTTTGAGCAATCATGTTGGTTTCTGCATGACCGTCGCGCCATCGGCTTTGAGGCTCGCCGATGTGACAATCAGGAGTTTGAACCCGTTGGCAACCTTGGGCCGCGCAAGTCTCACTCCAAGGGGCAGGGCGTCAAAGCCTGGCCGATGGGAATCCTTCCCCCCGGCCTATCGGATGAAACCATTGAGCGGGAGAATCCCCGCATCCTGCTTGTGGAAGGCACGCCAGATTACGTGGCCGCTGTGCAAGTCGCCCTGATGATCGGACCTCTTGTCATTCCGTGCGCGATGCTTGGCAAGGGCTCGGACATCGCCCCCGATGCCCTCCCCCATTTCAAAGGCCGGGCCGTCACGATTGCCGGACACACTGACGCCAGTGATCGGGTCAAGGCATGGGGCGGACAAATCCGACGAGCGGGGGCAGCAGAGGTTGTGCCTGTCCTGCTCGGCAGTCACGCCGATTTGAATGACTGGATCCGCTACCACCCCGACCGCACTGGCGAACTTCTGAACCTTCTTCATCTGAAACCATGACAGCCACGAAACCAACCGCAGACGACTTTTCAACCCCCATTCCAATCGGGGTAATCCTCTCGCTTCCCGATGATGAGCCCAAAAACATCAAGCAGGGGGAGCCTCCGTTTGTGGACCTACGGCCATATCTCGACGGGGACCATGAGCCGGAAAAGCCCGCTATCGGGGAAATCTGGCCGGGGCAGTTTCTTTTCTATCGTGGCCGATTGAATGAACTTCACGGCGAGCCCGCTACGGGGAAAACAAATGTTCTCATTGCGGCTTGCAATGCAGTCATTCGAGCCGGGGGCAGTGTTCTTTACCTCGACCCAGAGGACACCCCTCGCGGGTTTGCTTCCCGCTGCATTTCGTTGGGCGGGAATCGGGATGACATTGCAACCCGCTGCCACTACCTGCACAACCCGACCCCCGATGAAATCCTTGCCGCCCAACTATGGGCAGGCGATCACGCCCCGGCACTCGTCGCGCTTGACGGGCTGGCGGAATCACTCGCTGCCGAGGGGCTTGACGAAAACACCCCCGGCGACATCCTGAAATTTTTCCGCGAGAGGCTGCGGCCATTTGCAGAGGCCGGGTCCGCTGTTGTCATTGCGGATCACGTTACAAAGTCAACAGAGGGGCGGGGACGATGGGCGCGAGGATCGGGCGCAAAACTCGGTCGATATGACGGGCTTGTCTTGGGCGTGGAACTCGGGAAGGCATACACCCCGGAGGAGCCTGGTTTCCTACGCCTCCGCATCGCCAAGGATCGAAACGGCGGCGCGGGCGCGGCTGGCGATGTTCTGGCGGAGGTTCACTTTACGCCTGGGCTTGAAACAACGGCAGTTGAGTTTCGCCCCCCTCAACCGAAAGCCGATTTCCGCCCTACCGCAATCATGGAGAAAATCATCAAGCACCTTGAAATTTACGATACGGCCACCAAAACGGAATTACGGAAGATGGGGAATCACGAATGGGCAGACAAGGCCATTGATACCTTGGTTATCGAAGGGGCGATTACCGTAACCCGACAGGGGCAAAAGATGACGTTTTCCCTTCCCACGCCATGATCTACTTGCCCATCTGCCCAAACCCTGCCCATACCGTGCCCATTGGGCAGGGTGTGAAACCGTGCCCATCTGCCCCCCTCTTTACAGGGGGCAGGGGCGCGGACACACAAACGGGGATTTTATGCATAGGAAACGGGGGGAATGTGCCCATGAGAAAAGACCTATGAACACAACACAAAGCTGGGCAGGATTGCCCGACCACATCAAACGACAAGCCGCACCCGATATGCTCGCCGGGAAGGATTGGTGTTGTTACGGCTGCAAGATCGAGCATCCGGGAGCCGATGAATTGAGGAGATGGGCTGGCATTACTTCAGCACTCCCGCAGATGCCCGCCATAGTCGCCGGGAATGTCACGCCCGCGTCTGACCGTCCAGAGGTCCGCCAGCGGGCGCACAGCGCGAGGGACACAATACCCAAGCCGATGACCCGGCAAGAAAAGAGGCAGGCCGTGGATATTGCCTTGAGGAAAAATGATAATGTTTCAGACCGCGAGCTTTCCCGGCTTCTTGGCGTCTCGCATACATTCATTGCCAATCGTCGCCGGATGCTTGGCAACGTTGCCACATGAACCCGGCCATCCGCTATATCCAGAAACGGCTAACTTCGTCCGGGGAGAAACGCATCTACTGGAAACATGCCACGTTTGCCGAGATCGTCGTCAATGGTGCATTTATCAAAAACGGGGCGCGGTCGTGGGGAATCCCTTCCCGTGTGGACGGCTACCTTGTCGCCTTCCCGAAAGCCCAGAGCCGAGCCGGGGCGAGGGCCAGTGTTTCCCGCCTGATGCGGCGGCGCGATGTCCGGGCGGCGGTCCAGTGGTTTTATGCCGTTGCCAATGGGGAAGTCCCGCGAGGAATCGCAATGCCGGAAACCCCTTCCGGCATCAAAGCCGAGATGGAAAAGGCAGGATGTTGGCGGGCGAAATATATTCCGGTTCCTTGCAAGGTCATTGTTGAGATCGTCAACGTTTCCACATAGAGGAAGCGGCATTCCGCAAGCACAGCTAGGGCGAACACGATTGAAACCAAGCCCATGATTTGACGTTCAGAAATGGATCGACTGTCCGGCTCAACGAAAAATGAGCGCACAAAATACGACACCTTCCTCAGTAGCCTCGGAACAACCATTATATTCGGTAGTGCAGTTGGCAATGTTGCCGGGTCTACCTCTACTGCACATTGAAAGTTGCCGCAAACTCCTCTCCGTTTGCGTTTATCTTTAAATTAATAACCGGTGCTTTTTTCACATCTACAAATCCCATTACTGAACCATTCGGAGGAATGGTTGTTCGGGCTAGTATTTGATCCACCAGCGACATTCTCGCGTTTAGAAGAGCCCCAGCGCTATTGATTGCGTTGCCGGTATTCGCTTGAATTGCCTGATTAGCTATAGCGCTTTGCGCCGGGTTATAAGTTGAAGCCACTCCATATCCTCCATACCCCGTATAAGTGGTTGTAGAGGGCATAGATGCACTCACCCCTTGAGCGGCTCCAGAAATCGCGGCACAAGCCGCCATTGAATTATATTGGCCTAAAGCTATCCGGCGTAACTCGTCCGCTGAATAGATATGAAGCGGCCTCCCTTCTCCATCTGTTGCGGAAATATTTTCCAAACCAAAGTCACTGGCGGATTTAGTAGTGTTGATGTAGGCAACCCCTAAAAGGGCGGCTCTGTACCCGCCAGCATGCCAGACGGCAATACCGCTTCTCTCTCCATTTTTTTTGAGAGGGGTACAAATCGGAACCCCATGGTTATAAGTGATTATTTGATTGGGCCTCTGCTGTAGCGTAACCTGTAGAGGCATAGATGCGCATCCTGCAAGAGCAAGAGAGGCTAAAACGAGGGGTAAACTTAATGTCTTCATGAGGGTAGTTGTTTAGTGTTTGTCCACCACGGCAAAGATGACCTCAACACGCGGGAAATTCCCGAGAATATACGGAGGCTTTGAAGTCTTCGACCCCAAGAGCAACATATTCTTGCCTTGGCGCGAACAAAACTTTTCCGCCTTCTCTTCAGCCTCGCGCACGCAAGAAGAAATCGGAACAAATCCCGTGGCCCCCTGCATGAAGAAACGATAAATATCCTTTTGAGGAACGTTGTTGCTCATGAGCACAGGTGGCGGCCTGAATTTCGACGTGCTATCAGAATATCGCTGAATCGGGGTTTCGTATGCACACCCCGCAAGCGCGAACGCCACGGCCAGAACTGCGAGTTTTGTTTTCATAGATTGCTTTTGGAAAGATGAGGGCACGTAGAGAAAAAAACGTGCCGAAACTGGCACCATATACAACCGGACGGGCGAGTAACGTCAAGTGCTGGATTCAGCACGATGACAAATCAGCCAAGGAATTTAGTCGGCTCGCAGGTTCGACGCATCCGCTGCAACGCGGGACTTTCACAGCCCGCGATGGCAGAAAAGTGCCAGCGTCTTGGCTGGGATGTCGGGCGCGATGCAATCGCCAAAATCGAAGGACTCTCCCGCTGTGTGTCAGATTCCGAACTGGTATTTCTTGCGCGAGTCCTCAATTGCGCCCTTCTTGATCTGTATCCCGAAAACGTGAAAGCTTCGCTTCGGCGGAAATCGTGATGGGCGGTGTTGCCATCCGACACCCATTGGGTAACTTGATCTTGTCGGGAGGCCCTACGGAACGCTCTGATGCGGCACCGTCCGTAAGCCCAACCGCCCTTGTGGCGTCACCGCCCGGCAATTCTGTTCCGACCGCTTCAACGGAATGGAATCTTTCCCGCCTTCGCGGATTGCGCCGACGCGACCTTTCCGCATGGAATAATCCGCTAATCCAGAATCGGGACCGGAGCCTGTCCCTTTTTCACCACGATTGCGTTCAGTTCCAGCAACGCTTCCCTCGCGTCCTTCCGGATAAACTCTAGTTCTGAGTCCGTCGATTCCTTTCCAATATCGGTCGAGGTTTGCGACGAGTCTTGTCC
>Ga0194063_10001961_pt1 | contig 13022 bp, 10 predicted proteins | sample SepL3720m_MetaG_FD_155459 | JGI IMG/M metagenome (GOLD analysis project Ga0194063, IMG submission 155459) | Anoxic zone freshwater microbial communities from boreal shield lake in IISD Experimental Lakes Area, Ontario, Canada - Sep2016-L373-20m | ecosystem: Environmental > Aquatic > Freshwater... | reverse complement strand
ATATTATATTTTTCCCAAAAAGATGCATCCGTTACATAAGCGAGACCTCCTGTAGGCAAAGAAATCATAATAGCCGGGCCGCCTTCTGACTCTTCTTCTTTTGGAATAAATCCTTTAGGTAACACAATGCTGAAACCGTGATTAGAATATGTGTAAATATTATTTGATCCAGTGCCCGCTCCTACAGAATTGGAATTTATAACCTCAACACTAGTGCTTGTGGACACCTGTTTTATTTCCTCTTGTCCACTTACTTTTATTACTAGGGGCTGGTTATTTTCTTCAATTTTTGGAGCAGGAGCTGGTGTTTTCGTCGTGTAATAAACAATTCCACCACCAACTACCATAGCGATGATGATCGCTATGATTACATCCATCCCCGAAAAGATTTTATTATTTTTCATAAAAGCTATTTCTTCGCCTCCTTGAAAACGATATGCTTTCGAAGCGATGGGCTGTATTTCTTAAGTTCAAGCTTCTTTTCCACCTTCTTTTTATTCTTTCTAGTGAAATATGTTTCGCCTGAAGACTTATTGCGGAGTATGATTATTGATTCTTGTGACATATATTTTGTGACACCAACTATACAGGATAACGTGCAAAAAATCAATCCTGTAGTAAAATGGCCTTATGAAAAGAGTAATTCAGAGACTAATTCACTGGGGTACCACCTATGAGCCACTCATCACAGTGACTGTTTCGAAAAATGCTATTTTGCATAATTTAGGCCAGTTTCAGTCGCTCATCGGTGAAAAAAAGATAGCTCCAGTCCTAAAAAGTAATGCATATGGTCATAGTTTAGAGCAAATGGCCGAGCTTTTAGATCCCCTCCACTTTCCTTTCTTCGCTGTCGACTCATACTATGAAGCGCTCACCCTCCGAAGGGACGGTATTAAAACTCCCATTCTCATAATCGGCTATACCTACCCGGACACTGTCGTTTCGAATTCACTCGCTAATATTTCTTTTGCTGTGACTAGTAATGACCTTCTTACAGAGCTTATAGATAAAATTCCTTTTGAAAAGAAAAATCCTCTAAAGATCCATCTGAAAATTGATACCGGCATGCGTCGCTTAGGCATAATGCCGGAAGAAGTGCCAGGTATTATAAATATATTAAAGAATAATAGGCAAATAGTACTAGAAGGTATTTACACTCACCTTTCAGACGCTGATGGCGAAAAGAAGGATTTTACTCATGAGCAAATAGAAGTTTGGAATAAAATTACAGAGCAATTCAAAAAGGAATTTAGTGGAACCCTAAAATATTTACACGCCAGCGCTTCAGCTGGTCACATCTTTTCTGAAAAGATAGATAGTAATGTTTTTAGACTTGGAATCGGACTTTACGGATTAACGACGAGCAAGGAAATTTCGGAAAAGATCAGTCTTCGCCCTGCATTAGAATTAGTCTCAGTAATTAGCGGAATTAAAAAGATTAAAAAGGGTGATAAGGTCGGTTATAACGGAACTTATACAGCACCGAATGATATGACCATAGCTACCATACCGGTCGGCTACAATGAAGGTCTAGATAGAAGACTTTCGAATGTGGGATTTGTAAAAATTACAGCTGAGACGGGCGCAAGCCATCACTTTTGCCCCATCATCGGACGCGTGAGCATGAATATTACGACCATAGACGTCACTGAAGTGCCACATCTAAAGAGCAAAGATAAAGTAGTGATTTTTAGCTCACATAAGACAGATAAAAATAGCATCGAAGAAACCGCCCGAATTTGCGGGACTATCCCTTACGATATTCTAGTGCATATTCCACAGCACTTAAGGAGGACTTTGATATAAACTACCGATACCTTTGACAAGTCGAGTAAACCATGTATAACTATAGACAAATTTCTAGAAAACAAACAATACAAGGACTATCAAATGAACTTCGAAATAATGGGTAAACTGCTTGCGAGGACAGTCTCCTTAGCAAACAAGTTACAGTGTGACGCAAAAAACATCCTCGACGAAATTTACCGAAAAGGCCTAGAGGCAATGGAGGGTATTCAGCCAGCTCAAGCCGAACGGTTGTCGAGTGAATATATCACTTCATTTATCGAGAAGAATTTGCCAAGCATGTCAAACGAGCAAATGGCAAAAGAACTAGGACTTTCGCTTTTCACCCTACGACAATACCGTCGTAAGATGGGATTAGAACGTATAAAAGGAATGTCTAATAGTTCATCTCGGTTAGAGGTTATAAAGGAGTTAATGGAGGAAGAAAAGACTGAGATTCTATCAAATCCTGAATATTCTCATGAGACCTTATCTCAAAAACTCCGCAAACCAATCCTTATGATAAAACGGTATCGGCTTGATTTAGCTGAACAAAACATACTTGAATATCCTGGCAAAGAGACGGATGTCATTGCGGCCAGAAAATTCGGCTTGAAAACCTCGGATTACCAAAGGCTTCGAATCAAACTCAGAGTTCTACATCCTCGTGGAGGTGGTGGACCAAAGAAAAAGATCGAGCCGAGCGAACTTGGAACTATCGATGAGGTACGCTATGCCCTTACAGAGGGTGGACAGAATATAGCTGACATCGTTCGTGCAAAAGGGTTATCAATAACGCGAAGTCGTGCACAACAGATTATAAAAGAATGGGGGTTGAATGGTGAAGCCTGTCAGCGTAAGCCTCTTTGGTACGCACACCGCTTAGTCGGATTGGAAAAAACTGAGTTAGCTCGTAATCTAACTACTAAAGAATGGGTAATTCAACAATTAGCTGAATCTGGTGGACTACACAGCTTAGCTGCAAAATTAGCTATAACCCATGCCAGGCTGGGAGGATATCTTAGGAAAAACCTTGGACTTAAAACTAGGCTGGAGAGATCTCATTGTAAACTTGTTGAGTTGAAATGCATCAATTGTCAGTCATCGATCTGGCGTGCCGCGGCCCTTGTCGATCGCGAAAAAAAGAATCTCCCCAACAAGACTACCTATTTTTGCAGCAAGATCTGTCAAGGAAAGTGGCTTGGAAAGCACAGAAAAAAGCGTGCAAAACGAACAGATAGCCAGACAACTTGATATTGACCTAGATCCTTTTCACAGCCCCAGGAAATCCCTGGGGCTTTTTTATAATTTTCGAATGTGTGCGCAGAGAGGGACTCGAACCCCCGTAGCCCAAAGGGCGCGACGTTTACAGCGTCGTGTAATTGCCACTATACGATCTGCGCATTAAACTGTTTATATCGAAGAACGTGCTTAACTATATAAGGAAATTTTTCCTTAGACGAATTATATCCTAGCAACAAAAAAGAGCGAAGGCAAGTTTCGCTCCGGACAAACTAATGACACATTCCTGACGCACCCCCGTATGGGAATTCTACCTGGGTGTTTCTCTAATTCCGTCTCATATGTCACATGAGAGAAAATAGAGAAACGAAAGAGCGAACAACTGCGTCCGACTCCTGTTCCCATTAAGACAGTACTACCTGCCAATACTGCATGATCTCTTATCTACGTGCATCACTGCACCAACAGTAACGTTTAGGCCGTCTGCTGAAGAATTTAAAAAAGCAGACAACTCACACGCATTTGTCAGGATGTTAAGAGCAACCTACGGTATTCATGCTCTGCAAGTCTAATGAAAAAGAGCAATGTATCATTGGTTTCGAGTCCAGACACTTTATATCATAAAGGCAAACTTTATACAAACTTTATACAACCTTTTCCTTTTCTTTAGAATTAGCACTTAGTGCATCAGCGAGTTTTTTTCTAGAACTTCCCTTTTTAACGTCAAAGGTAAATTCGCCGTTTTTCGAGCCGACAGAGACTGTTCCGCCAGGAAGTACACCTTTCGAAATAATGAGAGATGCTACTGGAGTAAGAATTTTATTTTGTATTAAGCGCTTTAGAGGACGGGCACCGTACTGAGGATTATAACCATCCTTCGCGAGGAAGGCTAAAACATCTTCTGATACTTCTAAATTAATATCCTTTTCAGCGAGACGCTTCTTAACCTGTTCTACCTGTATTTTTACGATTTCCTTAATAGCCTCTGGAGAAAGAACGTCAAAGAGAATAATATCGTCAATTCTATTTAGAAATTCTGGACGGAAATAATCTTTTAGAGCCGACATTATCTTTTCCTTTGCCTCACCGTACTGGCCCATCTCGCTTTTATCATTCGCAAAGCCGATTTTCTGCATTTTATCTATGTACTGTGCGCCGATATTAGAGGTCATTATTATCACTGTGTTTTTGAAATTCACGAGGCGTCCTTTTGAATCAGTAAGACGGCCATTATCGAGAACCTGAAGTAGAATATTAAAGACTTCTGGATGAGCCTTCTCTATCTCATCAAAAAGAATTACAGAATATGGTCTGTGACGAACTATTTCAGTTAATCCTCCACCTTCATCATAGCCGACATACCCAGGAGGTGCACCGATTAATTTCGAAACAGCATGCTTCTCCATATATTCAGACATATCCACTCTAACTAATGCTTTTTCATCATTGAAAAGAAGTTCGGAGAGCGCTTTAGTTAGCTCTGTTTTCCCGACTCCTGTCGGACCGAGGAATAGGAAGGAGCCTATGGGTTTATTCGGATCAGCGATTCCAGCGCGTGAACGTTTAATAGTATCCGCGATTTTCTTAACTGCTTCATTTTGTCCCACTATTCTTTTCTTCAAATCCTCTTCCATTCTGACGAGCTTTGATGTTTCCTCTTCCATCATCTTCGTTACTGGAATTCCGGTCCATCTAGAAACTACATCTGCTATATCATGCGCAGTGATTTCTTCTTTTAGGATTCGTCGTGATGACTGAAGTTTCTTTAAGCGTTTACTTTTATTTTCCAAATCTTTTTCAAGTGCAGGGATTTTCCCATAGCGAATTTCCGCTGCCTTTGCTAAATCTACCTGACTCTCAGCCTGATCAGCTTCTAACCGCGCCTGCTCTAGGCCCTTCTTTATAGCCTTTATTTGCGAAATAATTTCTTTTTCATTCTTCCATTTTAATTCGAGTTCAGAGGTCTTTTCTTTTAAATCTGCTATCTCCTTCTCTATGACTTTAATTCTTTCCTTTGCCTCCTTTTCAGTTTCTTTTTTCAAAGCTTCACGCTCTATTTCTAAACGCATGACTTTTCGGCGAGTATCTTCTAGCTCCGGCGGCATGTTTTCTAGAGAAATCTTTAAGGCCGATGCTGCCTCGTCTATGAGGTCTACGGTTTTATCAGGCAAAAATCTGTCTGTGATATATCTGGTCGAAAGATTTACAGCAGCTAAAATAGATTCGTCTGTGATGTGGACACCGTGAAAAAGTTCATACTTTTCTTTTAGGCCACGAAGAATAGTTATAGCGTCATCAGTAGTCGGTTCTGTTACAAAGACAGGCTGGAAACGTCTACTTAAAGCTGGATCCTTCTCTATATGCTTCTGATATTCACGAATAGTCGTGGCACCGATAGCACGAAGTTCACCGCGAGAAAGCGCCGGCTTTAGCATATTCGATGCGTCCATAGAACCTTCAGAGGCGCCGGCGCCGACTAAAGTATGTATCTCATCTATTAATAAAATAATTTTCCCATCAGCTCTTTCGATTTCCTTTAAAAGATTTTTCAAACGCTCTTCGAATTCACCGCGATACTTCGTGCCCGCCACGAGTGCTCCTAAATCTAGTGAAACCAGTTCTTTATCTTTTAAAGATTCCGGCACATCTCCCTGTGCTATGCGAATAGCCAGACCTTCAGCGATAGCCGTCTTTCCTACTCCTGCCTCACCTATTAAAATAGGATTATTTTTTGTTCTTCGTGAGAGTATCTGAATTATTCTTAAAATCTCAGCGTCTCTGCCGATAACTGGATCGATCTTATTTTGCTTTGCTAAAACGGTAAGGTCACGAGTATACTTCGCGAGCATTTTATTTCTCTTCGGTTTTTCTACTCCACCCTCTTTGCCCTTCCTTAATTCCTCGATCACGTGGACGACGCCTTCCTTTGTAATTTTAAATCTTTGTAGTAAATCACGTGCTACCCCCGGCGTCTCAAAATATGCCAAAAACAAATGTTCAGTAGAAATAAATTCATCTTTAAGTGATGCTGCGGCGCGCGCGCTCACTTCTAATATCTGTGCTAAGTCCTGTGTTAAATAAATTTGATACGATGGAGTAAGAGTGGAATTACTTTCAGGCGCTTCTATGGCCTCCATAACATGATCCGTTAGCATCATTGTGTCCACCTCTAACTTATCTAAAATAGAAATAACCATACTCTCATCCTGAAGGACGAGCGCTGTTAGAAGGTGCATAGGATTAACATGATTCTGCCCACGTTCTATGGCTAATTCATGTGCACGCTTTATGGATTCTTTCGCTTTTGTAGTGAAGTTTTTTAATGGAGGCATATGTTTTTTGAATTAAAGTATGGTGGTCGAGGCTAATCTGGCTTCCACGAAATTTATCGGTGTAAAAGGATTCGTTTCAGCAGACATATCAGTAAATGATTTAATACCGATCACATCTCCACCGATATTTACGAGTGGACTTGCCAAAGAAGCCCTTTTCAGTTCCTGGCTAGCTATAATTTGATCAACCTTTCTAGTGGTAGTCGACATTTTATCTTCTACAACTCCCTGTACTATACCTGGATATACCATAAAACTATCCTTCCCCGCAAGTATCAGTATATTTTGCCCTAGCTTTACAGTATCAGAATTAGCAGAGGCAAATATTTGCTGTGCAGGAGAATTTTTAGGATCAGAAATAATAGGAGATATGAATGCAAAATCGCTTCCTACGTCTAGGGTAACCTTTCCAGTAAATTTTGTTTTATCTGGATAAACTATCGAATATTTTCCAGTAGCGGTCGAAAGAAGTTCATTTTTATCTACAGCCACTATACCTTCCTTTGTCATAATCACTCCTAATCCAGCATAGACCTCAGCGCCTGAAGTATTATCATAAATTCTAACTATAGCCTTCGATGCTTTGTCCACCGCTATGGCCGTCTGTTCCTCAACACCCACGATTATAGTACGATTTTCCGTCTGTTTTATTACAGTCGTCGTGGCTGGACTAATTACTCTCTCAATAGTCTTTTCCACTACTTGATTTACAGTATTTACCACTCCCGGATTTTGCCCCTGATCAGAAATAGATACAGTAACTATTCCCGTAGCGATAGACGTGACTATGGCTATAAGAATGCAAAGGAGGACGATTTGTTGCTTATTTAAGTGTTCCATGTCCTAGATTATAGCACTTTAATATCATTTTTAAAATATATGGAAGTTCACTTCTTTTATTCCACTTTCCGAAGGAAAAACGAACGGATCCTCCGCGCGCGCTTTTCTCTAAGCCAATAGCCTTTAAAACATACGATTCATCCTCATCACGAAGGCAAGAACTCTTAGTAGAACAGTAAATTCCGAGTGCGTCTAGGCAAAGGACGAAATATTCATTATCTATATTTGGAAAAACTATATTTGATATATGCGGAATTCTCTCTACCGAAGAAGAGACGGCAAAAGATTTAGGGAAAGCCCTCAAAACTTTTGCCTCAAATTCATTTCGTAAAAGCGCTATTCGCTCACTTTCCTTTTTTCGTTTAGCCGTAGCCTTTGCCATTTCTAGTGCTCTAGCGAAGCCACAGATAGCTGGCAGGTTTTCTGTTCCAGAACGAAGGCCGGATTCCTGCCCACCACCGTGAATGACGGCGTCTATTTCCACTCCTCTTTTTTTGTAAAGCAAAGCGATGCCACGGGGGCCATTTACCTTATGAGAATCTATTGTTAGTAAATCTACGCCGAGTGTTTCGACGTTTAATTCTAAATAAAGCGCGGACTGACTGGCGTCTGTGTGAAATATCACTTTCCCATTATGCACATTTTCCGACTGCTCCGAGTTCGTCTTTTCTTTTTTATTATAATCCCGAATTATTTTCGCAATGTCCCTCACAGGTTCCACCACCCCGATTTCATTATTCACCATCATCACAGAAACTAAAACTGTTTTTTCATTTAGCGCGGATTTTAATTCGCCTAGAAGTACTAGTCCATTTTTATCTACATTTAAATAAGTCATAGAAACTCCCTTTGCCGACAGCACTTTCGCACATTCTAAAACAGAAGAGTGTTCTATAGACGAAACCACTACATGCTGATTTTCATACTTAATTCCCTTTCTAAAGTTCGCCTCCACCGTGCCCATAATAGCTAGATTATTCGCCTCCGTTCCGCTTCCGGTAAAAAAGACTTCATCTATATGCGCATTTAAAAATTCAGAGCAAATTTTCCTAGATCGGCCGAGTTCATTCTTTGCCTCCACGCCGACAGCATGAATAGACGAAGGATTTCCGAATTCCTCCCCCATGTATTTCATCATAACCTTTTTAACCTCTTTATCTATAGGTGTTAATGATGCATAATCTAGATATATTCTTTTCATATATTTGTAGCGTATAGTATAATGCTATGCATGGAATTAAACAATTACACCATCTCTATCGGCATTTTAGCACTAGCCGTACTAATACTCGCTATACTCGTCACACTTTTGCACTTTAGAATTAAGAAAATGCTCGGCGGATCGTCTGCAAAGAACATTGAAGAAGGAATTCAGGCGCTCACTTTAAACATTAAAGACCTTCACGGCTTCAGAAATGACACAGAAAATTATTTAGAAAATGTAGAGAAGAGACTTCGTGGAACAGTTAGAGGAATTCATACAGTTCGCTTTAATCCTTTTAAAGGAACTGGCGCCTCTGGAGGAAATCAGAGCTTCGCTACAGCATTTATAAACGAAGAAGGTGACGGCGTTGTTATATCTAGCCTATACACCCGCGACCATGTCGGCATCTTTTCGAAAGCTATAAAAAAACATTCGTCGGAATTAGAACTAACAGAGGAAGAAAAAGAAGCCTTAATGAAGGCAAAAGGTTTGCTAATTTAGCCATTTTCTTGTATTGTTATGCCTATGGTCATAACAAATGCGAGCCCGAAAAGTTTTAAGACACGTCCACCTGTAGTTGTCATTATGGGTCATATTGACCATGGTAAATCTACCCTTTTAGACTATATTCGTAAATCAAATGTAGCCGGCGGAGAAGCTGGCGGAATCACACAGCATCTCGGTGCATATGAAGTAGCCCACGTCCCTGAAGAAGGAGCCGGTGCTGGAAAAAGCGGACTTATCACATTCCTAGACACTCCCGGACACGAAGCCTTTACTGGAATCAGAGAGCGCGGAGCGAGCGCTGCTGATATCGCCATTCTAATAGTATCCGGTGAAGACGGAGTTAAACCTCAGACAGTTGAGGCATATGAATGCATTAAAAAGGCAAATATTCCTTTTATAGTCGCCATTACAAAAGTAGACAAACCGAGCGCGGATATAGAAAGAACGAAAATCTCTCTAGCCGAAAATGAAATATATCTAGAAGGATACGGCGGAGACATTTCCTTTGTCCCTATCTCTTCAGTTACAGGAAAAGGAATTCCCGAACTCCTAGACATGATTACCCTTATGGCGGACGTAGCAGATCTTCGTGCTAATTTCGATGCGCAGCCGAGCGGAATCGTAGTAGAAGCACATTTAAATCCGAAAAAAGGCATCGCTGCTACTCTCATAGTAAAGGAAGGTGTGCTCGCCTCTGGAATGCACATTCTAGCAGACGACGCCATATCCCCTGTTCGTATTTTCGAAAATTGTTACGGCAGACCTATTAAAGAGGCAAAGCCTGGCCGACCGGCACGTGTTATCGGCTTCGACAAAACACCGGGCGTCGGCACTATTTTCCATGCCTTTAAGACGAAAAAAGAAGCGGAAGTGGCTCGAGAAATCTATAAAGAAAAATTTGCCTCTGATGCAGATGTGGCGAAAAAGGCAGAAAAAGAAAAAGTTGAGAAGCCTTTAGAGGAAGGAGCACCGACAGTCACTATTCCCCTAATCATTAAGGCAGATACAGTCGGAAGCCTAGAAGGTATTAGGCATGAGATGAAAAAGCTCGTACTTAACGGCGTCATTTTGCACGTTATATATGACGGCATTGGAGAAATAAAAGAAAGTGATGTAAAGGCGGGAATGGCTAATACAGCGACATATATACTAGGCTTTAATGTAGAGGTAGATCCTAAAGCTGCGGGTATAGTCGAGAGATCTGGCGTAAAAGTTAAAACTTGGAATATTATTTACAAACTCGTAGAATTCCTAGCCGAGCTCGTTAAGGAAAATAAACCGAAGGTATATGCCGATGAAGCGACAGGAACCCTAAAAGTCATGCAGGTATTCAGTAAGGCAAAGGATAAGCAAATCATCGGCGGAAAAGTACAGCAGGGATTCATAAAACTCGGCAGTGAAGTGAAAATCTTAAGACGTGATGCTGAAATCGGCCGTGGAAAAATCCGCGAACTACAGCAGAATAAAAAGAAGACAGAAGAAGTAAATGAAGGTTATGAATGTGGACTATTAGTAGAGGCAAAGATTGAAATCACGATCGGTGATAAAATCCAATGCTTTGTTGTTAAGGAATTATAATTCTGTATAATAGCATTCATGAGTACTAGATCAGGAGATATAAAAGACGGAAGAATGAAGGAAATCATACGCGAATTAGCTTCGCAGTACATTTCTCGTGAAGGTGGAAAAGCATCTCTAATCACTGTTACTAATATTCAGTTTGATCACACAGAGAATAAAGCCCTTATCTATGTCTCAGTCTTCCCTGATCATAAAGAAACAGAAGCTATGGACTTTTTAAAGAGAAAGCGAACTGAACTCAGAGAATTCATTACTGAAAATTCATCATTTGGCAGAATTCCGTATGTAGATTTCTTATTAGATACAGGAGAGAAAAATAGACAGAGAATCGAGGAGATTTCAAATATGGCGTAGTGGCGAAGTTGGTCAACGCGACAGTCTGCAAAACTGTTATGCGCCGGTTCGAGCCCGGCCTACGCCTCCCGAAAAACGTCTGAGTATAAGTGCGAGATGGAAAATAAATTTCGATATAAAATCTTTATGAAGTTTTTGTGAGAATGTGCATAACTTTTCCTGGCTTTTCTACAGCCATTAAATTAAAATAGCTCCATGCGAATAAATCAAACAGCAGGAAAAACTGAATATGTGACTAAAAAGGATTTAAAGGAGGAATTTAATTCCTTCGAAAAAAAGCTGGATATAAAATTCGGCGAAAAATTTAGTGCGGTTGATAGGAGATTTGATGAAATAGATAAGAAGTTTGTAGAGATGAAGGAAGACAATGAAAGACATATGGGTATATTATTAGAAGCTTTTAATGATAATATGAAAACATTCGGAGACGCTCTTAAGAGTACAAATGAAAAAGTGGAAAGGCATGATGAGGACATAGAAGTGCTAAAAAATGATGTTCATAAAATTAAGGCAGTTGTTAAATTCGCTTAAAATAGAGTTTGTATAGTTGAAAAAGACATGAGAATAGTGCTACAATCCTACCAGTACCTTAAATGTTTGGAAAAATGCCCGAGTGGCGGAACTGGTATACGCGCACGACTTAAAATCGTGTCTCTTAACGGGATGTGGGTTCGATTCCCACCTCGGGCACAGTTAGGCTTGATTAAAGCTCAGTTTTCAGTTAATCTATGGTAGCGCGCCCATAGCTCAGCTGGTAGAGCACTCGCCTCTTAAGCGATTGGTCGTAGGTTCGATTCCTACTGGGCGCACACCCTGCACGGGTGGTGAAATGGCAGACACGCTAGCCTTAGGAGCTAGTGCCGCAAGGCATGGAGGTTCAAGTCCTCTCCCGTGCACTAAAAGAAAAATCCGCGAAAGCGGATTTTTACTTTTGCACGGGAGAGGACTTGAACGCCGGACCGACGGCGCGATGTAAGCGTAGCGAATGCGGAGCGCACCGCGCCGAGGGAGGCGCGGTTAGGCAAAAAACTGCGTGCAGTTTTTATGCCTAACCAAGTCCCCTTCCCACCCCTAAAAATATGGCCTTTTTGCACTCTTTTCATAATCGAACTATCCTTGACATATATACTCTATATGATATAATATTAGACAGCTTGGGTACCCTTTAGTACCCCTTCCAAAGGCCTTAAGGCAAAAGGAAGCTTTGACAGTAGAATAATTCAGTCAAACAGAAAAACAAAAGAAGAAAGATTCAACGATGAATATTAAGAAAGTATGGGCCTCAAAGAAAGTCCGTAAATTGGTAGCGGTATGCCTCGGAGCAGGGTTTTTGACATTAGTGTTTAATTACACCATATTACACCCGTTCTGGCGCAGTAATGAGGGCCGTTGGCACACCGGTGGCTCCCAGGCAGCAAAGATTGCTGCGACGACCAATACACCACCGCCGATTACGCCTCCCATCTTTACTCCACCAACCCCGCCCATTAATCCACCAGTTCAAACTGTGGTTACTCAGGCAACGGTGGGCACTGTTAACTCCGTAGGCTCCGCCCCGACCAGTACACCCGGATCAGTCTACGTAAACATCACTGCGCCGGTGACAGTGAAGAACAATGACATAAACATCGGCGGGAATATGAACGTCGGATCAAATGACGACATGGGGCCCCTGTCCATCATCGTCACCGCCGGATCGACGAACACTGTTTGCATTGGCAACGGTCGAACCATGTACTGGGTTCCGCTTTCGGATCCAGACGCGGTGACGGCGACCTCAGCTAATCATGACAGACTGCCGAACACGGTGGTCGTGACATTCCAGAATTCTGCTCCACACCCAGTTGAGATAGCTCTCGGCTGGTTTAAATACAAATCAGGTGGAGACTTGAATCTATGGAAGAACGGAATCCTTCGGGCACATGCTATGCAAATGGCACAGCCTCCGCAGAACACTGGTACAGGCCCAGCGACGCCCTTACCTACACCGGCAAATGCGCCGCTGATCCCGTTCATCACCCTGCCCACGCCGACAAATTAGGCGGGCAGGCGGAAAGTTCCTTAGAGGCTCAGATATGAGCCCAAACAACACAAACGCGACCCCTCAAAAGGCCGCGTTTTTTATTTATTTAATTCGCTTTCTAGTCTTGACACATATACTATACATGATATAATAC
>Ga0194063_10001960_pt1 | contig 13022 bp, 13 predicted proteins | sample SepL3720m_MetaG_FD_155459 | JGI IMG/M metagenome (GOLD analysis project Ga0194063, IMG submission 155459) | Anoxic zone freshwater microbial communities from boreal shield lake in IISD Experimental Lakes Area, Ontario, Canada - Sep2016-L373-20m | ecosystem: Environmental > Aquatic > Freshwater... | reverse complement strand
ATATGACAATATGGGAATAATGTCAATTAATATAATCGAAGACAGGTTAGCAATCTTGGGGAGGAAAGGTCATTGGTCTATTGGTGTGAAAATTATCGAAAAGCGTTTGCAGGAGAATATTGGGTCTGAAAAAGATAAGTTACTTTTATTGTTAGCGTCATTTCTCTACCATGATAGTTTCAAGAATCGTCAGTATGATATTAATAGTAATGAAGGTTTGATAAGGTCTGTCAGGATATGTGAGGAGATTATAAAGAAGGGTAAAAGCCTAAAAGATAATATATCGATAAACGCTAATATATTTTTGGCACAAATACTGGCTACAGCCGGTGAAAAAAGGGCTATTACTATCGCGAGAAGGACGCACAGAATATTGGCAAGTCCACTATCGTCGAATAGGTTGGCAAATGTTTATGAAATACTGGGAAATGTTGAGTTGGCAAAAAAATATTACGCTGAACATGAGAGACTATCGTTAAAGAATGGAGATAAAATGGCATACGTGTATCTGAATCTTGCGGTATTTTATAAAAATATTGGTGATATAGAAACAGCTCGTATATATCTCAAGAAGATGAAGACTTTAAAGAAGGATAAGTTTTATAAGACAGCAAGTCGTGCGGCAAGATTATTTTTTAATAAAAAGACCATTCAACAATCTTGTGGATAGCGAATGGTCATGTAGAACAGCTGGAGTCAGTCAGACGAGTAGTCTGGGACCCCGTTTCCCGGTGGTTGGGCTGTTTGACCCATGTATGTGCTGTCATCGCTATGCATTGTTGAGGGAATAACTACACCCGACATGGGTTCCCTAAACTGCAAGATAAACGGTTTCGATGATGTGGGTTTATCCGATGGAGTATTAGACTCCAGCGGCATCGGTAATATGTTTTTCATATGTTCTAATTCTATCTCTTACCTGGGATTGGCCCAGCTGGATTCAGTATAATCTTGTTAGCGTAATAGTCAATGTTGTACTATTTTTTCTTATCCTTACCCTTATAACTAGCGTCCATTATAAGGACAATCAGCGTTATTATCCCTAAGATTATAAGAATATGTTTCATAACTAAATTTTACCACAAAAATAGGTAGATTGCAAGGTATTGTTCTATGTCACAACATGATTCTACAATTGAGGCTTTCGGACTAGTGTTATTGCAAAATTGCTATGAAATTATGCATGATTTTTGGATATGTATAAAGTGTTTGTATAAATATGCTAACTATAGTATACTAAATTTGTATTTTTGATCCTTGAAATACGGAGTAATTGCTAGAGAACCTTGATTCTATGATGATTTTGGTGTCAAGATTCTCTAGCAATTAACAAAATAGTCACCGTCTAGTCGCGGCTAGCTGGAGAAAAAGCATAGGTAATTATGAAAAAAGTATCGAAAAAACAACTAGCTGCAGTTGCAGGAAAGATTCTCATGTGCAAAATCCAGGCGTCAACCTGTGCGTGTGGGTGTTCCTGCTGGTAAGGCTTCCGATTCGTTAGCAAACTGGGGGTACTTATAACAGTACCCCCAAATTCTTGAAAGGTGAAATATGGATTCTAGACCGATTAGGTTATCGAAATGGACTACGGTATATTATCGTGATGGGGTGTATGCACTCTTTCATTCTTTATGTTTGTCATTACTTTTTCTTGAGGAACGGTTTAAACCATTTTTGGAGGAATTGCGTAATGGTACTACGATTGGTCGTCTACGAGGACTCGGTAATGATACAGAGGCGACAGTCACAGAACTTATTGAGCAAGGACTCGTCGTACCTACAGGCTCTGACGATAATATTGTCCTTCTTGAAAAACAGAATACCTATCTTCAAAAACCGAGCCTCGAGACAATCTTTATGCTTCTGACTGACTCGTGCAATTTGCGGTGTGGTTATTGTTTTATAAATGGTAACATGCCTAAAAGGTGCCCGGGTTCAGAGACAATGACATGGGAGACAGCTAAAGAAGCGGTTGACATGTATTTTGCGAATCTGGAACCCACAAGGTTTCAAAAGACAATTGTCTTTTATGGAGGTGAGCCACTACTCATCTTTCCACTTTTTCAGCGAATTGTTGAGTATATTCAGATTGATCATCGAATGGATTATGGACGATATGAGGTTGGTCTAGTATTGCTTACAAACGGTACAAAAATTACACCGCTTGTGGCAGAATATTTAGCCAAGCATTCTGAAATCAATGTAAGCATATCGCTCGATGGTTGTGAAAAAACTCATGATCAGAAACGTGTGTACAGTGATGGTGGTGGAACTTTTCGCGATGTAGTGGCGGGTATTAGAATGTTGCACTCTGCGGGTCAAAAAGAAGTTAGTATATCTGCAACAATTGATGGACATAATATCGACAGATTGGATGAGTTATTGGTTTTGAACGAGCAATTCAAGTTTAAGACGGTCAATTTCAATCTCCTGTTGGATACTGCTGATCGAGTAGTTGATTCCGCTTATACGGAGAAAGCAACTAAACGAATGCTTGAGTATTTTGAAAAAGCACGTGAAATTGGATTATATGAAGATAGGATCATGCGTAAGGTGAGGGCTATCAGTAATGGTGTTCTCCATCCTTTTGACTGTCGTGCGACTGGTGGTCAATTGGCTATTTCGCCTGACGGCTCGCTTGGTGTTTGCCACGAAGGGGTCGGTTGCAAAACGTTTTTCTTCGGCAAAGTTTCTAAGGACCTTGTATTCTCGGACAATCCGATCATTCAGGAATGGGGTAGAAGATCTCCCCTCTCTATGCCACAATGCTTTAATTGTCCATCTCTAGGTCTCTGTGGCGGAGGTTGTGCATATAGCGCGCACCTTCGACATGGAACAATTTGGGCGATTGACGATAAGTTTTGTAAACACTCCTTGACAGTGTTAGAATGGCTTATATGGGATGTATATAGTCATATATAACAAACTACCCCTGTACTAGACAGGGGTACATTTTTATGAAAATAGAATTAAATAAACAACTAGATAAAGAAGTATATTTGGATTTCCACGAACTATCAGTGGGGGGTGTAAATTTTGGTAAAAAAATTAGTGATAGCCACCCAATAGTGACAAAAGATAATTATGATAAATATATTGATGATTATTATATTGCACACGCCAAAGAATTAGCGGATATTCTAGGTGAAACTATTAAGTGTTTTGATGATGTAAAAGATGTACTATTTACTGAATTGGAAAAATATTTTGGCCGTGATTATAGCAAGAAAGATTATACATGTTACTTGTCGATCTTTGATTGTAATCCAAGGTATATTGAAACTATGAGTTTTCAGGTTTACTATAGACGTCCATTCAATTTGAGAAAAGAAGTGATCGTTCATGAATTAACCCATTTTGCCTTCTACGACTTTTGTCATGGTATCGGGATCAAAGATAGTAAGGAGCTTTGGGAGTTGTCTGAAATATTCAATATATTATTTCTCAATATGCCGTCGATACAAGATGCTGTAGGTGCTAAAGAACTACTTTTTTATCCTGATTTGAAGGACAAACTAGAACGAGTGGAGAAAGTTTGGGAAAAACAATTAGGGGCAGAGGATTTCATTCTAGCTAGTTTGCGCGCTATCCAATAAGGATCCACCAGAACCTCATTAAATAACTTTCACCTTATATCCCTCCTCAGCCCTTTCTAACATCCAATCCAACTGTTCAAGAGATAGCAGTCCTTCGTGAGCGCCCATATATTGTGCTACAGACATCGCATTTACTGGCGCGGCAACGAGAGCTTCGAGTGGGGAACGTCCGACAGATAACATCGACATGAATGTAGCGGCGAATGCATCACCACAACCTGTTCGTTCGAATGCTTTGCGATGGTCAGGATATATCGGCACATGATAGTAACTATCCCCATCATACATATATGCTCCATTGATGCCGTCAGTGATAATTACGATCTTTGGACCATTATCGGCCAAACCTTTCAATAGTTTCTTTACATCCTTGTCTTTGACACGTAGTAGGCTCTGGGCTTCCTCTAGATTCTGGATGAGGACTTCAGTATGCTTGATCAATACCGACAATTCATCGAGCCCTCTATTTATCTGGAATGTTCCAGGCTGGAAAGCCAATTTGACTTTTGGTTTGGCGTCGAGATATTCGACGAGAGCGTTTTCATAAATATGTGAATGAGAAGAGAGGGAAGTCAGGTATATCCATTTTGGCACTATCCCAGTATTCGGGTTCAATATGTCAGTGCTGTGATCATAGTCAACATGGTTGACTAGTATCGTCCTATCATCTTCATACCACATTACGTAATTACAATTGGTCGGTCTGTTAGGATGTTGTCTGACTTTGGTAGTGATGATCTTTTCCTGTTGGAGTTTGAGGATACATTCCCGGCCATTCTGATCTCCACCTAGATTCGTGACGAGAGCAGTCCGGAGTCCCAATCTCGAACAAGCTATAGCAGCATTGGATGCACCTCCTGCGGCATGTATCACTTTTGCATATTCATAAGGTATCTTCTCACCAAAAGGTAAGCATATCTCACACGCCTCATGATTGATCTTGCAATGTAATTTTGCATCTTTCAACCTAATGAAGGCATCTACTGTGATGTCTCCTATAGACAAGATGTCGACGTGCTTTTGAAACATGGGTATATTGTAACATTTGTGCTACAATAATATCCAATGAATCTTCGAGGTTATATAATAGAGGCCAAAACTAAGGGTATAGCTATCGGGCATTTCAACGCTTCGACTTTGGACGGTATCTTGGCTATAGCGGATGCGGCACAAAAATTGAAAGTGCCTGTTATCGTCGGGTTGTCTGAAGGTGAGAGAGATTATGTTGGAGTCAAACAAGCCGCAGCTATCATAAAGAGTCTCCGTGAAGAACGCGGTCAGCCGATTTTCCTCAATGCTGATCATACGTATTCATTTTCTCGTGTGAAGGAGGCCATCGATGCTGGCTTTGATTCGGTGATATTCGATGGGGCACAATTGTCATTGGAAGAAAATATCAGAGAAGCGAAGAAGTGTGTTGAATATGCAAAGACATCGGCAATTGAAAGATTGAAAATTGAAGGATTGAAGGATTCCTCGGATCAAAGCCGTGAGGTCTTGATTGAAGGTGAGCTAGGATTTATCGGCACATCCTCAAAGATTCTCGATGCTATCCCAGACGGAGCGATCACTCGTGAAGATGATATGACGAAGCCTAGTGACGCTCTGAGATTCGTGCGCGAAACTGGAGTCGACCTACTAGCTCCTGCTGTCGGCAACGTGCATGGTGTCGTACGTGGTGGTGAACCGGCGTTAAACATTGGTCGTGTGAAAGCTGTTGCAGATGCTGTTCCTGTACCTCTCGTATTGCATGGTGCGTCTGGAAATACTGCAGAAGATATTCGTGCCTCCATCAAAGCTGGAGTTGCGATCGTCCATGTGAACACAGAACTTCGTATCGCATATCGTGGTGCGCTCGTAAAATCTATGTCTGAAAATCATGAGGAATTATCTCCTTATAAATATTTGAAACCTGCAAAGTTAGCTATGCAGAAAGTCGTTGAAGAAAAGTTGAAGATTTTTGTAGAGGTCTGATCTCTACATCTGGCCTCAATAAAAAAGCCCGCAACAAGTGTTGCGGGCTATGGGGCTATAGGGAGCCGTGAACTATTCGTTTGATGGGGCAGCGGTAGCTAGACCACCAGGTTTCAGTCGAGAGCGAGCCGCGAGTGAAGTTGTATCAACTAAGCCATCCTCGCCGATCAATTCTCCTTTGTCTCTTGGACTGATCGGGATTCCAGCTTTATTGAAGTAAACCTTTTTGTCCTGCGGAGCCAGATCGAACCTGACACAATATTTGTATAGGTTATCGAATACTTTCTTGGCTTCGATCTGTTGTGCAGAGTCGCGGCCATGTTTTGTCTCTGTGTACTTTACTACAGAGGCGAGGTAGTCGAGCCTGTTGCGGATCATGTCCATGAGGTCTTCCGACTTCATCTTTACGATCTGGTCTAGGGTAAGGTAGAGGTTCGAGAGGAGTTGCTGACATAAGTGGTTCAGGCTCCTCGTGAACGGTGTCGGCCTCTGTGCGATCACGTGATAGTAATAAGTGATCCCAAAGACTACATACGCACCCACGATGATAGCGAGTAGTAAGTAATTTTGGGCGGTCCACATATACAATGACGCTCCGAATGTTGCAATGAAGAAGCTACCTATCGCAGTCGCAAGCAGAAGTTTGACATAACTGCAAGCGTTTTCGGCTTCGAGGATGACGTCGATATTATCGACGCGCCTTCTGTAACCGTTCTTGAGGTAGCCCGGTAAGAGGTAGTGTTTATCTAACGCTACCACATCCTCATTATTGATGATGTTTATTTTCATGGTTCTAACTTTCTGTATGTATAGTTCGGGATTCAGAGCAAGACGGGGCTTCTGGCCCTCTCGTATGGTTCCTGGCCAAGGAGAGTGGACGTCTATAATGCTTCAGAATTATTCCGAACTTCCATGGATAGATTGCCACTTCGTAGTCCTCGTGTCAAGTTGTTCTTGCACAGCTTCTGTATATAATGGGGTTACATATATTTGAAGCTGTTTATGCGTAGCCCGCACATTATAGCTGCCGATTATCAGTCTAATAATTAAATATGAAAAATATATCTAATAAAATCAAGCCATTATTCGACCGCGTTCTCATCAGGGAAGACGCAGATCAAAAGGAGAAGAAAACTTCTTCAGGTATCATTATTCCGATCACAGTCAATGATGACAAAGGAAGCAAGAAAGGCGAGATCGTCGCCGCTGGTGAAGGAAAGATAGAGGATGGAAAGTTGATAAAGCTATCAGTCAAAGTCGGTGATCAAGTTCTATTCCAATGGGGAGACAAGATCAAAGTTGGAGAAGATGAATATTATATAGTGAGAGAAAGTGAGATATTGGCGGTTATAAAGTAGCTATTCGAATTGAGGTCCATTAATTATTAATTATAAAAAAATGTCAAAAAAGATTCTATACAATGAAGACGCTCGCAAGGCACTGAAGAGGGGTGTAGATGCTGTGGCAGATGCAGTCAAGATCACTCTCGGTCCAAGAGGTAGGAATGTCATCCTAGACAAGGGCTACGGAGCACCGACCATCACCAATGACGGTGTCTCTATCGCTCGTGAGATAACCCTGAAAGACAAGTTCGAAAACATGGGAGCAGAGATCGTGAAGGAAGTTGCATCCAAGACCAATGATAGCGCTGGTGATGGAACAACGACCGCGACAATACTCGTTCAGGCGATCATAACCGAAGGTATGAAACATACGACGATGGGCGTGAATGCAATGGGTGTCAAATTTGGAATAGAAGCCGCCGCAAAGGATGTGGTCAAGGCATTGAAATCTATCGCCAAGCCGATCAAGACTGATGAGGAAATCAGACAAGTTGCCACTATTTCCGCTGAATCAGAAGAGCTCGGAACTATCATCGCAAATACGATAAAGAAAGTCGGCAAGGATGGCGTAGTTACTGTCGAAGAGTCTCAATCAACCGGATTGGAGTCAGAAATTGTCGAAGGAATACAGTTCGATAAGGGCTACATCTCTCCATATATGATCACTAACGCCGATCGTATGGAAGCTGAATTCAAGGAGCCAGCTATATTGGTCACTGACAAGAAGATATCTGGCATCAAAGAAGTTTTGCCATTACTCGAACAGCTTGCTCAATCTGGCAAGAAAGATCTGGTGATCATTGCCGAAGATGTCGATGGTGAAGCACTCTCTACATTCATCGTGAATAAATTGAGAGGCACATTCAATGTATTGGCTATCAAAGCACCAGGTTACGGAGACAGCAAGAAAGCGATGCTCGAAGATATCGCTGTTACAGTCGGTGCTGTCGTCATCTCTGAGGAGGTTGGTATCAAGTTCGAAAAGGCTTCTATCAATATGCTCGGCAAAGCCAGGAAAGTCATTTCGACAAAGGATAGTACAGTTATCGTCGGTGGCAAGGGCAAGAAGTCTGAGATCGATGCGCGTGTGAGTCAGATCAAGAATCAGAGAGATCAATCAGAAAACAAGTATGATAGGGAAAAGATGGATGATCGTATCGCCAAACTATCTGGTGGCGTAGCAGTGATCAGGGTTGGAGCTGCGACAGAAACTGAGATGAAATATCTCAAATTGAAGATCGAAGATGCTGTGAATGCTACGAAAGCAGCTATCGAAGAAGGGATCGTCGCTGGAGGTGGTGTTGCATTGGTGAGAGCTGCACACATCGTTGGTGCACACGTGAAAGAACAGGAAACAAAGGTCAAGAAAGACGGATCTGTGTCCGCGGGTAAACCAGTAAGGAGTCGGGAAGAGTTGTTGGGGTATGAGATAGTCCTCAATGCTCTAGAGGCACCGACAAGGCAGATCGCCGTGAATGCTGGCAAAGAAGACGGTTCTGTCATAGTCGACAAGATCAAACATGGCCGGGGCGCTATCGGGTATGATGCTTTGAAAGACGAAATGGTTCCTGACATGATAGCTGCTGGTATCGTCGATCCAGTCAAAGTCACTAGACTCGGCGTTGAAAATGCATGTTCTGCCGCTGCTATATTGCTGACTACAGAAGCAGCGATAGCCGATCTCCCAGAAGAGAAGAAAGAGGCGAGTCATGGAGGTGGACAAGGAATGGAATACTAATCCACATTATTGTGGTATAATAGCAAAACTTAGAACGTATATTATCAATTAGCAATAATAGTTCATATTTCGTAATTTTATGAAAAAATCAACAATCTCAGTAGTGCTCGTTATAGTGATTATCATCGTCGGTATTCTAGTATTCGGTCGTAATTCAGGAACAGTAAATCCTGGGGATAATTCTGGTATGGGAGGTGCTATGAATAGCTCCACAACCCCTAGTACGCCTATTGCTTCGAGTGAGGTAACCAAGATCTCATCGAAGGTCTCAACATATCACAATGATGAGCTAGGTTTCTCAGTCAATTATCCAAATGTTTGGGAAAAGTCAGAGACATCAAGCGGTGTCTCATTCATCATGCCTATCGACCAATCTCAGGTTTCTACTATTGCGAAGCTTCAGATCGATATCAGTGTATCATCATCAAAGTGTGCATTTCCTCCTGTAACAACAGTCAAAGACAGGGGAACATTGGCTGTCGGCTCAGACAACTTGAATATGATATCTATGGCAAATACAGTTCAAGGACGTAATTACTTTGATCGAATGTACTCATTACAGAAGACAGGGATCTGCTACATATTTGCTTTCTCATCGATCGCTCAGAGTCCAACAGTCAAGAAACTTACTGGATCTAACTTGACTCAAGCACAGAACAACAACAAGGCTATTGTTAACACCGCGGATGCAGCCTTCACAGATATGGTCAAATCTTTCACTTTCGTCACTGGCCCACAAGGTAAGGACGAGACACAAGTAGTACCAGTCAAGAAATAAATCAAATATATGACATTCATTATATTAGCAATCATAGTTGTCATCGCTCTCTGGGTCATCGTTTCTTATAACGGTTTGATCACGATAGTCAATCGCGCCAAGGAAGCTTGGTCAGATATAGATGTACAACTCAAACGACGTTATGATCTTATTCCGAACCTAGTCAATACAGTCAAAGGCTATGCTACTCACGAGAGTACTGCTTTCGAGAATGTTACAAAAGCTAGATCAGCTGCTATGGGTGCAGGATCGCTCTCAGAAAAGAGTCAGGCCGAGTCAACATTGGCTGGTGCTCTGAAATCAGTTTTTGCGATCGCTGAAGCGTATCCAGATCTGAAGGCCAATCAGAACTTCCTCGCTCTACAGAATGAATTGACTGATACAGAAGACAAGATCCAAGCAGCTCGACGTTTCTACAATGGTAATGTTCGTGAGTTGAATACTGCCGTTCAGACTTTTCCTAGGAATTTCATCGCAAATGCATTTCACATCGTCGCTATGGAATTCTTCCAGTTAGATGCGAGTGAAACTGCCGCCAAGAATCCTGTAGAAGTTAAGTTCTAATGGGCTCTCATGTCCACACTATATACCGAACAAGATAGGAATGTCCGCAGAACGTGGCTACTCATGGCCACGTTCGTGGTCGTAATTGCCGCTCTCGGCTGGTTCATCGGATATTATTATAATAATTCGAGTATATTGGTATTCGCCCTCATCTTTGCACTCATCATGAATGTGACTAGTTATTGGTATTCGGATAAGATCTCTCTAGCTCTGTCTGGCGCAAAACCTATAACTCGTGAAGAGAATATAGAGTTATTCAGGATAGTTGAGAATCTCAGTATCACATCTGGCTTACCAATGCCTAGGCTGTATGTGATAGATGATCCTGCACCGAATGCATTCGCTACTGGACGAGACAAGGAGCATGCGGCAGTTGCGGTAACCTCTGGACTACTCGGAATGATGGACAAAAATGAGCTCTCTGGTGTGTTGGCGCACGAGCTGTCGCATATAGGTAATCGTGACATACTACTTTCGACTGTTGTCGTGGTCTTGGTTGGATTCATAGCGATCCTCGCTAATATATTTACTAGAGGACTGTGGTTTGGTGGAGGTCGTAGACGCAGTAATGACAGTGAAGGTGGAGGCCAGCTCGGTAATATATTGGCAATCGTGGGGATCGTATTTGTTGTACTGTCACCAGTGATCGCACAGCTCATCCAGCTTGCGATCTCGAGAAAGAGAGAGTTTCTAGCTGATGCAGGTGGTGCGCTGCTTACTCGATACCCAGAAGGTTTGGCTAGTGCTCTCGCTAAGATTTCCAGTTTCAGTAGTCCGATGAAGTCAGCCAATAATGCCACAGCGCACCTGTATATCTCCAGTCCCTTTGGTGCAAAGGCAGCTTCAGGCATCTCCAAACTTTTCATGACTCATCCACCGACAGAAGAGAGGATAGCGGCACTCCGAGGTATGAATGTATAGGTATGTAAGAAAGATGTATAGATATCTGAGAATATGCTAATCTAATCGGACACGGAGAGGTGCCAGAGTGGTCGAATGGGCATCCCTGGAAAGGATGTATGTCCGAAAGGGCATCAAGGGTTCGAATCCCTTCCTCTCCGCAAAAAAGTGAAATCGGTTTTCGTGGACGAAATCGCACCGTCGCAAACCACAAGTGGAGGGCGGGGCGGAATTCCCCCCTGAAACCCCCCTTCCGCCCCGCCCGCTTCATTGCTGGATTTTTTTGGGATTTTCGTCACAAATGCAAAGGGCGCACGAGGCGAAAAAACGAGGGCGCGGTCGCGGACGAGTGGGTTCGAACCGACCTTTTGGAAGAATGCACGAATTTTAGTTACATCATCACTCTCTGCCAAAATAGCGGCTTGTTTACAGTCGTTTAGGAAGTTGATCACTGGTTCGAACCGAATTGCTGAAGTTCGTCCCAAGGACGCTAATTTGTCGGTGAGTGCATGCTTTTCGACGACAAGTTTGTTTTTGGCATTCTGATATTCTGGAAGCGTCAGAGCGTTCTCTAGGTATGCGGTCATGAGTTTGTCGAGTTTGGCGTCGACGACTATAATTTCGTCATTAATTTTATCAGTCTGATTTTTCAGAAGTTTATCACTTTCTGATTTGTCTTTTTCGTTTTCTGCGATCAACCAATCAGCTACCTCGTCAGCTAGAGAGTATTTTTTCAGTTCACCTTGAATCTGCGCCGTTATGATTTCCTCACGGACATATTTCTGATTGCACGGACCTTTTCGTTTCGTACATCGTAGGTAGTTGTGACCTTTTTGTGTCTCGGTGGTAATGAAGCAACCACACTCGTCGCAATGGAACAGACTTCTATAAGCGTAAGGTTTCAGCTCTGCTGTTTTCGGCTTAGATTTTTGCGTCATGACTTCCTGAACATCATCAAAGAGCTTTTTTGAGATGATAGGCTCGTGCTTTCCTTCATAAAACTCGCCACCATAGCGAATGAGCCCGTGGTAAAAAGGATTTTTCAAAAGATACTGATAGTTGGAAATGGAAAGCACGCCGTCACCGGTGCCTTTGAGGCCGAGGTCATTTATTTTTCTCCTAACCTGGGAGAATGTGAAATTGCCAGTGGCATATGCCTCGAATGTCTTTTTTACGAGTATGGATTTCACCGGATCGATAACGATAGTTTTTATCTTTTTGTCATTTAGGTATCCGAGCGGTGCTTTTTGAGGCCAGATGCCGTTTTTCAATTTCTGTCTATGACCGCGTTTGATGTTTTCCGATAGGTTGTCTACATAATATTTGCTCTGGCCAAAGGAAATGGAAAGCATGAATTTACCCTGTGGCGTAGCGTCAAACCAGAATGTAGGAAATTTCAAGTCAGTAATCTTTCCAGTATCCACGAGATATATCACTCTGCCACCATCAACAGAGTTGCGAGCCAAACGATCTGGGTGCCATGAAAGGATACCAGAAGCTTCACCTTTCTCAATTCTGTCTAACATGTCAGCGAAAATAGGTCTGCCAGGGACTTTGGCAGTCTGTTTCTCTATGAAAGTATCGACAACATCGATTTTTTCCTTTCTGGCGAGCTCGCGTAGCTCCGCCAACTGATCAGGCAGACTTCTGATCTGGTGATCTTTGTCATCAGTAGATTTTCGAGCATAAATAAAATATTTTTTATCACTCATAAATACATTTTACCATTTTTTCTTGAAGTCAAGAAGTATTTTTTTAAAAAAACTGTGCGCAAGCAGTGCATAACGTGTACTGCTTAGCGTTTACCACACACCTTGTCGAGAAGCGGTCTACTTCCACTTCTTCTCAATAACCGTGGTTCGCACCTAGCACATATCTGTGCGGCGGACACACCCCTCGGTTGCGATTAGCAACGGAGGGAAGCGCGGGAGCCGTTCTGATATGTGCGTAAGGTGCGTCATGTACTCTGTGGAAGTGGAAGTTGGCCGCTTCGAACATTGCGATTGTGTTTTGCGATGAAAAAGAATAAGCCGGTGAGAAGCCTCTGGTCCGCGACCGCGCCCTCGTTTTTTCGCCTCGTGCGCCCTTTGCATTTGTGACGAAAATCCCAAAAAAATCCAGCAATGAAG
>Ga0194063_10001958_pt1 | contig 13033 bp, 11 predicted proteins | sample SepL3720m_MetaG_FD_155459 | JGI IMG/M metagenome (GOLD analysis project Ga0194063, IMG submission 155459) | Anoxic zone freshwater microbial communities from boreal shield lake in IISD Experimental Lakes Area, Ontario, Canada - Sep2016-L373-20m | ecosystem: Environmental > Aquatic > Freshwater... | reverse complement strand
ATTTATTACTATGCAATTTTTAATTATCGGGAAAGATGGCGAAGATGCGCAAGCTGAAAAAAGACGAATGACAGCGCGCGAGCAGCATTTGCAGCTGGGAGACGCGATGGAAGCTAGTGGTGGAAAACTGTTGAAATCTACAAATGCAATGTGAAAAACCCCTGGAAATTTAACCGTTCACAGGAATTTTTTGAAGAGAGAGGGTATCAAAAGGTTACATAGATTTACACGAAACTATATTTTTGTTGAATTAGTTTAAGTTTTAATCATTGTTAAATCTTAGTTTTCTTTTGGTAAAAATATTTCCTAGGTTCACTATATTGATGAATAACATTCCTGCTAACAAAAATAATGTTATATCATTGCCTGTTCTTGTCAGAATGTTACCTTGAATAGAATAGCCACCTGTACTTGTAAGCCCGGAGACTTTCCAGTATTGCTTGTTATTTATGGTGACAATGTCAGTATCGGTATCAGTTTCTCTTTTCACAATGAAATTAGCACATTCTGGTCCTGTCATTGCTAATGAATCTGCGCCCGGACAGATTCCTACAGATTGATCGCCATATCCGTATGGAATATAAAGTGAATAGCTGGTTTCAGTTCCAGGTAAACCAATCAAATTATGAATATATGCTTTATTAATTGCAGTATCTGTTGCTGCAGTGACATTTTCCCAACTTAAATTTTTATCAAGCATGATTTGCACTTCTCCGATAACAGTATTATTTGCAGATAAAATTGTTAGTTTGGGGTGTGGGTTATTGCTTCCGCCTTGACCCCAAAGCATCCCATTTCCTGAATCTGTATCAATAATCTTTAAATCTGGTTGGACATTGGTAATTTGGAAAAAATAAGTACAATCTGTAGCAAGTGGGTTGGCTGGTGTCATACATACTATTCTAATTAAATCACCTTGAGTCGTATAATATGTTCCATTATTATCAATATCGATACAGTTTTGCGTATAAATATTATTATTAAAATTAACTGTACATTGCTGGACAGGATTAGAAATGCTAATTATTACAGAGTTATTTGTTAAGTCTGGATCTACTTGACTTGTACTGGAAACTATTAATTCATAAGTGGAATTGGGATCAAGACTTGTCATTCTTACACTACCAGTTATGGTGGAGTTAGAAGCTATGGAGGAGATGGAGCAGGATACCTGATATTCGGCTTCATTCACAGTACAGGTAACTCCGGAAGAAGATACAAATAGGTCATAGGACTTCATAAATTTAAGAACCACATTTTTGGCTGGATTACCACCCGTATTATTTATTGAAAAATTGAGATCATATGTCGAACCAATTACCTGTACAGCATTAGCAGAAATGCTAAGATCAATATTAGAAACACAATTCATATTTTCATCATAGAAATTGAGATCCTGGTTACTATCATCACAATCTTTTTTAATATTACAGCTAGAGCTACAACTGGATGGTTTGGTTTCTGAGATACCCCAATTGCAAAATCCATCACTATCTAAATCTACGCATCTAATAATACCGTCAAAATTATTAGGAATGTAACTGCTATTGGTTGGTGGTGTAAATGGACCAGTATAATAAGTTCCGGAAACTAGGTCTGCATAAGGCATGCTCACATTAATAAATCCTTGATCACCGAAGACAGCACCACCTAAATTTTGATTTTTAAAAATCCAGGTAGTTGCTTTGCTGCCGGGAGTATAATTTTCATAAGCAAAATGCTGGTCTCCGCCATTGCGGATACAGCGTTTATCACCGGGTTGAAATTGTGTTTGAGTATTGACACACTGTCCATTTACACAGCTACCATCACAAGCGGAAGTTTTATTCCAATAAGGAGAAATGCCATCGTCAGTACACACATAAATTCCGTCATTAATACATTGAGAATTTCCTAGTTCTCCGCTACTACAGGGAGGCATATTACAAGAAAGTCCTGTACCTTGAAAAAAGTATATTCCGTTAGATTCTGCGCATTCAAGTAGATTTTTATTATCACAATACCTTTTACCAATTCTGGTAGCATCACAATTACCAAGAGGTTTGATACAACCATCTGAAAAGCAATATCCGTCATGAGTGTTATCATCACAATTGGCTAATAAGGTCCAATCTTTTTTGGTATCATAGCCGACTAGAAGCATTTCATGTCCCCATTCTTGAACGATTGAATGCATTGGACCTTTTTTAATCAATTCTTTTTTAAATTCTGCTTCGCTGGCAAGATATTGAACATGAGAGAGCATATTGGGACATTGTTGCTGGGTAACAGTTCCGTATAAATCATTATATCCTTGCCGATAATCGAACCAATCAGTTGTAGCTGCAGTATATAATTCTTTATAATCATTTGCTTTCCAAACTCTATTTTGCCAATCAGAGCAAATATACTCACTGGAACAGGAATTAAGTGTGTGCCCGAGACGAAATATATCACATGTTTCGTCGAAAATACCGACATTGACTATTTTTCTAGCAAACCACGATTCTTCAGATCCGTTCGTGGGACAATTGATATCGGGGTTATATTTATTAGTTAAAGCGGGAATTGTGTTGGCAGTATCATAATAACAATCACGTGCTGCTTGTTCAGATAAATCAAGGTCGAAGAGTTGATTATAATATAAATTAATTTGTGTCTCCAGCAATGCAGTAGAGGCATCAGCAAAGCAGCCATGGTTATTTGGATAATTTCTTACCGGACTGACCCAGTTAATGCCATGGACATTTCGCCAATCAAAACTAGCAGGTGCATCAGTATTTATAATTTGGGCTTGTACTTTGAAATCTTGAAGATTATAAAGAGTGCCTGCAAAAATTAAAGTAAATAAAAATAGAATTATTATTAAGAATTTTTTGTTAAGAAGTAACATCTGAGTTTAAAAATATAACTGAATTCGAAAATGAAAATTTAAGATAATTATGCAAAATATCTCTTACATACTTTTCAATAATTTAGAATAACAACCTTTATCTTATTTTGCAATTTTTAAAAGATTTTTGAGCTTCTGCGGTATTACACTTTTGTTTGTTTTATATGTTTAGCATTTTTAAAATTTCAGTATTACTATAGTGCAAGCCAAGTGCTACAAATTTAAAAATACTTTTTTCCCACTCTGTACATATTTTCCCCGTATGCTATATTATTAGTGTCACATTTTTTCAATTATTATGAAGCATTCCAAAGTTCGTTTGATTTTAATAGGAGGCTTGATCTTGGTTTTTACATTAATAGTAAGCTATCTAGTATATTTTCTGGTGATGCGTTTCGTATTGAAGCTTCCAGATACTGGTGATGTCTTGGTTAAAGAAGCTTTAAAAAATACTGTAGCTGAAGGTGGTAAATGTATCAATAGTTATGAATGTAAATCCTGCTTTTATCCTCAAAGTGGTTATTGTGCGATTGATAATGCCAATTGTACTGGCACTTGTAAGTGTCTGACGTCACTTGATCAGCAAAAATTGGAGGATGCTATTTCCCCACAATGTAAATCCAGTTTGGCATCTGTGCGTTATAAGTACCAGGTATCCAAAGAATTACCCCTGGCATATGATTCTTTTATTGAAAAAAAATCTGTAGCGCCTAAGATTTTGAATGGAAATTATTTAGCTCCTGCTTCTATAGGTTGTGGTTGTCCTATTACTAAAGTAATGTGTCGAATTTATGATAATTGTCTCGCAAATAATGGTAAATGTTGTAAAACTGATAGCACCGGAAATGAATGTTGCTATGAAAAAACATGTGTTATTGATGGACCCAACCCATGTGAAAATGGACCAAATGATGTAAATGTCTGGTGTAAAGCTTTAGATGTCACGCCACCGGTAACTACTCCTCCAGTTTTTACCCCAGGTAGTTCGAGTAATACTCCGGGAGTAAGTAATACTCCGGGAGTACCTACTAATACACCAGGAATTCCTACCATTACTCCAGGAGTACCCACGATTACAACGGGAATACTTACTAATACACCAGGCGTACCTACAAACACACCAACACCTATACCTACAAATACGCCCACACCGACGATTTTGTTGACTGCGACACCAACACGTACAAATACACCGACACCTACAATTCCAGTAAGTTCTAATGTACCATCCACTTCGACTGGATCCAATACTCCTAAAGCTACAGTATCATCGTTACCGCATACAGCGATTTTAGGGGATAAAATTGATCGTTTTGTGATTGGGATAGTAATGGTATCTTTTGGTTTTATTATTTACTGGTATGGTCTTATTCAGGCTTCTCAACTTTGGTATTTACAAAAAATATTGATCCCGATATATTTCTTTTATCGTGTTAGGATCCGTGGTGAGGCCAAGGAATTGTATCAAGAGAAAGTCGAAGCAAAATTTAAGGAAAAGTAGAAGAGGTAGCAAGTAGCAAGTATCATGTATTATGTATAAAAAATATCTGGTAGCTGGTATCTAGTATCTAGTAAAAAATTATGAATTATAAATAACATTTAGAAATTTGTAATTTGCAATTCTCTTAGATTTCTAGATTATTAAATTTTTTCTTTTTAAGCCAAAGGCTTACCAGCCTATGGCTGGATCTTTTAACTTTTAACTTTTTCCTATGCAAATGCAAACACAAAAATCTGCTCAAAGTATTTCCGCTCAGGATTTCAAAACAAAAGTGCTGGGTAATGAGAAATTTGTATTAGTTGATTTCTGGGCGACCTGGTGTATGCCTTGTCTCATGATGGCACCAGTTCTGGATGAAATGGCCAATACTTTCGCAGATCAATTAGAAGTAATTAAAATTAATACTGAAGAACCAGATAATCAGGCTTTGGCTGTAGAATATAATATTCAGAGTATTCCTAATATGAAGTTGTTTAAAGCAGGGAAAATGGTCAAAGAATTTATCGGTTTTCGCACCAAAGAACAATTTGAGCAAGAATTGAAAGCAGTACTTGGGGGAAAATGATAAGTATCAAGTATTACGTATCATGTATCAAAGAAAAGTATCTGGTAGCTGGTATCTAGTAGCTAAGTAACTGAAATTAAAAGATTAAAAATATTAACAAGTTAACAAATTGAAAACTGGAATCCGGAATCTGAAATCAGAAGTATATTGAAGACATAGTAGTCTAATCATTTTCTTGATTATCATTTTGCAATTTGCAAATTTCAATTTGCAAATTCTTTTCAGATTTCAGATTTCTCTTAGCTCTTATCTTTTAACTTTTTATAAAATCATGTCCAACGTTCGCAATCTCATTATTATTGGCTCAGGCCCGGCTGGTCTTACAGCAGCTATTTATGCAGCTAGAGCAGATTTGAAGCCTCTTGTGATTGCTGACCTGGCATTTGGCGGGCAATTAATGAATACCACTGAAATTGAAAATTTTCCTGGGTTTCCGGAAGGGATTATGGGTCCGCAATTGATGCGAAATATCTTAAAACAGGCTGAAAAATTTGGTGCAGAAATAATTTATCAAAATGTTACCAAAGTAAATTTCCAAAAAGCTATTAAATCAATTTTCGTTGGAGATAAAGAATATCAGACTAAATCAGTAATAATTGCCACTGGTGCTGATCCACAAAAATTAGGTTTGCCTAGCGAAACCAAATACTCCGGAAGGGGTGTATCTTATTGTGCCACTTGTGATGGTGCTTTTTTCAGAAATAAAGAGATTGCCGTGGTGGGTGGCGGTGATACTGCTCTTGAGGAAGCAGATTTTTTAACTAGATTTGCCAGTAAAGTTTATATGATTGTCCGAAGAAATGTATTTCGTGGTTCCAAAGCAATGCAAAAACGCATTTTCGATAATAAAAAAATCACAGTGCTCTGGAATTCTCAAATTCAAGAGTTTCTTGGCGATGAAAATGTTTTAACTGGAATTAAATTACAAGATTCGCAAAAAAATAAAATCTCAGATTTAGCATTATCCGGTGTCTTTATGGCTATTGGTCATAAACCAAATACTTTTTATCTGGAAGGTAGTCTGGAAGCTGATCAGATGGGATATTTAGAAGTTTTTGACAATACCAAAACAAACATCGCAGGTGTGTTTGTCGCTGGTGATGTTCAGGATAAGCGTTATCGTCAGGCGATTACCGCTGCCGGTTCAGGCTGCATGGCAGCACTGGACGCGGAGAAATGGCTGGCAGAGCAGGGAGAGTGAGAAATGGAGACTGGAATCTGAAATCTGGAATTTGTAAATTGGTGAGGAAAATGAAAAAAGCTAGAAGAAGATAAGAATCTAGGAATCTATGAGAACGAAGAGCGAATGGCGTCCTGAAACAAGTTCAGGATCGAATTGAAGGCTGTAATCTAAAATTATATGTAAAATCCCGATCACCGGTCACCGCATACCGACTACATATTCAATTTGACCCTATTTGTAGGTCATTTACAATTAATCTACTTGATACTTGATACTTGATACTTGATACTTGATACTTGATACTTGATACTTGATAAAAAATTCGCTCAAACAGTCATTTTTGGTATACAATAAAAAATAACTTCCTTTCTAATTATTATCTTTTGTTGAAATGACAATCTTTGATAAAGTTTATCAAAATTTACTAAAGGATATTTTAGATAATGGTATAGAGGACGTGAACGCCCGCTCACAGTATACTTGCAAAGCAATTCCAGGGGCACATTTTAATCTTGATCTCCAAAAAAGTGGCTTTCCATTACTGACTTTACGTAAGCTTCCATTGAAAATTTTTGTTGCTGAGCAGATTTGGTTTCTCATGGGTAATAATGATCCGGCCTGGTTACGTCCTTTTACGAAGATTTGGGATAGTTTTATCGAGGAGGATGGTAAAGTTACTTCTTATGGTTATCGCTGGCGCAAACATTTTGGTAGAGATCAGCTGGGAGAATTGATTAAACACCTCAAAGAAAAGCCTACTTCCAGACATGGTGTGGTAATTGCCTGGGATCCAACTAGTGATGGACTTACCGGAAAACCGCGTAAAAATGTACCTTGTCTTTTTGCCTTTACTGTCAATATCATTGGCAATAAAGTTTGTTTACATAATGTGGTGCGCTCTCAGGATGTCTTTTTGGGGATGCCCCATGATGTTCCAGGGTTTGCCCTTCTACAGATGATTATTGCCCAGGAATTGGGCTTAGAACCTGGTACATACTCACACAGCATTAGCAACGCTCATTTCTATGCAGATCAGTATGATGCTGCCAGGGAGCTTTTAACGCGTAAAAATAACCATCAGGAAATTAAATTAGTTTTACCAGAAAATAGTTTTAAGCGTGCTGAAGCCGGTGATACTAAACTAGTTGAGGAAATTGTTGCCCAGATTAAAGCACAGTATCATCCGTTGGAAGCGATTAAAGGGGTGAGACCGCACTAAAAACGGTAATCGGTAACCGGTAACCGGTGATCGGAAAGGAAAGCTGTTAATTAGTATATCGTTAGGTTACGGACAGTAAGATTTTCTAAGTATTGGGGAGACATCGCTGTCTTCCCTATATCGGAATGACCTGTTGGCATATTGTCATTAGTAACTGTTCGTTTATAATTTTTTTTCGAGTTTCGACAAACATGCAAATAAAAGACGTTTATACTAAATATCAACTTATGCCAAATCTACAGCTGCACTGTTTCCGCGTTGCTGCTGTTGCGAGGTTGATTGCTATCAATACCACTGAGACTGTTGATGAAGATAATATTGTAGCTGCTGCCTTACTGCATGATATCGGTAATATTGCCAAATTTGATCTAACACTTTTTCCAGAGTATTTAGAACCACAAGGCTTGCAATACTGGCAACGAGTCCAGGATCAATTTATCCAGAAATACGCCAAAGATGAACATATAGCAACACTCAAGATTCTTGAAGAATTAAAAGTAGGTGTGAGAATTACTGAATTGGTAGCAGGATATGGCTTTGGAAACGCAGTGGAGCGTAGTCTGGATCAGGATTTAGCCAGAATGATTGGTCAATATGCAGACTGTAGAGTAGCGCCGGCTGGAGTAGTGACAATGCAGCAAAGAGAAAATGAAGGGCGGGAACGTTACCGGAAAAATAAAAAGATTAAACATATTTCTACTGATGATGAGCAATTTGAAAGATTATTTCAGGCAATGGAGCTTGTAGAAGAAAGAATTTTTGCAAAATCACGAATAAAACCTGAGGAGATTAATGACAAATCAGTGGAACCAATTATTAGCGAGGTTCAACAATTTAATTTAGTGGTAAATTTATGAAAATCTATTTATTAATGGCAATCACAGCTGATGGTTTAATTACTGCAGCTGATAATTCAGACTTAAAGAATGAAAGGGACATGGATGCCAAAGAGCATAGCTTCAATTGGTTATCGACTGAAGATAAAAAATATTTTAGTACTTTTACTAAGGAAATTGGTACGATGATTATGGGGAGTACTACCTTTAAAAACGCTGGCAGAACTTTTTTTAAAGAACGTTTAACTGTGATCCTTAGTCGTAATCCAGATCAGTTTGCGTCTCATCAAGGCGTAGTTTATAAGTCCGGAAATCCCAAGGAAATTGTTCAGGAATTAGAAAGTATGGGTATTAACCAGGCTGTACTTGCAGGCGGCACAAAAACAAATTCGGAATTTCTCGAAGCTGGCTTAGTTGATTATATTTATCTGACAATTGAACCCAAAATTTTTGGTAAGGGCTTACGTTTTGTTGACGGAATTGATTTGAAAGTGGATTTGAAGCTGGAATCATGCGAGAAATTAAATGAAACTGGAACATTGTTGTTGAAGTATCGGGTAGAGAAATGAGTATCAAGTATCACGTATAAAGTATCATGTATATAGTATAAAGTTGAAAAAATAGGAATCAGCAATCTAAAATCAGAAGTTTCAATACTATTCCAATTATTATCTTTTAATTTTTTGAATACTCATTTCATTAAGTCTCAGCTACATGATACGTGATACCTGATACTTTATACTTTTTTATTATTATCTTTTAATTCTCATTTCATTAAGTCTTGACTACTTGATAAATGATACCTGATACTTAATACTTTTTAATTATTTTAATCTTTTAATTCTCATTTCAATAGGTCTCTACTACTTGATACGTGATACCTGATACTTTATACTTTTTCGAATTTCTAATTTATCATTTTCCAGTAATGGTTCTCAGTAAAACAGATATTCTTGCCCACATCCAATCCGGTGAACTCAAATTTTCTCCGGAAATTGATGGTTTTCAACTGCAACCACATGCGATAGATTTGCGCTTAGGTTTTGTCTTCCAATTACCGAAAACATGGGAATATACAGCTGAAGGTCGAAAAGCAATTACTGTTGATCCTTTATGTCTGGAAAAAAATAATGGTAGTTATGATGCTTTGGAATTAAAACCAGGGCAGTTTTTTGAAATTTTGCCAAATGAATTTGTAATAGGTACGACTTTGGAAATTATTGAACTTAATTCAGATAATTTAATGGCAGTTTTATATCCCAGATCATCAATTAATCGGCGCGGTTTGGCAGTAGATTTAAGTGGGATTATCGATGTCCATTACAAAGGTCAGTTGATGATTCCAATTATGAATAATACTCGCGATCAAATCATTAGAATTTATCCGGGAGAAAGAATATGTCAGGTCGTTTTTCAGACTTTAAGTAGTCCGGTAAATATTGATAGTGCATTACAGCATGGTTTGACTACCGCAAAATATCATGATCGAACTGGTTTCACCAAAAATATCGCTGATAAAAAAGAAGAAATGAAGTTAATTGAAAAGGGCAAAATTGCAGAACTTAAAAAAAAGTATGCGTTAAAATAAAAACGGTGCCCGGTGCCCGGTGATCGTGAAGAAAGATGCAAATTGCAATTTGGGGAGAACTGTATTAATTAGTATAACGGTAGATTTTTGAAAGTACTGTAGACAGTAGACGGGAATTAGCTATTAGTTAGAAGCTGAAAGTAATTAGGAAAGCAGTTGACTCATTTAATCTTCTATCTAAAATCTTTTTACTAGATATTAGATATTAGATATTAGATACTAGATACTAGATACTAGATATTTTTTATACATGATACATGATACTTCATCCTCTGTTTTTATTTTTTTGTGACTCTCCTCAAACTTCTGCGTTTATACATTTATAAATTACCCTTTAGTTAAATCTAATGAGCAAAGCTTATCACCAAGGATGGCGAGATCTGCAGTTGCAGTTGGAGACAAAATTTGAAACTCATGAAAAAAGGAGTTTCAGCGAATGTCCTGATTGCAGAAATAAACTGTATTTCTTGGAAGGTGGATTTCTCTGTCCGGTCTGTGGCTACTCGATTGAGACACTATACTCAGTCTAATGTAGGTTTGCTCCTTTTGCTTCTGCACTACTTTGAATCGATTCAAGCTATTTCTTGAATAGTATTGGAAATTGCGTGGATTTTTCCATATTTAACATCGGTACGACTATTTTCCAGATTTCTGCGTGTACTTGGGGGATATCTTGATTGGCATTAACTGTAATCCAATTATATTTTTTTCCCAGTTGGTAATGAATTTCACAATTTTTTTTCCAGATACTATCGCTATCATCTTCATTACGGTGTCCGGCTTCTTTACCAGATGCAAATCTCTTTCCAGCTAAAAGTATTGCTAGATCTGGCTTGATGAGATTTGCATTAATTTTTTCTAATGTTTCCAAGGGAATTTCTCTCGTCATACCCCAGGCAATTCCAGTACCGGTATAATCTTCTGCAATTAGATTGATTCCATGGTTTAATATCTCAATTACAATATCCTGAAATTCCTGACGATTTTCTGCAAAGAGTTTTTGTAATTCCAGTTCAGAATATTTTCTTTTAAGGCGGTATGGACGACGTAGTATTGTATCGATTTTGGGACCGGTTTTGCCCAGATGATAAATTGGGTATTTGGCTGACATTACTAGTTTCCCGGTTTGAATTATTCGGGAAGAAAGTTCACGAATCTGGACAGATTTTCCAATATTATTTGGTCCATAGAGCACAATAAATAATCCTCTTTGACCAAGTGGTTTTAATTGCTTCATGAAAAAGTTATAATGCTGATATGATTAAATTACACTAAAAAAGAGAAAGTATCAAGTATCAAGTATTGGTTTGGTATTACGAATTACATGATACTTAATACTTTCATTAATTATATGGCAACTTTTTGGCAAAAATTAAATATACCAATTATTGGTCTTTCGCCGATGGATGGTTATACTGATGCACCATTTCGTTACATTGTCGCTAAATATGGCAAGCCTGATGTTATCTATACTGAATTTGTCAGCATCGATGGCCTAGTTCATCATGCAGAGCGGGTTTTTCAGGATATGAAGTATCAGGAAATTGAGCGACCAATAGTAGTACAGTTTTTTGGAATTGATCCGGATTGTTTTTATCAGGCAGCTCAAATAGGCTGTTTACTGGGTTTTGATGGAATAGATATCAATATGGGTTGTCCTGCGAAAACAGTAGCTGCACGCGGGGCTGGAGCTGGATTGATCCGAAATCCTGAGTTAGTAAAGAATATTATCACAGCTACTCATGCTGGGATTGCTGATTGGCAAAAGGGTCTGATCAATCTGGATTCCAAAGAATTGATTTTAATTGAACAAATTAAAAATACCAGCAAAATATATCAATATCCAGAGCATCAGGTAGCAGTTTCGGTGAAAACACGTCTCGGTTTTGATAATGAGACAGTAGAAGAATGGATTGGATTTTTAGTCCAACAAAATTTGGCAGCGATTGCCCTTCATGGAAGAACTTTTAAAGAAATGTACCGCGGTAAAGCTGACTGGGAAGCAATTGCCAGAGCTGCTACTTTGGTTAACCAGTATAATGTTGGGCATTCCACTCCAACAAAGCTCCTTGGTAATGGCGATCTGGTAACCATTGATCAGATTGCCAAGACAGTTCAAAAATATCCTGAGCTGGATGGTTTTTTGGTCGGTCGTGGTGTTTTGGGTAATCCCTGGTTATTTGAAGATTATCGTAGTTTTGCAATTACAGGGGTGATTTTGGAACATAGCATTGCTGCTAAGATTCAATTAGCTTTGGATCATTCATTAGTACATAGCCAGCTCAAAAGTACCGGTGCATTTGTGCAGATACGAAAGCACTTAGGCTGGTACATTCGTGATTTTCCTCACGCCTCAGAACTCAGGCAATTATTAATGCAAACTAGAAATTATCCAGAAATTGCTCAAATATTGCAAAACTATCTTGACAATTTTGTTGCGAACAAATAATCTGATGATTGTAAACATTATTGAATTTTATTATGGATGATTTTTCTACACAAAATAGCAGTTTAAGCGGAGATGATATTTATGATCCTGATGATGAGGAATTAAATGATTTTGCATTACCTCTTGAAGATACTGAGCCTAGTTTATCTAGTGAAGCATTTGATGATAATAAAGACGAAGTGGGATCATTACCCAATGATTCTGCAGATGACTAATGCCTCATTAGTTCACTACATATTTATTGCTATCAATAGTACAAATTGAACAATTTATTCATGACATATTTGAAAAAACACTTTGAGGAGTTGGTAGCTGGCTTGATATTTCTCATGGTAGCTTGTCTTTGTTTGATTTATATGATATTTGCTGCCAATACAGAAAGCCGTCCTCCGATTGCCAAAGTAACTAAATTGATTGAAATTCAAAATGACGGGGGATTTTATTATCAGTTAGCTGAGGTGAAATTGAAGGATCAGGATGCAACTGTAACTATCAGAATTACTTTAAGTGAGCCTAAGCTAGAAAAAATAAATATCGGTGATCAAATATATCTATCCCAAACCAATACTACACAAGGAGAAGTATATTCATTTGCCGGATTTAGAAGAATTGTTAATTTACAATGGATAATTTTGATTTTTCTGGTTTTACTCCTGATCATGTTGGGTCGTGCAGGGATAAAGTATGTAATTGCAGCTTTACTGCTGGCAATGATGATTTTTTCCGGTACATTTACATTTTTAGTATTGCATTACAATGTATATCTAGTTGTTTTCTCTATGCTTGGTATAATTGCTTTTAGCAGTATTCTTTTTTATGT
>Ga0194063_10001957_pt1 | contig 13037 bp, 9 predicted proteins | sample SepL3720m_MetaG_FD_155459 | JGI IMG/M metagenome (GOLD analysis project Ga0194063, IMG submission 155459) | Anoxic zone freshwater microbial communities from boreal shield lake in IISD Experimental Lakes Area, Ontario, Canada - Sep2016-L373-20m | ecosystem: Environmental > Aquatic > Freshwater >... | reverse complement strand
GCGCAGATTTCAGCCGGCGATTTCTCCTGACCAAAACACATTGTCAAATTCCGCAGTGCGACACCCCGGTGCCGCGCATCGAGTCGGTAAGCCAACGCGCCGGCCGCGCGCCCGAACCGAGCCGCCCAGACCAGGGGCAGCCTTTGGACGAAGGCCAACAACATGCGTGCGATGCAATAGAGAAGCGTTTCCATTCTGGCTCAGCGGAAGCAGATGCGGCGCACGCAATCCTGGAAGTCATTCGCGCCGCGGACGATCTTGATTTCGACGCGCATGAAATAGATTGGCAGGTCGCGGCGGTCGATTTTCGGAAACCGGACGGCATCTTTTTGCGTGGTCACGATCGCTTCGGCCTGCTTTTTCTTGCTCCGGTTGATGACGTTCAATATCTCCTGCTGCGTGAAACGATGGTGATCGGCGAACTTGCGCGCATAAACCAATTCCGCCCCCAGCTTCACGAGGCTCTGCTCGAAACTTTCCGGCTGTGCGATGCCGCTCAGCGACGCGACTTTCTGGCCCTTCAAGAGAGCGAGTTCGAAGCGTTGCCCGGTGAAAACGTCTTCCAAATACAGCGGGTGGTGAATGCACTCGATGATGCCGGCTGAGGGATTAAACTGGGCGATGCGTCGGCGCAGTTCGGCGGTATCCCCATCGCTTTTGGTGATGAAAATTGTGCTTGCTCGTGCCAGGTGCGACGGAGGTTCGCGCAGTGTCCCTCGCGGGAGCAGGCGCTCATTACCGAACGGCTGCTGCCGGTCAATCAGCACGATGTCCTGGCGGCGGCCCCGCAGTTTCCAGTATTGGAAGCCGTCGTCGAGCAGCAGGGTGTCGCAGCCGAACTTTTCAATGGCGTAGCGGCCGCTCTTGACGCGGTCTTTGTCCACCAGCACGACGACATCTTTGAGATTCGATGCGAGCATGTAGGGCTCATCGCCGGCCATTTCCGAATCGAGGAGCAGTGATTTGCCGTCGGATACGATGCGCGGGGGTGTGGTGTCCTGGCGGAACAGAACCATATTCAGCAACCGTTGGTGGAGCGGGGGCGGTTTGGAGCGGTAGCCGCGCGAGAGGATGGCGACATTTCGGCCCTGGTCGCGCAGTTCGCGGGCAAACTTTTCGACGACCGGGGTTTTGCCGGTGCCGCCGACGGTCAGGTTGCCGATGGCGATAACCTGTACTCCGAGGGTCGAGTCGCGGAGGATGCGTACGTTGTAGAGAAAACGGCGGATTTTGATTGCGGCCTGGAAGAGTTTGGAGAAGGCGTACAGGACGGCGCGCAAGAGCGTTTCGCGAGTTCCGCGCCGCTCTTCGACAATGACCTCCAGGAGGAAGGTCTCAAGGTTTTCTCTCCACGCACGAAGCGATTCACGCATCTGCCTCTAGTGTGCCAAGGGTTTGGATGCAGGGCAAGCCGAAGGCTGCCGGAGGGATTAACGCCGGTGGTTGTGCTGGATGCAGAGCCGGCGCAGCACTCGACAATACCGATTGAAAGTGCAAGCTTCTGTTTGTGGCATCGGAAAAATACGAACGGCTGCGCGCGTTGGTGCGGTCTTACGGTTCCTGCCTCGTCGCGTATTCCGGCGGGGTGGACTCGGTCTTTCTTGCTTATGTGGCGCGCCAGGTTCTCGGGGATAAATCCCTTGCCGCCATTGCCGATTCGCCCAGTTTGCCTCGGCGCGAGCTGGCTGAGGCCCTGGCCGTCGCCCAACAGTTCGAGTTGCCGGTGCGTGTCGTCCGGAGCCGCGAGTTTCAAAATCCCGATTACCTCGCGAATCCAAATAACCGCTGCTATTTCTGCAAACAAGAATTGTTCACCGAACTCCTTCCGTTAGCGAAGGCAGAGGGCTTTGCTGTCATCGCCTACGGCGAAAATGCCAGCGATCTTGGGGATTTTCGCCCCGGGGCTCAGGCAGCTTCGGAGTTTCAGGTGCGCGCCCCTTTGAAGGAGGCTGGGCTGACAAAAGCGGACATTCGTGAGCTGTCGGCCCGGCTGGGTCTGCCGACGGCCGACAAACCGCAGATGGCCTGTTTAAGCTCGCGCGTTCCGTACGGCGAAGCCGTCACCCCGGGAAAGCTGAGCATGATCGAACAGGCGGAGAATATCCTGCGCGACTTGGGTTTTTACGATGTTCGAGTCAGACACCATGAGCTGAGGGGTGGGTGGGGTGGTCCGCAGTCTGCAGTCCGCAGTCCAAAGTCGGAAGAGTCGAGCGGTTCCCCCAGTTCACTCGTCATGTCCAACCCGTCATCCGCCACTCACTTGGCCCGCATCGAAGTCGGTCCCTCCGAAATGGGGAAATTCTTCGAAAATGGCGTTTCGGCCAAAGTGACCCAGGCTTTGAAACAGATTGGTTACACCCACGTGACGCTGGATCTCCAGGGTTATCGGCGCGGGAGCACTAACGAAGTGGTTAAGTCTTAGGGGCGGGCGGGCGGTTCAGGGTGCTTGGGTCGCAGTTTCTTACTGGGGGGCGGGATTGGTTGTAGATCGTCCAAAGCCGGCTCAAGCCGGCGCTCCGTCTTTTGGGATACGCGTATAAGCGCCTTGGAGGGGTGTTCGCGAAAAACCGGCTTGGAATACCGCAACTTTTCGTTAGAATTACTGTTTAAGAGAAACAATAGTTGCGGTATATGCCACATTTTTCATACAAAGCACGTCGGCGGACTGGCGAAGTCGTCGAGGGCATGCTGGAGGTCGCTGACCGTTCGGCGGCTTTGATCCAGATTGAGCGGTTGGGGCTGTTTCCGGTCGCCGTGGATGCCGCCAAAGGCAGCGCGATTGCGGCGGCGGCGGACCGCTCGGCGGGCCGCAAGACGGATTGGCGGGGACTTTTGCCGCCGAGGTTGCGGCTGGCGATGTCCCAAAAGCGCAAGCCGAAGCTGCAGGAATTGGCCACTTTTACCCAACAATTGGCCAATCTGCTCAACTCGGGGATGCCCTTGACGGTCGCGCTGAACAGCATGACTCACCTGGAGTCCAAAGGTATTTCTGCCGATGTCAGCAAGGAGCTAAAGCAGGACGTGATGGAGGGCCGGAGTTTATCTGATTCCATGGCCAAGCAGCCCCGGATTTTTTCCGATTTGTATGTCAACATGGTGCGGGCGGGCGAATCGAGCGGCGCGCTGGTTGAAGTTTTGCGGCGCATGGCGGACCACTTCGAGAGGTTTGCCCAAGTGCAGTCGAAATTTGTGTCGGCGCTCATTTATCCGTGCGTTGTGGGGTGTGTGGGTGTCGTGATCATGGTGTTCTTCATGACTTTCATGCTGCCCAAGTTCCTGTCGATTTTCGAGGGCATGAACGTGCAGTTACCCTTGATGACGCAAATGTTGGTCAACATCAGCCATTTTTTCACCAGTCCCGTGGACATGGGCGTAAGCGCCCTTGTCCTCATCGTGGCCTCGGCCCTTTTCATCCGGTTCCGGGCATCCGAGCAAGGCCGGCTTAAGATCGACCATTGGAAGATGAATGCGCCGATTTTCGGGAAGGTGGTTAAGCTGAATTTGTTCGGCCAATTTGCGCGCACTCTCTCGACCCTACTGGAAAACGGTGTTCCGGTGCTTACCGCGCTGAAGATTACCGAACAGATCATCTCTAATCGGATCATCAAAGGGGCCATCTCGAAGACCCGCGAAGAGGTCACTGACGGCAAGACCATCGCCCAGCCGCTGGCGCGGAGCAAAGTCTTTCCCCAGCTCATGGTGGACCTGGTGAAGATCGGTGAGGATACCGGGAATGTGCCGGGCGCTTTGAAGAACCTGGCGGACACTTACGAGAACGAGTTGAGCATCGCCTTGCGAGTTATGACCAACATGATTGAGCCGGCAATGATCATTGTCATGGCGATTGGCGTGGGCTTCCTGCTGTTAAGTGTGCTCTCCGCTATGTTTGCGATCACGGCCAACATCGCACGGTAATGGGATGAGTCCACCGGCCACAGTCCACGGTCGAGAGTCGGCGGTGCCTGTCGCCTGTCGCGTTTTGCGTGTTGCGTCAACGGCACGCTTATCACGCACCAGTCAGCTTATTCGACATTTTTCGCGTGCCTTCACCCTGGTCGAGATCATGATCGTCGTTGCCATCATGGGGATTGTCATGGGAATGAGCGTGCCGATTGTGTATAAGGTCTGGCACAAGGCGCCTTTGCGCAAAGCAGTGAGCGACGTGGTGGAAGTCTGCAGTCGGGCGCGGGCGCAGGCGATTATGCGAGGGGTGAAGACCGACGTGATATTTCATCCGCGCGAGGGAATTTTGGCGGTGAGTGGCGCCACCGGTAAGCAGCATCCGGCTAAAGACGTCAACCCGCCGGCCGACGCCATGGTACAAGCCCCCGCCGGATCGGGCCTGTCGGCCCAAATCTCGGATCGGGTTATCATCGAGACCATGGACATCAACATGTCGGGCATCGAGTACAACGACGCCGAGTCAGCCAAGATCACGTTTTACCCGAATGGCACCTCGGACGAGATGCGGATGATTCTGTTTGACGGGCGAGATCGGATTGGGATTGAACTGGAGATCACCACCGGACTGGTAAGCGTCGTGCCCAACCCTCTGCGAGAATGGACCCGACGATGAACTGCCGCCCTAAGAATAACCAGCACCGCGCATCACGCATCACGCATCACGCATCACGTATTACTTTCCCCCCATCACCAACCACCGCCTTTTCCCTATTGGAAGTCATGATCGCTTGCGGAATCTTCTTCATGGCGATCTTTGCGATTTTGGCACTGGTGTCAGGGGTGCTGCGCAATGCCCGCAGCTTGCGGCGGGTCGAGGTGGACGCCGGCATGGTCGCCGCCCGAATCTCCGGGACGAATAAGGTTTACGAAGGCTCTGAGTCCGGCGACTTCGGCAACCTTTACCGCGAATACTCGTGGGACACCGAGACCTCCGAGGCCGGGACTAACGGTCTGTACCAAGTGGACATCATAGTGCGCCGTCGCGGTCTCCAACGGCCGGTGGACACCATGAGCATTTGGGTTTATAAGCCCGAATCGCCTTCGCAAGGTTTCGGACGTCCAACCTTTCGGTGATGAACCTCCTGCTCGAATTTCAAAATCGCCGCGTCTCTCGGTGCAACTCGACCGCTGGCGGGGGACTTTTTGGTTCGGAATACAAACCACGGACCACCAATCCCCCATCCCCCACCACTGGAGGCCAGTCGCTCATGACCAAACATCCCCTTGGGCAATCCCGCTCCGCCTTTACGCTCGTCGAGATCATGATCGCCATCGGGATTTTTAGCTTGGTGCTGGCGTCGATCTATTCGAGTTGGACGTCGATTTTGCGTGCTTCGAAAACGGGCCTGGACGTTGCGGCCTCTGTGCAGCGGTCACGGATAGCCCTTCGCATGATCGAGGATTCCCTGGGGTCGGCCCAGTCGTTTGCGATCAACTTGCAGTACTATTATTTTTTAGCGGAAAATGGGAATGAAGCGGCGTTGAGTTTCGTTGCGCGTTTGGATAAATCATTCCCTCGGAGCGGCAAATTTGGCGACCTGGATGTTCGGCGGCTCACCTTTACCGTCGAGCGGGGACCGGATGGCACCTCGCAACTGGTCTTGCGCCAGAGCCCACTACTGATGGAACCAGATGCCGACGAGAAGCAACACCCGATCGTGCTGGCGAAGAACGTGAAAGCCTTCGAGATGCAATTCTTCGACACCAACAAGACCCCGCCTGACTGGGTGGATGAATGGAAGGAGGGCAAAACCAATCAACTGCCGAAGATGGTGATGATCACGCTGAAAGTCGCCGACAACCCCCACTCACATGGCGCGCAGGAAGAGATTACTCGTATCATAAGTATTCCGGCAGTCACCGTGCAGCGCATTTGGCAGATGCCGCAAGGCTCCGGTCAACCCGGACGACCCGGGCAACCCATTCAACCTGGTCAACCTGGGCAGCCGTGGCAACCCGGTCAACCCGGTCAACCGGTTCAGCCCGGACGAGCATGAAGAGGGTCTTCAAGAATTGCGACAGTGGCCAGGGGGCGAGGGCTGCCACTCGATGGTCATGGCGCGAGTGGCCAGCCACGGGCACCACGCCCCACGCATCACAGCGGCTGTCGTGCGACTCTGGCAAGGCTTTTAAGTCATGTAACTCCACCGAACGCGGCATTGCTTTGATCATCGTGATGATCTCCATCTTTGTCCTGTCGATGCTGGCCGCGGGCTTTGCATGGTCGATGAAGGTGGAAACGAAGCTGGCGCGCAATGGAAACAGTGAAGAGGAGTTGCAATGGCTCGGGCGTTCAGGGGTCGAGTACGCCCGCTGGATTCTGGCGCAGCAAATGACGATTCCCGGCGAGAATATGTACGATGGACTCGATCAGGTCTGGGCTGGCGGTCCGGGTGGCCTCGGCACTTCCAACAGTCCGCTTGCCGATGTTCAGCGAGAGGTCAACCTGGGTAATGGCAGGTTCAAGTGGGAGATCCAGGATCTCGAGCGCAAGGCCAACATCAACTCTCCCGAGCCCGTCCTGCAGCCCATGTTGCAGCAGGCGCTCTACCTCATGGGCATCGATGCCGGAGAGATGACCCCCATCATCGGTTCCATCCTTAACTGGACCGCTGCGGGCGGCAACACCCGCCATCTGCAAGGAGCCGAGCCTGAATACTACGAGCGGCTGGAGCCTCCGTACACCGCGAAAAACGGACCGATTGACGATCTTTCCGAGCTGCTGCTCATCCGCGGCATACGGGAGATGCCTGAGTTGTATTGGGGATCTTCCGCAAGCGCTCATGCACCCACTGCATTTACGCCGCGCGCCAATCGATCCCGCGTGCCAACCGACATCCCATCATTCCCGGTTGGATTGGTGGCCCTTTTCACCCCTATCTCGTCCGGCAAGATCAACATTAACACCGCCTCGGCCGAAGTCCTTCAATTGATTCCGGGGATTGATAGCACTACAGCTCAAGCCATCGTTTCCGGGCGCGAGGGCGAAGCTGACCCCAGCGCGCCCGGCATGCTTGGTCCTTACAGAAGCATCTCGGATGTGAGGAGAGTGCCTGAGGTGCCGCAAGCGATCATCAACCAACTTGCCCAGTATTGCGATGTGCGAAGCCGAACCTTCAAGGTGAACGTGACGGCGACCCTTAGTGGGTACACGCGCAGTTTCACCGCCATCCTCGGCCGGAACAATCCGCGCGACATCCAGATTTTGAGCTTTTATTGGTCCGACCCCGAAGAGCAAAAGCATTGATTGTCTTGTTTAGTTAACTCATTTGCCCGCTCCGATTGCGCCCCACGGCGCTGAGTTATGCTCGCGGCGCGCGCGCCAGAAAGCTTCTGAACATGCCGGCTAGAATAATTTTTGTCACCGGCACCGACACCGGCGTTGGCAAGACCCTGCTGACGGGGCTGCTGCTCCAACACCTCCGACGGAATGGCTGCCATACGTTGGCGATGAAACCGTTTTGCTCTGGCGGCAGAGCGGATGTGGATCTTCTGCGCGCAATCCAGGAAGGCGAATTGACGACTGATGAGATCAATCCATTTTACTTTTGCGAGCCCATCGCTCCTCTGGTGGCCGCCCGGGAACATGGTCGGTCGATCAGCTTGCAGGAGGTTCTGCAACGAATTGCACACTGTGTCAGCCGCTGCGAATGCCTCCTCGTTGAAGGTTCAGGCGGGCTGCTGGTGCCGCTCGGGGAAGGTTATACCGTGGCGGATTTGGTCAGCAAACTGAACTGCGAAGTCGTCGTGGTGTCGGCCAATCGACTGGGCACAATCAACCATACGCTCCTGACCGTCCGGGCTTTGCAACACGCTGGAATCACAACACTTAAAGTGGTCATGATGTCATGCGCCAAGGCGGATGAGTCGTCCCGTTCCAACTCCCGGATTGTGGCAGAATGGCTCGGCGGCGTGCCGGTCTTTTCGGTCGGGTTTCTTGGTGAAAAGCCGATGCGTGCTAAGGCAATAAAGGCAAGTGAAAAGAAAGTTGAAAAAATACTTGCACAGATTACGGCTTAGGATAATCTTTACACACGTTCGTTGTGAGACCGAGATTACGACGGGAAAAATAAGTTGAAATAGTTTTTGACAATTGCTTCGATACGGGTAGATTGATGTCAGTTGCGAGTGCGCAACCCCGGAAAGAAAAAGAAAGAAAGTCTTTGACAGTCGGCGCAGATCAAATAATTTAACTGCGAATTAACAAAGGTCAGAGTGGCCGAGTTAAAGAGATTAAATCGGCTCACGGGTTTTTTGTTCCCTGGAAGGGGCAAAGACGAGGCAGGAATGGAACGGTCAGTTAAGGCAACTGAGTCTTACTAGATCGGCTGAGATTTTAGGGTGGAAACACCCGCTGCTCATTGAAAATTGAATTGTGCGATAAGTTAAGAGCCCCTTCAAATGTGTCCAGTTAGTGGATGCGTTTGGAGAGTTTTAAGATTGTAAATCGTCCGGTTCACCACCGGACAACAGATCAACTAACGTTTTTTAAACGGAGAGTTTGATTCTGGCTCAGAACGAACGCTGGCGGCGTGGATAAGACATGCAAGTCGAGCGCTGATTACGGGGTAGCAATATTCCGTAGTTGGAGCGGCGCAAGGGTGCGTAACACGTGGGTAATCTGCCATGAAGTTTGGGATAACTTGCTGAAAGGCAAGCTAATACCGGATGTGAAAATTGGAAGGCATCTTTTGATTTTCAAAGCTGGGGACCGTAAGGCCTGGCGCTTCATGATGAGCCCGCGGCCTATCAGCTAGTTGGTAAGGTAACGGCTTACCAAGGCTAAGACGGGTAGCTGGTCTGAGAGGACGACCAGCCACACTGGAACTGAGACACGGTCCAGACACCTACGGGTGGCAGCAGTCGAGAATTTTTCACAATGGGCGCAAGCCTGATGGAGCGACGCCGCGTGGGGGATGAATGGCTTCGGCCCGTAAACCCCTGTCATTTGCGATCAAATGTCGTTGTTTAAGAGATGACGGCCTGATAGTAGCGAAAGAGGAAGGGACGGCTAACTCTGTGCCAGCAGCCGCGGTAATACAGAGGTCCCAAGCGTTGTTCGGATTCACTGGGCGTAAAGGGTGCGTAGGTGGCGGAGTAAGTCGGATGTGAAATCTCCGAGCTCAACTCGGAAATGGCATTGGAAACTACTTTGCTCGAGGGTTGGAGGGGGGACTGGAATACTTGGTGTAGCAGTGAAATGCGTAGATATCAAGTGGAACACCAGTGGCGAAGGCGAGTCCCTGGACAACTCCTGACACTGAGGCACGAAAGCTAGGGGAGCAAACAGGATTAGATACCCTGGTAGTCCTAGCCGTAAACGGTGCATATTTGCTGTAAAAGGAATCGACCCCTTTTGTGGCGAAGCAAACGCGATAAATATGCCGCCTGGGAAGTACGGTCGCAAGATTAAAACTCAAAGAAATTGACGGGGGCCTGCACAAGCGGTGGAGTATGTGGCTTAATTCGATGCAACGCGAAGAACCTTACCTGGCCTTGACATGCATGTAGTAGGACCATGAAAGTGGGACGAGCCCGCAAGGGAAGCATGCACAGGTGCTGCATGGCTGTCGTCAGCTCGTGTCGTGAGATGTTGGGTTAAGTCCCGCAACGAGCGCAACCCCTGTGTCCTGTTGCCACCCGGCCGAGAGGCTGGAGCACTCTGGACAGACTGCCTCGCTTAAACGAGGAGGAAGGTGGGGATGACGTCAAGTCAGTATGGCCCTTACGGCCAGGGCTGCACACGTACTACAATGCCCGGCACAAAGGGAAGCAATATCGTAAGATGGAGCAAATCCCCAAAAACCGGGCCCAGTTCAGATCGTCGTCTGCAACTCGACGGCGTGAAGTTGGAATCGCTAGTAATGGCGCATCAGCTACGGCGCCGTGAATACGTTCCCAGGCCTTGTACACACCGCCCGTCACATCATGAAAGCCGTTTGTACCCGAAGTCACTGTGCTAACCGCAAGGAAGCAGGTGCCGAAGGTATGGATGGTGATTGGGATGAAGTCGTAACAAGGTAGCCGTAGGGGAACCTGCGGCTGGATCACCTCCTTTCTAAGGAGATAAATGGCGGCGGGTTAAAAACCGCCCGCTTAGGTCGATCAGTCCATCTGGACTGATTATGGCTCGGCGCTTATCGCACAACTCAGTTTTTTAGTGAGCAGAAGCTCTTTGGCAAGTGGTATCAGATCGAACTTCGGCAATCGCCGAATATCGAATTGCGGGTTGCGAATGATATTTAAACATTCGACATTCGTTATTCGTCCATCCCTCAGTATGGGGCTGTAGCTCAGTTGGTAGAGCGGTAGCTTTGCAAGCTATAGGTCAGGAGTTCGAGTCTCCTCAGCTCCACCAACTTTGTCCAGGCGTCAGTCGGCGTTTTGGGCGTTGGCTAGCGGCGCCAGTAAATGGGCGTGTAGCTCAGTTGGTTAGAGCATGCGCTTGATAAGCGCAGGGTCACTGGTTCAACTCCAGTCACGCCCACCATACCTGAAAACCGGTAGCGGATCAGGACCACTTGTAAGACAGATTTGCCGGAACGAATCGTTTGGGGTTGCATCCCCGGGCGCACGCGGATCGGCTGTGTTCTTTGACAACTGCACATAGGTAGATAATTAGGGCAAATTACAGTTCGCTGAGTTCTGTTTATTCCCCGTTAAAAGGGAATGAGCAGGTTAACTTTGTGATCAAGCTACTAAGGGCTTATGGTGAATGCCTTGGTGCCAAGAGGCGATGAAGGACGTAGTAAGTTGCGATAAGCCACGGGGAGCCGCAAGCAGGCTTTGATCCGTGGATTTCCGAATGGGAAAACCCACTCTGGGTAACACCAGAGTATCGACCGGATGAATTCATAGTCCGGCGAAGCGAAACGGGGTGAAGTGAAACATCTCAGTAACCCCAGGAAAAGAAAACGAAATGATTCCGTAAGTAGTGGCGAGCGAAAGCGGAACAGCCTAAACCGAGAGGACTTGTCTTCTCGGGGTTGTGGGACCTTAATGTGGGAGGTAGAGAGCGAGCTTAATCATCTGGAAAGATGAGCCATAGACCGTGACAGCCGGGTAAGCGAAGTTCAAAGCCCCCTAGAGGTATCCCAAGTAATGCGGTGCACGTGAAACTCTGCATGAATCTGTCCGGACCACCGGATAAGGCTAAATACTCCTTGGCAACCGATAGTGAACTAGTACCGCGAGGGAAAGGTGAAAAGAACCGCTGTTAGCGGAGTGAAATAGTACCTGAAACCATATGCCTACAATGTGTAGGAGCCACGTCCATTCTGTAACCACTGTGTCGTTAATCAGCTCATTAAGCATTATGATACAACAATCCAAATGCGGGTTGGGTGTATCAATGAATCAAGTTTGAGTTTGATGAGGCAGTGATAATGGAGGTTATAGACTGGACGTGGTGACTGCTTGCCTTTTGCATAATGAGTCTGCGAGTTATTGTCCGTGGCCAGCCTAAGCCGCTATGCGGTGGAGGCGAAGGGAAACCGAGTGCCAACAGCGCGACCAAGTCGCGGGCAATAGACCCGAAGCGGAGGTGATCTACTCTTGAGCAGGTTGAAGTTTGGGTAACACCAAATGAAGGACCGAACTCGTAGATGTTGAAAAATCTTGAGATGACTTGAGAGTAGGAGCGAAAGACTAATCAAACCCCGTGATAGCTGGTTCTCTCCGAAATCGCTTGAGGGCGAGTGTTGTGGAAGTACTCCTTGGAGGTAGAGCACTGAATGGCTTAGGGACCCCACCAGGTTACCAAAACCAATCAAACTCCGAATACCATGGATCTCAGTATCACAGCAATCAGGCAGTGGGCGATAAGGTTCATTGCCGAGAGGGCAACAGCCCAGACCATCAGCTAAGGTGCCTAAATGTGATTAAGTGGAAAGGATGTGACGTTGCACAGACAGTGAGGATGTTGGCTTAGAGGCAGCCATCATTTAAACAGTGCGTAATAGCTGACTCATCGAGCGATGTCGCGCCGAAAATGATTGGCGATTAAATCACATACCGAAGCTATGGATTCGCGAGGTCTTCGGACTTCGTGAGTGGTAGGAGAGCGTAATCAGTGCTGCGAAGCCGAACGGAAATGGACGGTGGAGCGCTGATTAGTGAGAATGCAGACACGAGTAGCGATAAACCAGGTGAGAATCCTGGTCGCCGTAAACCCAAGGTTTCCTGGGCGAGGTTCGTCCTCCCAGGGTTAGCCGGGAGCTAACACGAGGCCGTAAGGCGTAGTGGATGCACAGCAGGTTAAATATTCCTGCGCCGGGTAAGAATTAGCTATGCGATGACGCAACGGAACACATCGGCTAGGCAATCGAATGCTGAGTCTAGGCTTCGGCCGAAACGTACCGGTGGGGAAGTTGCCGAGAAAAGTTGCATAGTATGTCTTATTCGCCCGTACCGTAAACCGACACAGGTGGGTGAGTGTAAGCGCACTCAGGCGCGCGAGAGAAACCTCTCTAAGGAACTCGGCACATTAGCCCCGTAACTTCGGGAGAAGGGGTGCCCAAGAAGGATGCAGCAATGTAGCCTTTGCGGGTCTCAGTAAATTGCGTTTAGCGACTGTTTAACAAAAACACAGCACTCTGCTAAGTCGTCAAGACGACGTATAGGGTGTGACACGTGACCAATGCTGAAAGATTAAGAGATCTTGTTAGCCGCAAGGCGACGCTCGGTCTTTAAGTCCCAGTGAATGTCGGCCGTAACTATAACGGTCCTAAGGTAGCGAAATTCCTTGTCGGGTAAGTTCCGACCTGCACGAATCGTGTAACGACTGAACGACTGTCTCGGAGAGGATCTCGGCGAAACTGTAACGGCGGTGAAGATGCCGCCTGCCCGCAGTAGGACGGAAAGACCCTATGCACCTTTACTGTAAGCTCGTATTGTGTTCTGGTTAACTATGCGTAGCGTAGGTGGGAGACTTTGAAGCGGGAGCCTCGGTTCCTGTGGAGTCGCAATGTGAAACACCACTCTTAATTAATTAGGATTCTAACCTCAACCTGTTAGCCAGGTGAGGGACAGTGCGTGCGGGTCAGTTTGACTGGGGCGGTTTACTCCCAAAGAGT
>Ga0194063_10001956_pt1 | contig 13045 bp, 11 predicted proteins | sample SepL3720m_MetaG_FD_155459 | JGI IMG/M metagenome (GOLD analysis project Ga0194063, IMG submission 155459) | Anoxic zone freshwater microbial communities from boreal shield lake in IISD Experimental Lakes Area, Ontario, Canada - Sep2016-L373-20m | ecosystem: Environmental > Aquatic > Freshwater... | reverse complement strand
TTCACCGAGGACGTGCTCAAGCGCTACGAGGCCTACGGCTGGCATGTGCAACATGTGGCTGACGGCAACACCGATGTCGACGCGATCACCAAGGCGATCGAGGCGGCCAAGGCCGTCACCGACAAGCCCAGCCTGATCAAGGTCACCACCACGATCGGCTACGGCTCCCCCAACAAGGCCAACACCGCCGGCGTCCATGGCGCCGCCCTGGGGGCCGATGAGGCCGAGCTCACCCGCAAGGCCCTCGACTGGAGCTACGGCGCCTTCGAAGTGCCGACCGAGGCCTACGACCACTGGCGCCAGGCGATCGGCCGCGGCGCCGCCGCCGAAGCCGCCTGGGACACCACCCTGGCCAGCTACCGCAGCCAGTACCCGGCTGAAGCCGCCGAGTTCGAGCGCCTGCTGCGCGGTGAGCTGCCCCAGGGCTGGGATGCCAACCTGCCCAGCTTCACACCCGAAGACAAGGGCCTGGCCACCCGCCAGCACTCCTACAACGCCCTCAATGCCTTCGGCCCCAGCCTGCCCGAGCTGATCGGCGGCTCCGCCGACCTCACCCACTCCAACCTCACCGACATCAAAGGCGAGAAGAGCTTCCAGAAGGGCGCAGAAGCCAACCGCTACCTGCACTTCGGCGTACGGGAGCACGCCATGGCGGCGATTCTCAACGGCATCGCCTATCACGGCAGCGGCCTGATCCCCTACGGCGGCACCTTCCTGGTGTTCGCCGGCTACATGATCGGCGCCATGCGCCTCTCGGCCCTGAGCGAGCTGGGTGTGATCTACGTGCTCACCCACGATTCGATCGGCCTGGGTGAAGACGGTCCCACCCACCAGCCGGTGGAGACCCTGGCCAACCTGCGCGCCATCCCCAACCTGCTGGTGATGCGTCCCGGCGACGGCAACGAAACCATCGGCGCCTACCAGGTGGCCGTGGCCAACCGCAAGCGCCCCACCGTGCTGGCCCTCAGCCGCCAGGCGATGGTGAACCAGGCCGGCTCCGCCGCCGCCCACGTCGCCAAAGGTGGCTACATCCTCGAGGATTCGAATGGCACCCCCGATCTGATCCTGATCGGCACCGGCACCGAGCTCGACCTCTGCGTCAAGGCCGCCGCCCTGCTGCGGGCCGAGGGCCGCAACGTTCGCGTCGTCTCCATGCCCTGTGTGGAGCTGTTCGAAGAGCAGGAGGCCGCCTACCGCGAATCCGTCCTTCCAGGCAGCGTGCGCAAGCGCGTCGTGGTGGAGGCCTCCGGCTCCTTCGGCTGGCACAAGTACTCCGGCTTCGACGGCGCCACCATCTCGATCGACCGCTTCGGCGCCTCCGCCCCGGGCCCCCTGTGCCTGGAGAAGTTCGGCTTCACCGTGGAGAACGTGGTGGCAACGGCGAAAGGGCTGGGGTGAGGCAAGCGCTTCAGATCTCACCGACCGCCTGCAGGGGACGTCAACTCCCCGCGGGCGGATTTTTTATGGGCGTGCGACGATCAATAACGATGAACGCGGCCAGCTGAGCGCCATGTCCGAGCAGCTGACGCTGGCCTTCGTCAGCACGGCCTTCAACGAGTCCGAAAACCTGGAAGAGCTGTATCGGCGCTGCCGCGCCGCCCATGCCGAGCTCAACAGTGAGTTCGGCAACAATGTGGGACTGAATTTCCGCTTCGTGGTGGCCGACAACGGCAGCAGCGACACCACTCTGGCGGTGCTGCAGGGGCTGAGCCTGCGGGACCCGGACGTGACGCCCCTGGCCAACCGGAGCAACTACGGCCCCGAGGCCTCGGCGGTCAACGCCTTGGAGCAGGCGCAGCACTGTGATCTGATCGTGCTGCTGTGCTCGGATCTCCAGGATCCGCCAGAAATCGCCATGAGCATGGTTCGCACCTTGCTGCAACGGCCTGAGATGGATGCAGTCCTGGCCGTGAAGAAGCGTTCAGCCGGTGGACTTCTGATGCGAATAACCAGGCACGCTTACTACAGATTTCTGGGCTACTCCTCACGTTTGCGAGTGGTGCCGAGTGGATTCCATGGCTTCGGCTGTTACCGGCGAGAGGTGATGGACGAAGCGCTGCGCTATTGGAGCCGCACCGATCTCAATCTGCGCCAGTGCCTCGCCAATGCCAGCCAGTCACCAGTGCTGATTGAATATGTACAGGCCAAACGACTACGTGGATCATCCTCCTACCAAGGCTGGGGCTACTGGCCGGAAGCGGTGCGAAGCCTGCTCTCCGGCGATGCCGCCGCCAGCCGTATCGCCTTGCTGATCGGCAGCGGCGGCCTGCTACTGGCAGTGATGGTGGCTTTTCTTCTGTTGACGAATTTCCTTCGCGGAACCAGCGGGTACAGCGGCGGCATCCCCACCGTCATGGGCCTGGTGCTGCTCAGTTTCGCTGTGCAGATGCTGATGTTTGCGGTGCTTTCACGCCAGATTGAAGCATTGCGAATGGGGGGATTCAGGCCAAAGGTGCGGTTTCGACATCTCCGTCAAGATCCCTCGAAGAGTTGACGCACCCAGGACAGCCTCAGCAGACAATACTGACAAGAGTTACACTTTTCGTGCCAACACCCTGATCACTCCCTGATGGGTGGAAAGAGATGATCCATGCTCCTGCCTTATGGCGATCAGCTCCAAACCCAAAGACTGAATGGTGGCCCGCAGGGATGCAAGCGTGAAGAAATTGACATGTTCATGCATCTTGACAATCAGAGGAGGAAAGGCATAGCCCAAGTACGCCCTGGCAAGAACACTCAAAGGTCTACAGCGATTAACGCAGGCCCAACATAAGACAAAAGGCGCAAATAGCGAGAATAAAGCCGAGAACCAAGACCTCCTTCAATGCCATAGCGCTCCAAAGGTACTTCCAAATAAATCAGGCAGCCGGAACGGATGCGTGGCGACGTGGTCCGAGACCCGAGGGATGAAACAGGCGCGGGAATGTGCTCCAGCACATGAGCACAAATCAGAACATCAAGGTCACTTGGTATTTCGGCTAGATCTGCTACTAGAGTCACACCTGCAACTGGCTCTTGGTCACTAGCTTCGACAAGATAAGCCTCTCGTGCCAGCGGAAGAGGGAGGAACTGCCCAGCGTCACCACCAAGATCAGCAATCACAAGCTCACAATCCGTCACCGGAAGAAAAGGTCGCAGAAAGCGGCGAGAGATTCTTGCCGAGCCCTGATCAGAGAAGATTCGAGATTCGCGGCGTTAGCCTTCCTTCCGTACCAAGGCTCATGCCTGTGCCTGGCGATAAAAAAGTGTTCACCTCGATAACCTCCATAAAGTCGACTCATCTCCTTACCAGTATACTGATAGCCAAAAAAGCGATGTTCACAGGAAGTGCATTCCATCAGCTTCACCAACGAGGAATGGTCTGGTTTCACAAGTTCCCGGATGAAGGGGGCGATCACCGCCCAGTACCCCTCTCTTGTCGGAGAGCTACAACAGGGACAAGCTTCACCTGAGCCGCCGCACACCACAGAGCCTGGCACGGGAAAGGCATGAGTAGCCTGCATATTCACAAAGGATTCCAGCCGTGGAGTGATACGGGCGAGGCTTTTCTATATGAAAATCTACAGCATTTCTCCGACGAAAGCATATTTATGCCAGAATCCTCAAAACAGGCCCCTCCGTGTCTCGGCGAAGCGACTTCATCCGTTTTTCCCTCTCCGGCATAGTTTTCACGATTCTCGGCCCCTGCATCTTCTGGATCGCCTATCCGCTGGGGCCCTTCCTGGCTCTGGCGATTGCGGAGGCGAGCTGCCATGTCCTGAGGTACCTGTCATTCCGGCATCTTGTCTTCCCTCGTGGCCATGGCTTTCACGTTTCGGTGCCGCGCTACATCGTGGCGGCGATCCCAACCACTCTCACCGGTATCGTGGTGGTGGCTGTGTTCCGGAATGTGCTGGGGAGAACCACACTAACCCTGATCGGAGCGCTGTTGTCGGTGAGTGTAGGGTTTCTCTGGAGCCGCTTCGTGTACAAGAAGCAACAGATTTTCCCGCCAAGATCCTAAGCGACGGATTGTGTCACGTACCCTGTAAGATCATCAGATCGCAGGTGATATCGAAGACCGGCCCCTCCAAGGAACGGGTGATAATCCACTGCGGATTCAGGATGGTTCCATAGGTCCCTGGATCGGCAGTATAGCGATTGAGGGAAAGGCTGGCATCGATGGCACTTGAGGCAAGAGGTAGATCGTAAAGAGAAGAAATCAGACTGGCCAACTCCAGGAGTACCAACCTCCTGGCTCAACGCAGCGATGGGATGGGCAGGGGGCAGGGGCTCAATCCAAAGCAAGCGAAAGGCAAGGTTGACCATGTGGCCAGCATGGCCGTAACCACAGATCACCGGCATCGGCGCCTTGATCACGATCGGGAACCTGCCAAACGCACGCAGCAAAAAATCTCCGAAGGCGAACTGCTCAGGATCAGGCAAGAAGCGCCCGGATACCGCATAGGCGCGAAACGCCAGAGTGTCTGCGGTCCCGCCCAGCCGAGGCTTCTGCTCCCGAATGCAGCGTAGGGGTCGGCGGGGCAAGTGCTCCTCAAGGCAGGCAACAACATCCGGGGCCGCAGCCGCCCCAGAAGAGTTCACAACGACACGTCCTGAAGGGGAAGCCTCCAACACACGACAGTCCAGGTCGGTGATGCCTTAAATGACACTGATGTAAGCCTCAACCCCTACCCGCTCAACATGCTCCCGGGTGAGAAAGGCCGTGTACAGCAGGGCCACGATCGTTTGCGTACAGCGGTCTCAGGTAGGACCACCAAGAGGTTGTTGGGAATTGCCCGCTCCACACCATCGGCAAAACCGGTCTTGATTACCCAGCTCGCTCCGTAGCGGTGCTTGATGCCAAAGGGCTGCCGTGAACCGCCACGTGATCCAGGCCCTGGCCGGGACTGATCGAGGATCGGCGGAGCTTTCAGGGTAATCAATAAAAATTAATTAACGCATGAAAGCAGAAAGAGGCACCCCAAGACCAAGCGGATACAAGAACCGCAGGAAAGGAACCTGGGGAGCCAGGGGCAACAAATCACTTAACAATAAGGTCGAATTGATTCGACTTCATGCCAGACTTCTTATCAACCAAGAAAAGAGGATATTTGCCCACGACTTTTGTCAACTTATCCGGCACAACAGCAGTAACGAGTTTACCTTGGTCGCGAACATTGACAGCAAGCAGCTCTACGCCTGACAGAACTGGCACAGCCGTGGCAGGCACACCCTCTGTGGAAAGCCATATTGCACTGGCTCCATCGGGCTGGACATTAAACTTAACGCCAGCCTTGATTCCCAGTGGGCCAACGGACTTAATGAGCATGTTGCTCGACTGAGACGGAGCCTGAGACTGGCAGCCGATCAACAGAGAACCCACAAGAGAGACGAAGGCGATGGAGACAACTCTTGGTGAAGCCATGGGAACGATGAAGGTCTTAGAACCATAATAGGTGGACAGGAGCTTCACAACAGTGGGGTCTCACCAGTCATGACTCTGTCCCAGCATCGGGTAAGGGAACCGGATCCAGTGAGGGCGGACAACCCTCCGGTTCCAACAATAGGCCGACTGGAACGCCGAAAAGCAACGAATCAGCAGCAAGATGCGGCAACAATTGCTGATATTTTAGATAGAGATAACGACTGACCTTCGGAACATGCTCGTTGAGGCGATTCACCATAGAATCAGCATGGACACGATAGCAAGCAAGCACCTCCTCAACGTAGGCTACTCGCAATCCAGCGAAACCAAGCGCCAACCAAATATCATAATCTTCCCATCCATGAATCATGCCAGAATCATAGAGGCCGACCTTGAATAACGTTGCCACAGAGAACATGGCCATAGCGTCAATATAGTTGCCAGACAGGAGTAGAGCCAGATCAAACGGTTGATTCGACACTAATCCAACAATGCTTCCGTCCAAGGCAGAAAACGTTTCGATCTGGGCGTAAGATGCAACGGCACCTGTCTCGCGGAGACACCGATACAGGCTAGAGATACATGAAGGCTTCACTGTATTGTCCGCATCGAGAATGAAAGCAGCAAAACCTCGCGACAATCTCAAACCGAGATTACGAGCATTGCTAAGGCCAGCATTGTGACGGCTTTTGACAAGCAGCAACGGGATTTGGCGATGAGAGAGACTGGACGCCAAAAGGACGAGAGCCCCATCGTCAGTCGAAGCATCATCAATGATAACAACCTCAACAGAGATTGAATTATCAAAGTGAATTGAAGCCGCAAGGCTTTCAAAGCACTCCTGAATATACCCCGCATAATTATAAAGTGTTATGACGACGGTAACATCTACACTGCGTAATGCCTGATAAGCCTGATTGGCCTTGAGTCTCCATGAAGACTCTCCTAAGGCCACAGGCTCCTCAATCGTCATACAGGAGAGGTAGCCAGTGCCAACCGCGAAGAACCCAGAGCATCAATATAACCGCGCAACGTTTCCGCCCTGAATGCCCGTGAATAAGCAAAGTGGAGGAGATTTCGATAGTAGGCACCATCTTGTAATTGGTTGGGCTGGAGAATTCTGATCATGCCATCCAAGTGGAAGGCCGCCTCGATCACAGCATGATGGTTGGAACTCAGCTTGCTCCACTCCGCCTCAGCATCAACCAAAGATAGCCCAACGGCGAGCTCTTGGTGCTCAGGATAGAGAGATATAAAGCGATAGCCCGACTCACCCTGACGAAAACAACGTTGCAGAAATCTCTGAAGAGAGATGTGGCGGATCATCGTATTCACCGCCTTCGGCCAATAGACAACGTGCAGCCCATGCGATCTGAGCCTGAAACCAAGCTCAATATCTTCAAACCCAAACTTGAATATGGGATTAAATATGCCGTGAGAGAGAAGATATTTTCGCTTGCAAGACGTACGCCCTCCCCAGAAATAAGAGTAATCCAGACTAGGGGCGGCCGGGATATATTCGTAGGAGAAGAGATGACCACCTTCACTGGTGACGAAACTCATCAGAGGATCATCACGAAGATTAGCCGCAAGATTCGTATGCCCTAAGACAGCGTAGTTTGGATCCGAGAAGGTTTTGTGAGCCAAAAGATGCTGCTCGAGCAGAGCCGGATCAGCTATATCATCATCATCCAGGAACAAAACAATAGGACTTCTACTGTAGAAGAGGCCATGGTTTTTGGCCGAAGCAAGGCCAGAGTTTGGCTGATAGACATAACAAAAGTGAGCCAAGACCTGCAGATCAGCGACAATCTGGCCAGTATTATCTGATGAACCGTCGTCAATCACAATAACCTCATACTCCTCATCCGCCAAAGTTTGGCCAACAAGACTGATGAGAGTCTTCTTTAGGAGGTGAGCACGATTATAAGTCGTGACAACCACAGAAATTTTCGGGTCAGAAACAGGGCTTATCATCGCAATCAAGCTGCCAGCAATGGATAAGATCTAAAGATACGAAAAGTATCCTCATAGCTCAAATGCTCATTCTCAGAGAAGAATTTTTTCATTCCTGCATCGGCTTCAACATAGTCATAATAAGCGACAGGCTTGCGAAAGCAATGTTCAACGGGGCACGCATCCACGATTCCCATACTCAAGCCTTGGCGCTCGATCAGCACAGGCCAGACAAAATCAAGTCCCCACCCCATAGGCGGGCGCTCATCTAACGGCAAAATCAACGAATATGCAGACTGATGAACGACAAAAAGAGGGCCAATTTCAACAAAATTGGTTTCGCGGGATTCGATACCCATTAACTGAGCCACAAAATAATGATCGATGTAGCTATTATGAGTACGTGCAGGTTGAGACAGTGCGAAGCCGCGCTCAGCCACGATTCGGAGATAGTGATCGACAAAAACAGCAGGAAGAGCGATATCATCGTCAACAATCATAACATACTCGTAATCCGCAAGGTTGACATCCCTCAGTAAGCGATTAAGGATTGTTGTTTTTGCTGTCGGCTGAGAGATTGAAAGACTGGTCACGGCTAGCATATCTGAGTCAGGTTCCTTGCATCCAATGCTCGCCCAGCGGCAGTCGACTGACCATGCGGAAGAGCTTTGGATAGATTGCGTCACCGAAAGAGCCAAGTTAGGCTTATCGGCAAGATAAACGCCGATCACAAGCAGATTCGACTTGGAGTTAGATTCCATAATTAGGTTGAAGATGCCTGGAGCAAAGACTGAACACACTGACGAACAGCCTGAGTTGAGAAGCGTTCCTCAATGACCCTCCAAGCATTAGTTGATATACTCAGCCACAAGTCATGGTCTACAAAGAGATTAACCACGGACTGAGCGAAAATTTCAGGATCATTCGCAATGATACCCTCATGATGATCAACAAGCGAGAAACCCTCAAAAGCAATGCTTGTTCCTACAACTGGAACGCCGAAACTCATACTTTGACCGACCTTGCCCTTTAGGCCAGCGCCATAGCGCAACGGTGCAACAAAAACCCGAACTCGATCAAACACTTCCCTTAGATCAGCCACATAACCAACCGGGTTAACGTGAGGGCTCCTTAAGCCAAAGATATGCTCAGGCATATTACTGCCAACAACATGGAAAACAACATCTGGCAATTCCTCCACGACCAAGGGGAGGATGTGCTCACAAAAATAGATGACGGCATCCACGTTAGGCTCATGATCAAATCCACCAACAAAGAGAATGTCTTGCCTCTTCTCCAACGCTGGCAATGAGCAAAAATCTGGTACAGGATGCACGTTTGGCAATACGACGATAGACTCTGAAGACACAACAACAGAGAGCTCACTCTTTTCGCTCTCTGTGACGACAACGATACGGTCAGCTGACTTGGCAAGAAAAAATTCAGCGGATTTATATTGATAATGCAAATTCAACAGGTCCAGCCGCTTGCTCACATCATGGCTGGAAAGCTGCGAGCCACGATAAAAGCGAGAGTAGTGCAGGTCAACGGTGTCGTAGATCAACTCAGCTTCTGGGCAGAAGCAACGGATCAAAGGAAAGTAAAACGATGCCGTCTCAGGACGAGAAACAAAACATTTGCGATATTGGCAGCCAAAACGCTGAAGATGGCGCAAGGCTCTAGTCCGACCAGTTATGACGTGAATGCCCAAGCCCAGGAGAAGGTCATGATATCTTTCCCCTTGGTTGTCAGCATCGCTGATAAAATCAACTCGAAAACCCAACAAAATAGCCATTTCGAGGATGGCGATAATGCGGCAAGAACCAGAATCTTGGTCAGGCTCCGGCAGACGCCAGTCTACAAAAAGAATACGATCCAGGCGGTACTGGGAAGTCGCACTTGAATTGTCATGGGCATTCAGGAAGCTACCTGTCCATAACTTCCTCCAGGAGAGAGAATCATCATGGCCAGTTTTGGACTGATCACTACTTTGCTCACAGCCGACGGGACTGATGGCTAGTTCTGGCGCAATCTGGACGTGATCTTCAAGTATTGGCCGCTCCACCACGTTACCAGAAGGGAAACAAATCCTAAAGCGGTCAAGCAAACGGCGGGGTAACGAGGTAATCCGCCAAAAGCGGGAAGTGATAAGATCTTGAACGGTATCTCTCATTTCAACGTAACTGGCTGTCATCTCTGACAGCTGATGACGCAAAGCGGCGTTCTCTGCAACGGCTTCATCAGTGATGGTTCTTTGCTGCTCTGAGCGATCACCCACCATGACCAGCTGCCCCCATAGCTCTGTATGGCGATGGCGCAAGCCTTGGAGCTCAACTTCACCTAAACGGCTGGCCTCCGTTCTCTCATTGAGTTGCGCTTGGAGACGACCGATCGAGGCTTCAAGCTCAGTGATCAAAGCATTCTGGGAAATGAGCTGTGTGCTGTGAGTCCCCTTATCTGCTGGACCAGCATCCACTTCAGCCAACAGCACTGGTTCAACAGACGGAGTCAAGGACTTATCGTGTACACGGGCCTGCTCATTGAGCTCTGTCTGTGCAAGATCTTGATCGGGGACTTCGTCCCGTTGCTCTGCACGATCAGCCACAGCCAACGCAGCCCTCAGTGCTGTGTAGCGCGATCGCAAGCTATGGAGCTCTACTTCAGCTTGACGACAAGCCTCGGTTCTCTCATCAAGTTGTTGTTGAAGTCTACAGATCGAGGCTTCTTTCTCATCAACATCAGCATTGAGTGACACCGGCTCCATGCTGAACAGTCCATTCTCTGCTTGGCCTGAATCTGGCTCAAGCAAAGGCTCCACCAAAGGAGATAGCTTCAACGAATCATGAGTACTGGATACCTGAACAATAAGATCATTCAGCCCCCTAGCATGGAGATCTTGTTGATTTGACAATACCGCTACGGAATTGAAATTTCGAGTATTACGCAGCGCCCAATGCACACTGTGCGGCCCCTCAGACCATGGCTCTGTGCCGTAGGACTGAACATAAGGAGCAAGGGCTCCCTGAACCATCGCCAAACAGGAGTGGATCATCGACAGCTCCCGAGACGCAGGAAGCAGAGCCAGCATCAACCCTTGCCCGGCGGCGATGCGGACCATCTCGCTCCACAGACGATCACGATGAATATCGGCGAAAACAGCGAGGTCGACAATGATCAGATCGGCCCAACCTGTGGGATAGATTTCAAGATCTTGTGGATCACAAATCTTATCCCAAGCAGGTGGGTCAATATCAATCTGATTGATCAGCTCAGCTGGACATCCAATAAAGTCAATAAGCGAGAGATTTGCACAAACAATGGCACAGTTTATGGGGCGAACAAGCTGAGCCCTTAAGGATTGAACTAAATGTTTCAACATATTAACAAGACCATTAAGGCGCGCCCACGAGAGACGCTGTACAGAGGGTCAGGATACTACAGAAGAAGCAGTAAAGCCTGCCCGCTGGCCGCTGGGAATTAAACATATCAACGATCTACCCTTCATGCCTGACTGTCAACAGTCTGCTCAGCATTCTGCCGATTCAACACTTCTTCAAGCCCTGCCAGATCTTCATCGGTGATCTTGATTTGCATGGGGCAATGTTTAGGACCACACATCGAACAGAACTCAGCCTGCTTGTAGATATCGGCCGGCAGCGTTTCATCGTGGTATTCACGAGCACGCTCAGGATCAAGCGAGAGATCAAACTGCCGGTTCCAATCAAATGCATAGCGGGCACGGCTGAGTTCATCATCGCGGTCTCTAGCTCCCGGACGATGGCGAGCGATATCGGCAGCGTGTGCGGCAATCTTGTAGGCAATTAAGCCATTGCGAACGTCTTCAGCGTTGGGCAGTCCTAGATGCTCCTTGGGTGTGACGTAACAGAGCATGGCCGTGCCATACCACCCCGCCATCGCCGCCCCAATGGCGCTGGTGATGTGGTCATAGCCGGGAGCGATATCGGTAACGAGAGGACCGAGGACATAGAAGGGGGCTTCGCTACATTCCTCCATTTGCTTGCGGACATTGAACTCAATCTGATCCATAGGCACATGGCCGGGGCCTTCCACCATCACCTGCACACCATGCTTCCAGGCACGACGAGTGAGTTCACCCAGGGTTTTTAATTCAGCAAGCTGCGCCTCGTCAGATGCGTCATGCAGGCAACCGGGACGCAGGGAATCACCGAGGGAGAAGCTACAATCGTAACGCTTAAAGATTTCGCAAATATCATCAAAATGGGCGAACAAGGGATTCTGCTTGTGGTGATAGAGCATCCACTGAGCGAGGATGCCCCCGCCACGACTGACGATCCCCGTGAGACGACCCTTCACCTTGGGCAGATGTTCAATCAGCAGTCCTGCGTGGATAGTCTGATAATCAACACCCTGCTGACAATGCTTCTCGATGATGTGAAGAAAGTCGTCTGCGGAGAGCTTTTCAATCGAGCCATGTACACTTTCAAGGGCCTGATAGACGGGCACTGTGCCGATCGGCACCGGCGAAGCTTTGATAATCGCCATGCGCACGTCATCAAGGTTGACGCCACCGGTGGAGAGATCCATCACGGTATCGGCTCCGTACTTCACGGCCAGCTCCAACTTCTTGAGCTCTTCGCTCACATCGCTGGCATTGGGCGAGGCACCGATATTGGCATTCACCTTGCAGCTACTGGCGATTCCGATCGCCATCGGCTCAAGGTTGGTGTGGTTGATGTTGGCCGGAATGATCATCCGGCCTCTGGCCACCTCCTCCATGACCAAGGATTCCGGTAAGTTTTCCCGTTTAGCCACGTAGGCCATTTCCTCGGTGACCAGCCCTTGCCGCGCGTAATGCAGCTGCGTAACGTTGCCTCCGGAGCTGATGGCGGGACGACGCTTCTCGATCCAGGCGCTGCGCATGACGGGATAAGGAAAGAACAGACCGGCCAAGACTGAAGCAAGGACGGCAAGGGGGTGCTGCCTGAGTTCATTTCCACTTCCCTGCGCCGGCATAACCCGGACCAGGTTCGGAGGGTGTGATCTCAGCCCGAGACGCAGTGGTCTGTTGACCCAGCGCCGGGCACCCCTAGTGACCGCAATAACTTAGCAAGGATGGGACGGAGTTGAGGGGCGTACCATCGGACGAATCACGGAAGCGCACCCCAAAGCTCCATCTGCCTTAGCCACGGGCTAGTGGACCGGCCGCAAGACCGAGAATGGCCACCTCAGACCTTCGAGGAAAACTTAACATAAAACAAACAATTCTCTCATGCAGCAATGCCGATCACAATCGTCGGGACTTCCGTGATTGATCGGTTTTAGATTGCAACCATTAACCCCAGTCTTGCGAACATAACATGCCACTTGACTGGAGCATTTGATCGCACTCTCTATAGGTCAAGTTTACTTTGAGGAAAAAACCAGCGAACAGAACATCTGCTTACTCCTGCTGATTAAGACTTCTGTCAATGGCTTCAATCTGCCTACGACAAAGCAAGTCCCAGGCACCACAAAATAGCTCTCGGCACAGGCGACAGCGGTCAATCATTGATGCAGCTTAAGCGACATAATCACTCTAGATTTTTCCGGAGCAACAAAAAATCCATGTACCCGTTCAGGGGTTGAGACGATCAACCAAACCATTGCTCCGCGGAGCACTCCTCATGGTGAGGGAGATCTGATTAGTGGTTTGTGCTGGCG
>Ga0194063_10001955_pt1 | contig 13047 bp, 12 predicted proteins | sample SepL3720m_MetaG_FD_155459 | JGI IMG/M metagenome (GOLD analysis project Ga0194063, IMG submission 155459) | Anoxic zone freshwater microbial communities from boreal shield lake in IISD Experimental Lakes Area, Ontario, Canada - Sep2016-L373-20m | ecosystem: Environmental > Aquatic > Freshwater... | reverse complement strand
TCATGAAAGATTTGGGGATGCCAAAATATGAAATAGGACAGGCTACAATTTGAAAATTGGGGAAAGGGGTAAAATATACTTACGTAATTTATTTATGCAACAACGCCATTTTTACTTGATACTTGATACTTGATACTTGATACTTGATACTTGATACTTGATACTTGATACTAACCTTTAACTCTTAACTTTTATCTATTCTTAATTGACCAACGATACTAAAGTACAAAAAGTGTTTGTGGATGTGGATGAGGAAATTGCTTTTACGATTGAACATATCAATTCCGGGCTTGCTTCCCGTGTGGTGCTTGTCATACCACAAAATGCTGCTTTGATCAGTAGTGCAGTAAGTATGAAAATTTTGGCTAGACGATTATTAAACACGGAAAAGTATGTAATATTAGTATCTGATGATAAAACTGGAGCAATCTTAGGCGAAAAAGCGAGTTTAGTTGTCGTTCCCAAAATTAGTGATGTCATTAAAGAAACTTGGAATGAAGCAAAAAGATTAAAGGATAAATTAATTAGTGAAAAAAATCATATTAAAAAAGAGTTATTAGGTGAAAGGAAAATTGAGGAGACTGCTGCAGAAGAAATTGTAATTCCAGCAATATCTGAAGCAACAGCTATTACGAATGATCTGATGCCTACTTCAGAAAAATTAGTTAAAGCCACAGTGGAAGAACCCAAAGTTGATTCTCAGGTTGAAATAAAAGCAAATCAGGAAAGTATTAATCTTTTAAATAAACCTCGTTTACCAGTAAAAATCATTGAAATTAATGGTATTCAATTGGCAGCCGGTGGTGATATTACATTAGAGGAATTACCAGTGACTGCTGATACCAGAGAAGTGCAGGAGAGAAATAAAATGGCAGAAACTGAGAAGAAGGCAGCCAATATCAAAGCATTAGAAAATTTTGGAACAATGCCGGAAAATAATTTTGATGAGTCCAATAAACTGGTAGGAAAAGATTTCGGTCGGATGGTGTCTCAAACACCTCCAGTTTCTAGACGGCTTCCTAAGACCAAAAAAAAAATAAATTTTAATTTTCTCAAGAAATATTTGAGTGGATTCTCAAGTATTATTAGTTATATAACTAGAGGTAATAATAGTCTACAATTTTTAAAGTTGGGAATAGTTTTGCTTGTCCTTTTTTTTATTGGATCATATATTTTTCTTCCTGCTGTGAAAGTAAATTTGAGTTTTAATCAAGATGAAGTAAGAGTAAATGAATTGGTGAAAGCTAGTGCAAAAGTAGATGAGCTTAATTTAGAAACACTTACTTTACCGGCATTTAAATTGACCAAAACCTCAACTGGTTCTCTGGATGCAAAGCCAAGTGGCAAAGGTAATACTGGATTACCAGCCAAAGGAGTAGTGGATATTCATAATAATACTGCGAGCGATGTGACATTGGAAGCTGGCAAAATCATTACAAATATTAGTTCCCAGTTGAAATATAAATTGATGAAACAGGTGATTGTTCCCAAAGACAATCCTAAAGGTGTTGTCGATGTACCAATTGAAGCAGTTAGTTTTGGTGCTAATTATAATATTGAAAATAATCGTGCTACTTTTCAGGCAGAGGGATATACCACAGATCAGATTGTAGCGTATGCTTTTCGGGATGTGACTGGTGGTACTACATTAGAAACGATTGTAGTTTCCAAAGAAGATCTGGATGCACTAAAGGCAAAACTAGAGGAACAGCTCAAGGCAGATTTATTGTCTAAGGTAAAATCATTACTTTCCTCAGAAGATAAATTACTTGAGGGAAGTGAGCAGTTCCAAACTATTAAGTTTACAACTTCTGCGAAGGAAGCTGATAAAGTTGAGCAGATTTCAGCAGATATGGAAATGACAATTACGGCATTGAAGGTAACCCAATCTGATTTAAAAGCAATTGCCAAGGAGATTGTCCGGCTTAAGAATACGTCTACTCAAAATGCTCAAATTGATCTGGCAAATATTTTAATCGAAAATATCAAAGTAGAAAATGAAGAAGCAACTTTTTCAATACGTTTTGATGCCAATGTCCAGGAAGATACAGATATCAACACAATTAAAGATGCGATAAAGGGTAAAAAAACTAGTGAGGCACGGGAATATTTAAAAAATTTGCAAGGAGTAAAAGAGGCCACATTGAAATATACTCCTAGTTATATTCCACAATTTTTGCAAAAAGTTCCTAAAGATGTAAATAAGATTGAAATTATAAAATCGACCAATTAGCTTGTAGAGCAGTCTTCCTCACATTACTACTTGACATTTTCCCTATGAATGTTTTAGAATTTTGGAGTTATCAGACAAATAGCTCGATTGCTAAAATTGCTCCAAAAGCTTTGTTTAATGTTAATTTTGGCTTGAAATTAAAAATTCGAGTTTGTATATATTTTCTTTCATTTTATTTTTTATTTTAAATTTCTATGGCAAAACAGAAAATGACTCCCATAGGTGGTAATATCCTTGTCCAACCAGTAAGTGATGATAAAACCACAGTTTCAGGAATAGTCTTACCAGATACAATGAATAAAGAAAAACCTCAAAAAGGTAAAGTAGTGGCTCTTGGCTCTGGAAAGCTAACTACAGAAGGCAAAAAAATTGTATTTAATGTGAAAGTAGGAGATATTGTGCTTTTTAAAAAATATTCACCTGATGAAATTGAAGTTGATGGTGAAGATTATTTAATAATGGATGAGGATGCAATTCTCGCCATTTTAGATTAAGTAAATTATTTGTTTTAATTATTAAATAAAAATTATGGCAAAAATAATTGTTTTTGATGAAAAAGCTCGTAAACAGCTAAAAAATGGTGTAGATAAATTAGCCAATGTCGTTAAAGTTACTCTTGGACCCAAGGGTCGTAATGTTCTTTTGGAGAAGTCTTTTGGAGCTCCACAAATTACTAAAGATGGAGTAACCATTGCTAAAGAAATCGAGTTGGAGGATCGTATCGAAAATGCCGGTGCTCAACTTGTCAAAGAAGCTGCTACTAAAACAGTAGAAAGAGCTGGCGATGGTACAACTACTGCAGTTTTATTGACTCAGGCAATTGTGAATTCAGGCTTTAAAAATATTGCTGCTGGAGCCAATCCTATGGAAATCCGTACTGGAATTGAAAAAGGTGTGGCTGTAGTAGTCAAAGAATTGAAAAGAGCTGCCAAGGAAGTTAAAGGCAAAGAGGAAATCAAAAAAGTCGCTGTTGTATCTGCCAATGGCGATGAACAAATTGGTGAAATTATTGCCAATGTGATGGATAAAGTTGGCCGTGAAGGCGTGGTGACAGTAGAAGAGGGTAAAACTTTTGGATTGGTCGAAAAATATGTGGAAGGGATGCAATTTGATAAAGGTTATGTATCTCCATATTTTGTGACAGATACAGATAGTCTTACTGCAGAAATTGAAAATCCTTACATTTTGATTACTGATGGTAAAATTTCAGCTGTTAAAGACTTTTTACCAGTAATTGAAAAGATTGCGCAGTCAGGTAAAAAAGATATTGTGATTATTTGTGAAGATATTGATGGCGAAGCATTAGCTACCTTGATCGTCAATAAGCTTAAAGGAATTTTAAATATTGTTGCGATCAAAGCTCCTGCATTTGGTGACCGTCGTAAAGAAATGCTCAAAGACATTGCTATTTTGACTGGTGGACAAGTTATTTCTGAAGAAGTTGGTAAAAAACTGGAAGCTACGGAACTCAGTGATCTTGGTCATGCAGAAAAAGTGATTGCCGGTAAAGATGAAACAATTATTGTCAATGGTAAAGGTGAAAAAGCTCAAATCCAGTCTCGTATTGATGCTATCAAAAATGAAATCACCAAAACTGATTCTGATTATGACAAAGAAAAGCTTCAGGAACGATTAGCTAAACTTTCTGGTGGAGTAGCTGTGATCGAAGTCGGCGCTGCTACAGAGGTAGAAATGAAAGAACGAAAAGATAGGCTGGATGATGCTTTGCAGGCTACTCGTGCTGCCATTGAAGAAGGAGTTGTTTCCGGAGGTGGTGTCGCTTTATTTGATGCAATCAAAGTATTGGATACTTTGAAAGTAGAAGGTGATGAGAAAATTGCGATTATGATTCTCAAACGTGCACTGGAAGAACCAGCTCGTCAAATTGCTGAGAATGCCGGTAAAGAAGGGGCAGTTATTATCAGTAAGACAGGTAATGGCAAAGGATATGATGCCCGTGGTGATAAATTTGTTGATATGATTGCTGCTGGTATTTTAGATCCTGTGAAGGTTACCAGATTGGCATTAGAGAATGCTGCTTCTATTGCCATGTTGCTTTTGACTACTGAAGCAGTTGTCGCTGAACTTCCCAAAAAAGACGAACCTGCCATGCCAGGTGGTGGTGGCATGGGTGGTATGGGCGGTGGAATGGGAATGATGTAAGAAATCTATGTGTAGGGATATATTGCTATATATCCCTACATTTTCAACCAATACGTAAGTAAAAAAGCCTCCTTTTTTGGGAGGCTTTTATTATGGTAGCTAAGTAGTTCGTAGTTACGGAAGAAATCATAAGAAAATTTTGTGTTATGTTTTATGGAATTATGGTAAAATCAGTGAATTAATTCACTAAATTTACCATGAAATATTTAGATCGTAAGTTAGAAAAACAAATCAAAAAACTTTTTTTCGATGGGAAAGCAATTATCGTTCTAGGTGCAAGGCAGGTGGGGAAGACAACATTAATAAATAAAGTTTTAGAAAAATTTTCAGTAAAAAAAATTGCCAGAATCAATGGTGATGATCCTGATGATATTGAAAAAATTTATAAAAAAGGTTTAGAGTATTATATCTATCTATTCTCTGATGTGGATATTATTTATATTGATGAGGCTCAAAAAATTCCAGAAATTGGAAATACAATTAAGCTTTTAGTAGATCATTATAAAAAACAAAAGCAAATTGTTGTAACAGGATCTTCTAGTATTAATCTTCTGGATAATACTTCTGAAAGTCTTACAGGAAGAAAGTATTCATTTTATTTATTTGGATTGAGTATAGCTGAATTAGCAGCAGCGAATAATAAAAAGTATGTTGAAAGTATTATTGATCAAATTTTACTTTATGGTTTATATCCTGAAATAGTTACTAGTCAAAGCTTTCAAAAGAAAGAGTTATTACTTGATCAAATTACAGACAGCAATTTATATCAGGACATTCTTGGTTACCAAAATATTAAAAATCCGCTTGTGATTAGACAGCTTTTAAAAATGCTGGCGTTGCAAATCGGACAGGAGGTGTCAGTTACAGAATTGGCAAGTTCATTAGGAATTGATAAAAATACGGTAGGAAAGTTTATTGATCTTTTGGAAAGGGCTTTTATTGTATTTAGACTAAGTTCATTTACAAAAAAGAAAAGAAAAGAAATTAGTAAAAATAAGAAAATTTACTTTTATGATCTTGGCATTAGAAATGCATTGTTAAATGATTTTAGAGATTTTGAGAATCGTTCTGATTATGGAAATCTTTGGGAGAATTTTATCATTTTAGAAATGCTTAAACGAAATAAATATCTTAATGTAAAGAATGAATTATTTTTTTGGAGAACTTTTAAAGGGGCGGAAATAGATCTGGTTGAAACGACTATTGATCAAACAATTGGCTATGAGATCAAATCAAATAAGAAAAGTCCTGAAAAGCCAAGTAGTTGGAAGTACGGGAGTTATCAAGTTATAAATAAACAGAATTATTTGCAATATCTTATTAAATAAAAAAAAGGAGATTAGATTATCTTTTAACCCTTTAATTCTTCCCCAATTTTCTCTATGATAGAAGTGGACTTGAGAAAGTTTAATTAATTTTTCCAGCTTGTTTCTACCTAGCTATTAATTTTGAACTACGAGCTACTAGCTACTAGCTACATTTTTATCATGTTTCATCTCAGTAAACGCTATTTTATCAATTTTTGGATTTGGTGGTATGTCGTGGAGCATAAGATTGTGCTATTGAAATTAATTGGGGTCTGGATGCATGCTTTGGCAACTTTCAATGTGATTCCGATGTTGACCAATCTATTTCAGCCATTATTTCAAGATAATACCAGAATGGGTCGAATAATTGCTTTCCCGATAAGATTAATCTGGGTATTGGTAGGTAGCATTTTTCAATTGATTTTGACCATTCCTTTGACGATGCTGTATGTAATTTATTTAATGTTGCCATTAGTTCCCATTTGGGCTTTATTGGAATATCTGGAAATATTAGTATTATTTAGATGAGAGATTTACGTGGTATTGAAAAATTAGGTGAGTACAAGAAAATTCCGGTTACTGTGGATTGGAGCTATCTCAACCAGGAAGTAGGTTTCCGTAAGGAAGAAGAGAAATTTGAACGGGCGCTGGCTAGATTTTTAATACTGGGTAGTATCACATTTTATATTGTGGTTACGATTTTTTCTTTATTAAATGGTCAATTTATCTGGCTTACAATTTTTTGGATAGATTCATTTGTAAAATTGCTTATTTGGTTTGTTTTAATGATTATTCTTTATTCTTTTTATCTTTCTCGAAACCGAAATATTTTTCTAGACCGGATTCATTATCGGAAATTGATTGATTTAATAAAAAGAGTAGAAAGTGATGAAACAGTCAAAGGAATTGAACTTACCAGTTATTTCGACCATAACGTCCTTAATATTATTGACGAAATGCTCAATGATTATCAGGATAATTTTTTACCCCAATTGATGACGGAAATTCTGGAATATCAATTTGTGCGTAATGCTATACAGCGCCTAGGCTTGACAGTAGCAGAATATGAAGCAATTCGGGACAAATTTAGTAAACTGGAAAATATCCATGTTTCGTTTTGGATTCGTCCGCTTTTGATCGAGGCATTTTTTATCGCTTTTACCAATAAATTTGATTATGTGGGGGAAATGTCGATTTTTCTTTGGCTCTGTAAAAAGCCGTTAATTAAGACTTTGCAGGAATATAATGTCGGAAAAAATGAGCTTGAATCCTTGGAGATGTGGGTTTCCAATACAATCAGGAAAAAGCGTTATTTGACAACTTTTATGGAAAAAAGTTCGTTAAAACCGGTTTCTACCTTAAATCGTGCTTATACCTCGCGATTTTCTCCTACTCTGGTGAAATATTCCAGAGATTTTACTGCCGAGGTGGCTAGAGGTGATTTCACTATGTCGATTGCTCGTGATTTGGAGCTGGCTAAGTTAATTGAATCCATTCAAAAAGGCGAATCCAGTGCTACTTTGATCATTGGTGAGCATGGTGTGGGTAAAACTACTTTACTCAAAAGTCTGGCTGTGAAAATGGTAGTGGAAGAAGTACCACCGATTCTTCAGGATATGCGATTGGTTTCTTTTGATTTCAACCGGGCTTATGCTTTGTCACCCAATATTGAAAAGTTTAAATCCACTGTGGAGAATGTACTGGAAGAAGCAGCTGGTACGAAGAATATCGTGCTGGTAATTGATGATATTGATGATTTAGTTGATATTCGGAAAGAAATCGCTGCGGAAGTGGTCAATCTGGTGACTAAAGCTTTGGATGTTTATAAAATTCGGGTGGTGGCTACTTCTACTCCAGAAGGGTTTACCAAGTATATCAGTAATTATAAATCATTGACCTCACTCTTCTCCAATGTCTATATGAACGAACCGGCTGATAATATCGCGCTGCAGATTTTGATGGATGAACTACCGAAATTGGAAAGTAAATTTCATGTCTCTGTTTCTTTTGATACTCTAGTACAAATTGCGAAACTCTCACATACTTTTGAATTTGACCGGGTGTTGCCGGATAAAGGTATCTTGCTTTTAGAAGAGGCAATGGTCAAAGCTCAGACTGAAAAATTAAATTTTGTTACGGAAAAGTTAATTGAAGAAATTGTTTCTGCGAAAGTGGGTGTCAAAATTGGAGCGATCAAAAGTAATGAAGCTGAAGTTTTGTTAAATCTGGAAAAAGAACTACATAAGCGGATTATCGGTCAGGATGTAGCTGTCACAGCTGTTGCTTCAGCACTGCGCCGTTCCCGGGCAGGGCTGACTAGTGATAAAAGGCCAATTGCCAGTTTCCTTTTCTTTGGTCCTACCGGTGTCGGTAAAACTGAAGTGGCTAAAGCAGTGACGGATCTATATTACGGTGCAGAAGCTGAAATGATCCGGGTCGATATGTCAGAGTATCAGGAAGAAGCGAATCTGAAACGTTTGATTGGTGATCCGCAGGGCGGAGAATTTGAAGGAGGCTATCTCACTGATGCAGTGAGACGTAAGCCGTATTCTTTGATCTTGCTTGATGAAATCGAAAAAGCCAATCCCAAGGTACTGGATCTTTTTCTTCAGGTCTTGGATGAAGGCCGTATCACAGATGGAATGGGACGAAAGATCAGTTTCATCAATACTATCATCATCGCGACTTCCAATGTTGCCTCGCAAAAAATTGCTGATTTATTGGAGCAACAAAAAACTTATGAGCAGGTCCAGGAAGAAGTGCTTCCTGAAATTAGAAAATATTTAAGGGTTGAATTTATTAATAGATTTGATAGAGTAGTAATGTTCAAACCATTAAATCAGGAGGAAGTGACAGCAATTGCTGCTTTATCACTCAAAAGTGAAGAAAAGAAACTGGCTGAGAAGAATATTGAACTGCATTTTGGCCTGTTGGTGGCTGAGGAAGTGGCTAAACTGGGGTACAATCCGGTTTATGGTGCCAGAGAACTGCGTCGTGTCATTCAGGATACTGTGCAGGATAAAATTGCCGAGCTGCTGATCGCCGGTAAAATCAAAGGTGGTAGCATAATTCAAATTAATTCACTAGCAGAATTGGAGGAAAAATGAAAAAGGGGATAATGATAATAATTATGGGGATTGGATTTTTTATTGGGTTAATCAATTTGGCTCAGGCTAAGACAATTGATGAGCTAGCACAAGGCTCTGATCCAGTATCTAGAGGATTTCTAATTCAAGTTAAATGTTCACAAGGTACTAAATTGGAATTGGCAATTAATAAATATAAGCCTAGTGGTTTAGCACAAACAGCTTTGGCTCAAGAAAGAGACAAATTATTAGCTACTCCCAATATGTCACAAGTGTGTATTGATGGGACAGTTGATGGTTTTAGAGAGTTAGCTACTAATGCTTTTCAAAGTTATACAGCGTCGGAAGTATGTATGTATGATCAAGGTTTGATAGTTCCTTTTGATGGTAATACTACACAATTCACATCTGATACCTGTTGTAAAGTCGCTTTTCCAAGACAGCATTCAAGATTCGTGGGTTTAGATCAAAAGTGTTGTCAAATGGATGCTACAGAAGTTGATATAAGTGGGAATTGTAAAAATTCTAATGGAAATCTTCTTACAGAAGATAAACAAGGTTCAGAACAAGTAGTGTTCTTTAAAAAAGCAACTCCTAGTTCTGGTTTTTCAGTTGGTGATATCACTGAAATCAAGTGTGCTTCAAAATGTGGCTATGATACCAGTAAAAACACGTCTTTTTCATTTTCTACACCAATAACTGTAAATGATCCTGAATTAAAAAATTGGGTATGTGCTGAAGATGGTACACAAATGCCAGCATCAGATAGAGCTCATGCTCTTACTTATTGTGTCCAAGGTGTATTTATCCCACAAATTGATTATGAGACAAATGGACCACAAGCATATGTCACATGTAGTATTATAAAAGATCCAGCCAATAAAGCAGCTTGCGAAGCTTGTTTTGAAAAAAATATTACTTTGCATAGCAGTTCATTTGTTTGGACAGGCGCAGGATGTGTAGATAATAGTCAGTCAGGCATTATTACTAGAGTGATGCAGATCGGTTTGGGCATCATGGGTGGATTTAGTATCTGGAAATTGATTAGTGCAGCAATTTTATATCAATTACCAGATCCTGCAAAACATCAACAGGCAAAAGAAGAAGTCACATCAGTATTTTGGGGAATTATTATGATTGTCGGAGCAATAGTGATCTTGAGATTTATCGGAGTGAATATCTGGGGAATTTTCCCGGCAGGGTTTATTTAAATGGGCAGAGGCGTATTGCAATACGCCCGTGCGCAATATGCCCGTGCACAATACGCCTGTGCTAATGATTTATTTATAAATTAATTTTGTTAATATGAAGAAATATAAAATCATTTCATTTTTTTTAAGTTTTGTGATTTTGGGATTGTATACAGTGCCGGTGTTGGCTATTGCCATTGCCAATCCGGTGAGTAGCAAATATGGTGATTTGGCCAAGATCATTGGAAGTGCTTTTGACTGGGTGAGAGTACTGGCAGCGATAGCTTTGCTGGGATATACTACCTATGGTGGTTATACCAAGCTTACTGCTGGTGGTGATGCTGAAAAAGATAAACAGGCGATGCTGATTATTCGCAATGGGGTGATTGGGTTTACAATCATCATGATTGCCCCGATTGTCGTACGGACTATCGGAGCAATTCTAGGTGTAAAAAATATTTTAGGATGACCTTGATTGAAAAAATATAGTATTATCATTTTATGTTTTCTTTTTCTGATATTTGTATCGACACGTGTCTATGCTTATGCTTTACCGCCAGTTCTTTCCAGGGATTGGGATTCAATTGCCAAGATCATTACTAATGGTTTGATCTGGGCAAGGCGAATCGCAGCTCTACTTTTACTGGGATATTTGATTTATGGTGGGTATACGAAGCTTACTGCTGGTGGTAATGCAGAAAAGGATAAAGAAGCCAAGCTCATTATTAGAAATGCCATTATTGGATTTACTTTGGTCATGATTGCTCCAATTATTGTGAGAACTGTTGGGGCAATTTTAGGCGTTCAATCAATTTTAGGAACTCCATAAATGAAAAAAATATTATTAGTGTTTATTTTGATTTTATTTGGCTGGCTTTATAGCACTCAAAAGGTTGAAGCCCAGGTGCCAACAATTCTCGGTTCATGTTTAATGGTGTCACCTCCTTCTCCAATTACGTCATGGGATAGTTTTTGTCTGCAAAAGTGTATAGATTCTGGAAAGGCTGGTTCTTGGGAATCTATATCACAATCAATCAGTGATTCAAATTATGAATTTCATTTTACCTGTACTTGTAAAGGAACAGCGTTTTCAAATCAATGTCATGATATGAGTATAATTCCGAAGTCTGCTATTGTCGTAATTGATACACGTTGTATCACGTATAAATTATTGGGAGGTACTGAATTATGTAATAGAACTTGTAAGCAAGAATGTATAGATTTAAATCAACCCTGTGAGGATAATAATTCAGCTGTTTGCAATTCAAATTTAACTTGGGTCAATGACAGTTTAGTTTCAAGGAGCAATCCCATTCCTACCAATCCACTAGAGCAGCTTCGAGAAAGTGTCAATGTTTTGGGAGTGGATTTTGGTCCAACTGAACAGGCAGTACCGCGGATGATTAGGATGACATTGCTGATGGTATTTTCTTTCATTGGTTTGATGTCGATTATTTACGGTTTGATTGGGTTATATAAGATGTCTACAGCAGCAGAAAGTCCAGAGAAGTTTGAAGAAGGTGGTAAAATTTTTAAAAATGCTGTACTGGGGACTGGTTTGGCTTTCGGTAGTGTTTTTATTGCTCAGATAGCTGCCCTTGTTTCTGGTATGGAAGAAAAACTATTTAATTTTTATATAATTCCCAAGCAAGGAATTGAAGTGGACATTACTCAAAAATTTGCTGATGAAGGCCCATGTTTACCAGAGCAAAAAGGGACAGTACAGTCAACTGGTCATACCTATACTTGTGGTGCTAATGGTAAGTGGCAGTGGTAATGAGGACGAAGTGCGAATCTCGTCCTGAAACAAGTTCAGGATTGATTATAATTCCGGAGTGTACGCAGATCTGCGCACACTCCGGAAATTCGGGAATTTCGGAATCTGTGAAATTTAATTTTTAATTTATTACTAGCTACCAGCTACGAGCTACAAGCTACTTTTTTTAACATGCTTAGTAACATTATCAACAACTTTCAGACGCAATTTCAATTACCGGATATTACGACGACAATTGTGATTCATACTCCGCAATCAGGATTTTTTACTGGAGGAGTGTTAAGTACGATCGGAAATTTTATTTGGATTTTGTTTATCATATTGATGCTGATCTGGGTCGCATTGACGATGTGGGCAGCCTACAAAATCATGTCCAGTCAGGGCAATCCTCAGGAAACTGAGAAAGGTGTCAAGACGATTCGCAATATCTGGTTCGGGATTTCAGCGTTTATGGTTTTTATTGTGATGTTATCCACTTTGGGAGCTTTCCTTGGTTTTGGTAGTGTGATGGATTGGAGCCAAAATTTTAAACAGTGTGGATCTAATCAAGAATTTTATTTTTGGGCAGCTGAAGGCCTAATTAGTTTAGAAGAGGCTGGAGTACCATCTGGTTCTGTATTTTGTTGCCGGGAATTAACCTCAAGTGGCTATGATGGCTGGGCGGTGGTCGATAGTAGTGATTTATCTGCAATTGATCCCAAACTATGTACATTGGAGAAGATAGTTACATTTTAGATTTAACTGTAGAAATTTATGCAAAAGAAATTTTTTCTGATTAATACCTCTCTTTGTTTACTAATATTCTTAGTAATCCCACTTTCAGTAGGAAAAATTTTGATTGATTTGAATAGTATGCGTTTACCATTGGATCCTACTTCCTGGCTGATTCATTTTTATGAATATTTATTACCATTTTTTTTCAATTTTTATCGCTGGAAATTTTATTATGGTTTTTATCTGGTGATTTTGTCTTTTCTGATTGGTTATTTTACCAGTTTGCTGCAAATAAATATTCGCCCGCTGAGTAGGATCATCAAGGGATATATCATGATCACCATGGGATTGACTGCGATATTTATCGCGATAATAATTTTATTAATATTTCCGATTTTTATTTTGGGGAGTAGTTTGTAGGAGACGGTGATCGGTAATCGGAAATGAAAACTGGAATTTGAAATCTGAAAAAAAGAAGATTGGAAACTGAAATCTTGAATCTGAAAAGTAATTAAAATAACAATAGATTCACTTTTTACTTAAAAGTGCTTGCATTTGTTTGTCGAACTTGTAAAAT
>Ga0194063_10001954_pt1 | contig 13049 bp, 14 predicted proteins | sample SepL3720m_MetaG_FD_155459 | JGI IMG/M metagenome (GOLD analysis project Ga0194063, IMG submission 155459) | Anoxic zone freshwater microbial communities from boreal shield lake in IISD Experimental Lakes Area, Ontario, Canada - Sep2016-L373-20m | ecosystem: Environmental > Aquatic > Freshwater... | reverse complement strand
GACCCCATCAGCGGAAGACGTTAAATTGACAAAGCAGTTCATTCAGGCGGGTCAGGTTATCGGCATCAAGGTCTTGGATCACGTTATCATTGGCAACCGCAACCCCAACAGTCCCAAGGGTTATACCTCCTGTCGGGAAACCGGTGTTGTTGAATTTGACGATTGACGCTTAAAATACAAACATTAAGGACTTTAAAATGGAAACGGTAACGATTGCTGAACCCAAGATACCCGCTGTACCTCCTGCAAAGTCAGCCCACCCCTACCTCTTGAAGTTGGGACAGGTGGTAATAACACCGGGAGCCCTTGCTGAGATTACCATTGCAGGACAGACCCCCTTTGAGTTTCTCATCCCTCATATCCATGGAAACTGGGGGGAACTTTCCAGCGATGACAAAAAGGTAAATGAGTTGGCTCTGGCAAATGGGGAACGGGTTTTGTCGGCCTATCGAACCAAAACGGATGTCAAGATTTGGGTGATTACCGAAGCAGACCGTTCCTCTACCTGCATCCTGCTACCAGAAGAATATTGAGGGCTCCAATGAACAAGTACGGACAATACGACAGATATGATGCCTATGAGATCCACCCCTGCTTGCTTCTGGACGCCAATGGCAACCCAGTCCTTCAAGGAGATCCAACGGGCGTCTCCTATGAGCAATGCCAGGAGAGCGATCCCAACATAGCCATTTGGAGTGTTCACGGCCACATCCCCGGGCTTGGGTTAGAATCAATAAGCGACCATCCAACAAAGGCAGAGGCGGAGAAGGCTTTAACGGGACTTGGAAAGGCTTTATGAGCAAGAAAACGATTATAATCTGGGTAATCTTGTTCGGCGGCGGGTTCGGATGCGGCTATTGGCTGGATGAGTGGGCTAATCAGCGGTCATTCAGGGATAAGTATACTCAATCGTTAGGATGGGCAATTAGCGAAGGCATCCTTACCGTGAATGAGGATCGGATGGACGAGCTTGGGAAGTTGGAGAATGCCGAAGTCCAGGAATGATTACTCATTACCCTTTACCCAAACAGCTTGCCGAACCTTCCCTCAAACCCACTGAACTGATGACACTGTCCTAATTTCAGAGAGCCCTTTTTCTTGTGCCGAACCATCTCATCAATCCAATTTATCGAAAAGCCATCTCTTGACTGCGCAGAAACTGATAGGGCTTCCGTTCGGTGCTCAGGCTTCAACTCTGACACCTTGATTTCCCCTGCCTGAATCTGTCTTACGGTATGGTCGTTGGGGGAGTCGGCAAACTTCACCCACGACTCGCAGACATGGACAACACCGAAAATGTAGTGCTGGGCGATGTAGTCCCTAACCCATTGAGCCATCTCATCCCTTTCTGTGGCTTTCCCTTGGATCGTGACCAGCGTTCCCTTTCCGTCCAGAGGCATAAAGAACATCATTTCTGCGTGGGTCTTATCCTCAAGCAGGTATTTCTTGGCATTCCCGTGGATGAAATCAGCAAACTTCTGGAAAGACACCATCGGATCTTTGGCGTCCCATTCAGCATAGGCAATTGGATGAGCTTGTATTTCCATGGGGGAAAGATGGCAGAAATGCGGAACTGATTACAGATACTTTTGAGCAACCTTGTTGAACTCCTCAAACAATTCCCCGTAATATTTGCAAAACTGAGCCAATTGATTGAAAGCCGTCTCTTCAAGCAGATCAATTTCTTCTGGAAGACAACTATTCAGGTATTTCTTGATGATATTTGGATCGTTTGGTGACGGGTTCAATTCTCCCTCAAATGACTTCCCCTTCTTTATGATTATCCGAAGCTCTTCGTAAAGATCAGGGAACTTGCCATTCACGTATACAAATAATAACGGTGGCTTCTCGGAGTCATTAAGAAGTCTATCCGGAGTAAACTTATCCACCCCGACCACTATTAAATGATTATCCCCATTTTTCCATCTATGGTCTGAGAAAACGAAATCAATACTGTCCCGCCAAACATACCACTGATTCTTCTTCCACCAGTCCTGTTTTTGTAGCCTCTCAACAAGTCTGCCTAACAGTTTTGCAAATTCGTTCTCCAGCCCTTCTTTCGCACTAAGAACGTCTTGGTACGCATCCCAATTCTTGAGCAACAACAGACTCTCATTCGATAGTTTCATCATTGATACTCCACTTTATTGCCATATCGCTGTAATCACTTAAGAGGTGCCGCAGTTTCAAATCTTCGACATTGGAAATCTTAAGAGCTTCCGCAAGATCTGAATGTGAAAGAGTATGCCATTTGCTCCCCTTGTTTTGTCTAGGATGATTTCCAGTAGGGGTAAGGAATACCGCATACTGACATTCTTCGGGGATTTGCATTCTGCTCCCCACCTGCCGCATATCCTTGAACTCTCTTGCAGTTTGGTCTTTTCCTTCAGGTGCATTAATTTTATTTTCAATGTAAATCAAGAATGATGGCTTTTTATAAATCATGACATCGATAATAGATTCATCCCTTGAATACTCCTTAACCACCCTGTACCGATGCATGGCTTCATGGGGGATATGAAAACCGCAGAGTTTTACGAATTCCTTGAAGAAATGATTCCTTTGCCCATGACTTCCGTGCTCACTCAATAGCCAAGCCAATAGGAAGCTCAACGCAACCTCATTAGAGCCAAAGCCCAAAACAGAGAAAAGGTTGAAATGGGGATCTCGCTTTGAAACTTCTTGAGAGCGAAGGACTTCAAAGTTAGCCATAAGCTGCCCCATTGCTTGAAGCCGGGTCTTCCGATTCTCAGCAAAGAGCTTTAACAGTGCTTCCATAGACATGGGGAGAAGATGTCAGAAAAAGCTGGTGGGTTCAAGGTTTGCGAACCGTCACTTCAATTTCTTGTGCATCACCCGCAAACCATTTTTGGACATAGAGGGTGCCGATGATGGGCGGTTGTCCTGCTTCTGGATGCTCATTATATCTCACCGTGTATTTGGTTTCCTTCTCTTTTACGAACTTGACCGTCTTTTCTACCTTGTCTGTTGCCGCCATATCAACCTGCTTTCTTTGTGGTTTTCTTGGGTTTTGATTTCGTTTTCTGCTTGAGCTTGGAGTCCGGAAGCTCTTTTGCGGTTATCCTGATTAAGTCGCTTATCCATTCCCGATCCTCAAATTTGTCATCTATGAGGAAATACATCTTGGCTCCGGGATATGGCGGGGCTTCAACAAGATCCGAACCAATATGGGCTTTGCCTGCTTCGGTTGGTTTTACAAAGAGCTGGTTATCACAGACCAATGCCACGACCTTACCGCCACAATAAATCGCATATTCGCCAAACATTTTCCTGAAGGTAATCGCCCCTGCTTCCGCCATTTGGTCTACGAGGAAATCAATAAGACTTTGGTCGGTTGCCATACGCTCCTCCCGTTTCGCAATATTGTAAGACTTACAAAATCTTGCTCAGCTTCCCCAATATCTCCACCATCCCCATCGTATCCAAGCCGCAATACTCCTCAAGCTGCTTGAACACTTTGGATCGGTCTTTCTTCCCTTCAGCCGTAAACATCACCCGCATATACTCAGTGGATGCCATCCCCCCATTGGAAATCTCCATGTCATCATAGCTCTTACCAGTGAGAACCGGCAGAACTGATTTGATGGAAGCGGAGCCATGTTGGTCAGGATGGTAGTAATGGAAGGCTCTAAACGGCTCCAGAAGGTCTACAAACCTATCCAGAATGCCCTGTAGCCAATTATCATAGGAGGGGACTACCTTTGCCGCCTTGACCGATTGTTTCAATATCATTTTCTCAAATTGGGCATTGTAGACGATAATTGAACCCTCTCTACCCAGTAGCCCCTTTAGCCTGGACAACAGTTCCTGCCTTGGATCGCCGCTTCCATTCCATATCCAAGAGTGGTGCTTCACTTTCCCATTGGGCTTCTCCTGGATATGGAGACTGAACTGAAATGGGATCTGCTGATAGGGGCTGGAGCCATCGAACATGGGAATAGCGGGATTGAACGTCTCAAAATCCAAGAAGTGAAGCGGATATTCCAATCGATTAAAAAACGGCTGGATGGCTTTTGGGTCAATATGAGGCTTCCCCTGCCTATCGGCCTTGACCTGGATCTCCTGCTTGTCATTCAACAGGTAATTCTTGGGGATTTGGGTTGTGCGTAAGAACCCTTCATTATAAAGCCCCCATTTCTTCTCCGCCCTGAGACCCGTTAGGGTGAAAATGTTGTCATCCTTTGCCCATACCTTTTTCCAACAGACAGGCATCAGGGGGCACTCATAAGGAGATGAGCATTGGCAACCTATGGGGATATTTGGACAAGTGGTTGAAAGGATTGTCCCGGCCGTTGAAAGGTTCTTGGCTACGGCGGTGAAATGGGGCTCAATTATCTCATCCATTTCCTCCACGTTGAACAGCTTCTTCGGCTCTATGTCTCCCTGCCTAATATAATCCGAATTGATGGTGATGAGATGGGTCTTCCTGATTTTGAGACCTGATTGATGACATACATACTTTTGAAAGGCTATGTCGGGCGGGTAATGGTCTTTACAGGAGGTAGAGGACTTCACTTCATAGAGGTCGTAGTAGCCATTCTTACGGGGGACAAGGATATCAATTTCGCAAATGAGTCCTGGTGCAGTTACCAGGGAGTTGAAGATGGGGGTATTGGGGACAGCTTTTTGAAAGGCGGCATTGGATTGGGCGACGGTTTCCGAGAAGGAGCCAGAATGGTCTATGTGGATGCCTTTGGGGAATAATTGGCGGGAATACTTCTCTACCTCTATGCCAGAATCAAAAAGGGCTTGGTTATCGGATTCTTGTGATGGGATTTGAGAGGGGGAATTGAACAGAGTCCAGAACAGTTTTGGGCACTGGAGGAGGGAGAGGTATTTGGACTTGGAAATGGGCTTTTTGAATTTATTGAGCATGAAGGAAGGATGAGGGGGAAGTGAGATGCAGTCAAGTGGAAGGTGGGGGAAAGGGAGATATCAACCGTTCTTGATTAATAGGATAGAAGGAGTAGATTGCCGGTCAAGTGATTTACCAACGTGAGACGGAGACGGAGAAAGACCATAGATGACGGGAAACACCCATTCGCCGGGAGGATCTTCTGACCTAACGTTTATTACTAACGAAGCCGGTCAATCCTTGAGTGATCGATTTGCGGTCTTGCTTGGTTCTGACACACGGTTTTTTGATTGTCTCGTTGGATACTTTTTCATCAGCGGTTTTCATAAGTTGCACCCCGCACTCTCTCAGACTGAAAAAGTCCGCATACTCATCGGCATCAAAACGGATGGAGCGACATACGAGCTGCTTCAGTCGGCAAAGAAACAGCAGGAGTTTGTTTTAGAATCCCAGGCTCAAGTCAGGGAGCGCGTGCCAAGCGAAATCCTAAATGAATTCCAGAAGTCAGGTGATAGTTCCGATATTGAAGATGGTGTCAGAAAATTTGTTGAATGGATCAAGTCAGGTAAACTGGAAGTCCGAGCTTACCCATCGGAACGTCTGCACGCCAAGCTCTACATTATGACTTTCAAAGATGGTGATCGCGACAAGGGGCGCGTCATTACGGGTTCAAGCAACTTCACTGAGGCGGGCTTGCAGGGAAATCTTGAACTTAATGTGGAATTGAAAAACCGATCGGATTACGAATTCGCCATTCACAAGTTCAACGAGCTTTGGGCTAAGTCCGTTGACGTGACCAAAGATTACATTACAACTATTGAGGTCAAATCACCGTTCGCGCAATTCACGCCCTACGAACTGTATCTAAAATTTCTTTACGAATATTTCCGTGGAGAGCTCAACTTGCCCGACGAGATTGAGGATATGTATCTGCCTGCGGGCTTCAAAAAGTTGAAATATCAGGAAGAAGCAGTCCTGAATGCCCGAAAAGTTATCGATGAATATGGAGGCGCGTTTCTTTCCGACGTCGTTGGATTGGGCAAAACATATATGTCTGCTTTGCTCGCGCAGCAGTTGAACGAACCGTGTCTTGTGATTGCGCCCCCCCATTTGCTAGACGAGCATAACCCCGGCTCATGGCCTAACGTATTTCGCGAGTTCGGCGTGCGCGGCTCTCTTTGCGAATCTCTCGGTAAACTGGAATCCTTGCTAGAGCGTGACCTATCCAAGTATACCAGCGTCTTTATTGACGAGTCTCACCGTTTTCGCACGGAAGACACTCAAAGCTATGAAAAGCTCGCACAGATTTGCCGTGGCAAGCGCGTTATCCTTGTTTCAGCTACGCCCTTGAACAACACGCCGCAGGACATTCTGAGCCAGATTAAGTTATTCCAAAATGGCCGAAACAGCACGATTCCGAACGTCCGCAACCTTGAAGCCTTCTTCGGATCGCTCAAACGCAAGTTAGAGGGACTCGACCGTCAGGATGACCGCGAAGAGTATTTTAGAATCGTTCAAGATAATGCACGTCAAACTCGCGAGAAGATCCTTAAGTTCTTGATGATCCGGCGAACACGCACCGAAATTGAAAAATACTACGGCGTGGACTTGAAACAGCAGGGCTTAAAATTCCCAGATGTCGCCAATCCCGAACCGCTTTTTTACAAGCTGAATAAGATCGAAAACGAAGTGTTTAATGAAACTATTCGTTCTCTAACCCATGATTTCAAATACGCCCGCTACACCCCGCTCGCTTATTACACCGGAAAACTCGAAGAACATGAATTACAAGGTCAGCGCAACCTTGCAAAGTTTATGAAAATCCTCACGGTGAAGCGGCTTGAGAGCAGCTTCAAAGCCTTTAAGTTCACACTCGGACGCTTCATTCACACATACGAGCGCGTTATAGCTGAGTTCACCAAAGGTCATGTTTTCATCAGTAAGAAGCATACCAATAAAATATTTGATTTGCTCGAATCTGATGATCAGGAAGGGATTGAGCACCTACTGGAAGAGGACAAGGCTAAGAAACTTGTAGCCAAGGATTTCAAGCCGGAGTTTATTATTGACCTTAAAAACGATTTAAAAGCTCTGAAAGTCATAAGCACTCTCTGGGAAAACGTTACCCGCGATCCCAAATGGTTATCTTTCAAAGAAATACTTAAGAAATCTACACCCCTCAAAACAGGAAAGCTCATCATATTCACCGAGTCAAAGGAAACTGCCGATTATCTTGCCGATAAGATCCGCGATGAGGTGGAGCCGAAAACCTTGCTTTTTACCGGTGGATCGCTCAAGACCGTCAGAGAGGATGTCATCGCCAACTTTGATGCAAAGGCTTTTCGCCCTAAAGATGACTATCGTATCCTCGTTTGTACCGAAGTCCTATCTGAAGGTGTCAACCTTCACAGATCGAATGTTGTCATCAACTACGATATCCCGTGGAATCCGACACGGCTCATTCAGCGCGTCGGGCGAGTCAACCGAGTGGATACTAAGTTCGACACGATTCATACTTACAACTTCTTTCCCACGGAGGAAGGTAACGACGCTATTAAGTTGCGAGAGGCCGCCGAAGCGAAAATCCATGCCTTCATCCAAATGCTTGGCGCGGATGCACGGCTTTTGACTGAGGGCGAGGAAATCGTCTCTCACGATCTGTTCGCTAGATGGAATTCCAAAAAGACTATTACGGGTGAAGATGAGAATGAGGAATCCGAATTGAAATTCCTCACGGAAATCCGAGCCGTCCGTGACCATCATCCGGATTTATTTGAGCGCATTAAACGCCTTCCCAAAAAAGCCCGCTCAACCCGTATCTTGGTGTCAGAGCCTTCCGGCCAACACTATCCTGCCCTGCTATCCTATTTCCGGCAGGGCAAGCTTGATAAGTTTTTCCTCGGTGCATCTGGCAAGGTAGCTACGACAGAACTGGATTTCATGTCCGCTGCGAAGATCTTGCGACCATCCGATCCTAAAGAGCCTCTTCATTCCATTCCGCGTGATTTCTATGAATTGCTTGATAAAAATAAGGCGGCTTTTGAAAACGCCACTACTGTTGACGCTGAACACGCCGAATCCTTACATCGCGGCAGTCCCAACGATGCCTATATGTTAAAACGACTTAAGGCTAAGGAAGTCCGCCGTTGTCAACAGTTCACCGAAGATGATGAAGAATTTGTCAACAAAGTCATTCGTCTATTGGAGGACGGCGCATTGCCAAAACCAACGACTAAGAAAGTTGCGACTGCCTTGAAAAACGAGATCCAGCCGCTCAAAGTTCTGGCTATCTTGCGCCGCGATGTCGCTCGCGAATTTTTTCAGACCGCCGCTGCTGCGCACATCGGACAAGCGATTGCACCACGGGAAGTCATCCTTTCATCTTATCTCGTTCAAAAATTATGAGCACCCAACAAGCTAAAGCCTTTGTTTCTGAAACCTTTCCCACGCAGTTTAATAAGGTTAAGTTTCTTGAATTTATCCGCAACCTCCTGAATAAGTTTGACGAATCAAAAGCTCAAGCGTGGAACTCGCAATACGTTAAAGATGCTTTCAAAGATCACGTCTCACGCTTTGAGCGTCTCGGAACTTATACTTCGCCAGATCAGGAGAAGCTTGATGTGCTCATCGTTCATCTGACTTCTGAATCCAAACTGGAGCGTGCGCGGACGGCCATTCGCAACTTCGTGGCTGACCATTTGAAAACCCGCGACGGCAAGGATGCCGCACTCGTAGCCTTCGTTTCACCTACGGAAAAGCAGTGGCGATTTTCATACGTAAAGATGGAATATGCCGCAGTTGAGAAAGAAGATGGCAAGATCGGCGTACAAACCAAACTTACGCCTGCAAGAAGGAGTTCCTATATAGTTGGTGAAGGCGAAAGCTGTCACACGGCACAAAGCCGGTTTCTCGACTTGCTTCAGGATACCGAAAACAATCCCACGCTTATGCAGATCGAGGAGGCATTCAGCGTAGAGGCAGTGACCAGAGAATTCTTTGAACAATATAAGGAATTATTTCTGAAACTAAAGGATGACATCGAAGATCTTGTCAAACGTGATAAAGTTATCAATACGGAGTTCGCCACCAAGAATGTTAGCACTGCCGATTTTGCTAAGAAGTTAATGGGGCAGATTGTCTTCCTGTATTTCCTGCAAAAGAAAGGATGGCTTGGCGTAGCTAAAGGAAAAGATTGGGGCGAAGGCACACGCAATTTCCTGCGGCAACTTTATGACGGAAAGTTCGGCAGCTACAAGAATTTCTTTAATGAAATCCTTGAACCCCTCTTTTACGACACTCTTGCCACTGACCGAGGACACGAAGCATGGTGCAGCATATTCAAATGTCGCATCCCATTTCTCAATGGCGGCCTCTTTGAACCCATCGCCGGTTATAATTGGAAGAAAACGGATATTACCATCCCAAACTCATTATTCTCTAATTCCGAACTTACTGAGGCAGGCGACAAAGGCACAGGGATACTCGACGTATTTGACCGTTACAACTTTACCGTCAACGAAGCCGAGCCTCTGGAAAAGGAAGTTGCCATTGATCCCGAAATGCTCGGTAAAGTTTTTGAGAATTTGCTGGAGGTTAAGGAGCGAAAATCCAAAGGTTCATTTTACACGCCGCGTGAAATAGTCCATTACATGTGTCAAGAAAGCCTCATCAACTACCTCGACACCGCTGTTAATAATTGCGATGAAACTGTTGGTAGGGAGAAACGCAAACAATCTTTCTTTGGCGACGAAAAAGCCGAGCAAACTTTGCTTGCCACCACCATTCGCACGGAACTTATCTCACGCTCAAGCATTGAAACCTTCATCCACTCCGGTGATCAAGCCAGCCACTATGAAGCTGCCCGCGTGGAAGGTACGAGCTATCAACGTAAACTTCCTAAAGCCATTGAAACCCATGCGAGGCTTCTTGATGATAAGCTCGCCGACATTATCGTGTGCGACCCCGCCATCGGTTCCGGCGCGTTTCCTGTAGGTATGATGCAGGAAATCGTCCGCGCCCGCTCGGCCCTTACGTCCTATTTCAACGACATTCGTGACCGTACCGCATATCATTTCAAACGGCACGCAATACAGAACTGCCTTTACGGAGTTGACATTGATTCCGGCGCGGTGGAGATCGCCAAACTGCGCCTATGGCTATCACTTGTGGTGGATGAGGATGACGTGAAACATATCAAACCACTGCCGAACCTAGATTATAAGATTGTTGTCGGAAACTCTCTTTATGGATTCCCATTCAAGTCAAAAGGGCTAATGGAGCTGGAGGAAATAAAGAAGAAGTATTTCGATGCGACAGAGCATAGTCAAAAGGCTGCACTCAAGAATCAAATAGACACGAAGATTCAAATACTTCTTGATGCTTCGGAGAAAAGTCTTGGCTATCGCGTTCAGTTTGATTTTCAGCTCTATTTTTCAGAAGTGTTTCACAAGCAAAACGGTTTTGATATTGTGATTGGTAATCCTCCATATCTAAATGTTGAATTGGTGTCAAAGACCGACAAAGAATATTATGCAGCAACGTATCGTACATTCTATAAGCGTTTTGACGTTTTTGGATTGTTTTTCGAACTGGGATTGGTTCGCCTTATTCAGGATGGCACGGTAGCCTTCATCGTGCCTCAGCAGATTTTCAACAATCTGTCCTATAAGAAACTTCGCGAGCTGATCCTTGCAAATCAGTGGTTGCATGAAGTGCTGTATCTGGGAGACGAAATATTCAACGAAGCAAGCAACGATGTGTGCGTCTTGTTTCTCAAGAAACCAAGCGTTGAGAAGATACGTTTGGTCAATGCGCTAGACTTCAACCGCAGAATAATCGCGGAAGTGCCAACGAACCACTTTGAAAAGTTCAGCAATGTAATCAGTTTTTCAGACGATAGTGCTGCTCCGGGTCTATTCGATAAACTTTATGATGCCAAGCATCTTCGCATACGGGAGCAGTTCGATGTGTTTCAAGGCATTGTGACTGGCAACAATGAAGCTTTCATCCTCACACAAGAACAGGCCAAGGCAACAGGTATAGAGCGGGAATTGCTAAAGCCCATTTTACATGGCCGTGACTTTGAGCGGTGGACAATTCGAAGTGCTGAGCGTTTGATTCTTTACGTTGATGGGGATACGAAGTTGAGCAAATTTCCAAATGCGGAGAAGTGGTTACAGAAATTCAGGCCCGAGCTAAAGAAAAGGCGTGAATGTCTGAGGGGGATCATTCCTTGGTTCTCTCTCCAATGGCCACGTGACAAAGCCGTGCTCGACTGTCCGTCAAAGATTGCTGTTCAGGCAACGCGTAATCCCAGGTTAAAGCTTCGTGTCGTTGCAACGGTTGATGAAGGCGGTATATATGGCACCCAAGGGGTCAACTTTATCGTGCCAAAGAAGAAAGCAGCCCCTCTATACTTTGTATTGGGGATTCTAAACTCTTCGCTAATCAATCACCTCTACGCCACCAAGTTTCTGAACGTTGCGATTAAAGCGGAGTATTTGAAAGACACGCCCATTCCCATTGTGTCGCCTGATCAACAAAAGCCTATTGAGTACCTTGTAAAACGGATCTTGTTGTCGAGGCAACACGATGCCGGGGCGGACACGAGCGCGTTGGAACAGGAGATCGACGAGTTGGTGTATGCGCTCTACGAACTGACTCCCGCCGAAATTAAAGTAGTGGAGAGATCCAGTGCATGAAAGACGCGGGGTATGGAAAAAAGAACCGCCGTCTCCACATGCGCATTGAAATACTTATGGTGCGTGGCCAATACCACGCTGCACTGGAATTGCTAGCTAAGCGACTTCTTAACTTCCAACATTAAAATCAGCGCAGCTACCTGTCTGATCTCGTTAAGGACTCCACGATCCCCCTAACACAAGCCAAGACGATTTATTGGTCACATGATGATGATACGAAACGGCCATGGGAATGGTTAATGAAGGCTCGCAAACAGTTTGAACTGTTTCCGGCCAAAGGATCTGAGCCCGACCTGATTGTTCTGACTGACAAAATCCTCTTTATCATAGAAGCGAAAATGATGGCGAAGAATAATAACCAGCCCTCCAACCCCAAAAGCATGGAGAAATATGTCAACGGAGGCAACGGATGGTGGAAGACTGCCTTTGTTGGTGGTGCCGACTATGACCAGATTGCCGTCCAAGAGCAGAAATACGAGCTTATGAGGTTCTGTCTCCTTGGAACGTGGATAGCAAGGCAATTGAACGTAGATTTTCGCCTTATCAACCTGTTGCGGGGTCAGGATGAAGATGAAAAGGACATAGAAGTAAGGTTCCGGAAATTCCTTCCCTTACAGAGCAGAGAAAACTTCAGACGAGAAAAGTGGGAAGACATTTACAGTTTCATCAACAAGCCATCACCACAATCTGGCGACAAAAATACTATTCTGCGCTATTTCAGAGAAAAGACGGTTGGCTACAGGGACGGGGAACTTCAAAGAGCCTTTGCCGTCTAAGGAACTTATATCGTCACATCGTCTTCAAGTAATGCAAGAAGGCGATGATGATAATGAGGGTGAACAGACCTTCCGCAATCCTCCCTGCCGTCTTTCCCTTTACACCATTTTGAATGAGTGCAGATTTTAACAGTAAGACAATAATCGCCCCAACAATAATGCCAATTATCAGATGGGTAAGAAGTCCTGAGAATATGCCGTTTACCGTTGCCCCCATCTGATTTGTTACTTGGGAGACCATACTCGTTTCCATATCAACTCCTCTATCAGTTTAGGTTATGGCTTTTTCAACGGCTTCAGCACTTCCACCACCTTCAAGTTCCGTATCCGCTCCTCAATTGTATCACGAATTCCGACCTCATCTGATTCAATTTCAAGTGCCTTGCGATAAAGTTCATCAGCCTTTTGCGGATCTGATTCCATACTGTCTCGCCCCCCTCTACCAATCCCAAAACACGCATACAGGTCGCCCCAATAGATGTAGAACCAAGGATTCTTTGGATATTTTACAATGAGATCCTGAAACGCCTTTTCACCCTCTTCCACTTTGCCAGACATGACTAACGATTCGGCTCTCGCTTTACCCATTTCTTGAACAAAGTATTCTGAGTCGGGAAAATGATCCAAGAATTCACTGCAATACCTGATTCGTTCAAGGTGCATTTTTCCATCTTCAATCGCGGCATTACCCAGTTC
>Ga0194063_10001953_pt1 | contig 13051 bp, 3 predicted proteins | sample SepL3720m_MetaG_FD_155459 | JGI IMG/M metagenome (GOLD analysis project Ga0194063, IMG submission 155459) | Anoxic zone freshwater microbial communities from boreal shield lake in IISD Experimental Lakes Area, Ontario, Canada - Sep2016-L373-20m | ecosystem: Environmental > Aquatic > Freshwater >... | reverse complement strand
ACTTGCTTTTGTAAAGGTTGACGAAATCATGAAGCAAGCAGATCCCCCCCCGACAGGGGGACCTCGAAAAAGAGTGATCATCTTCATAACAGATGGGGTACCCTATCCAGTAACCGATTCTTCTGGGTATTTGAAGGAAATGTCAGGTTATATAAACACTACATTTCCATTTTCTACAAAAGTAATGAATCTTGAGGCTTGTTTTAATGATTTACGAAAGACATATCGTGATCTTAAGGATGCTCCTCCAGAGAGAAAGAATAAATGCCTAAGTGACAATAAGGTTACTCAAGAGGATTATGATCAAAGTGTTTACATGTGGACAATCTTACTAGAATCAAAACAAAAATACCCCACGGAAATTATCAATACTTTAACTGACGTATCCGAAAAACATGGAGGGCAATTAATTAAACTTGTACAGAACAGAAATGAAATCCCAAAAACAATCAAAGATATTATTGAACGCTTATCCGGTGTCCCATCCACCGCAGTAAGATGTGGAAATTTTGCAGTCAATCCATTTCTGCGAAAGGCTATTTTGGTATTTTTCAAAATTGACCCCGAGTTGAAAGTGACCCTTTCTTATGTAAATAAGGAAGGGAAAGAATACACTACTACTGGTGGTCAAGCAGGATCAAATAGTGGTTTCGATGTAGCTGAATACAAAGCCTACGGTGCAAATGAACGTTATGTATTCAACTATCCATATGCAGGCATTTGGAAACTCAAATCAGATGATTGTGAAGGGCTCGATGCCTACTATGATACCGTCAAGGTTCGGATGCCATCAAGTCCCAATAGCCAAGAGTTACTAGGTATACCCTCTGTAATTCCCCAGGTTGAGAATCCCCCTTATTTCGATCCTCAGAATGAAAACCGGCTGAAATATAAATTAATTGATATAGAAAATAAAGAATTAGAACAGAACGATCGTTCGGAAGTGGGATTAAACATAAACGCAGATGTATCTGGACCTGAAGGTACAGCATCTAAAACGCAAAATCTTGAAATGGTCTGGTCACCTGAATCTAAACTCTTTCAATCCTCAAAACCGATCGAAGTTCCTCTACCAGGTATCTATACAGTCAATATTAAAGGCGGTTATAAAGAACATACCGGAGAGCCAACCGAAAATATTTCTGATGATTATAATGCGGTTTTTAACACCCCCCGTGAACTTTTTCGTCAAGAGGATATCAAGTTTGAAGTTACTGAAGTAATTCCTATTCAAATTGCGATAACGGAGCCAACCACAGATAACGAGTTTAAACCAATTCATGGTACGCTCCAAGAATCAAAAATCGGTTTTCCTATCAAGTTGCCTATTAAACCAATCACTGTAAAAGCTCAAGTTCAGTACAAAGATGGCAAGCCTGTTGAACAATTAGACACCGTCCTAAATGATGTCAATAATGCATTTAATAACGCGAAGATTATCGATCCAGATGGAAATGAAGTGAATGTGGACTTAAAGCCTGAAATTGGAAACCCTGGCACTTATAGTGCTACGGTTACAGGCTTGGAAAAACCAGGAAATTATATATTGAATGTGGCGCTAATCAGCCAAGCAAATCGCGGCTATCGGATTTTAGAAAACAAGGATAAAGCCGAAATTCCTTTCATTCTCAAGGAAGGGGATGCCTGGCATACTCCTTTTCCATATTACACAATTATGGCAGCGATCGTCGCTTTGTTTCTTCTATGGATTCTTTATAACATCCTTATTCGTACTAATAAAGTACGTGGAACGCTTCAATTTATTGATGGCACCGATGTACTTGGTGAGTATCCCTTATACAGCGGAAAGAGCTGGAAAATTATCAAAGGATTGGAACGCTCTTGTCCACCATCTGGATTAAGACGAGTCAAGGTTACAAATTTACGGAGCGGTTCACATAAAGGAAAGAATGATGAGGATTTATTATCAGGAGACGTTGGTAGCTCTAATGGACCAAGCGTCCATATGGAATACATAACTTTATCTGGGCGTCGGGCGAAGATAGATTTACAACCAGAAATGCCCCAGGTTTATGATGATGCTGCTCTAACAGAAGTGCTATATAAAGCACCTTGATTAATGGTATTGTTTGTATTTGGCAAATTATTCGTTCATGTTAATTTTTACCAGTAGGAGATGATATGACAAGACCAGCGATTGTAATCGGTTTAGGTGGGACAGGTCAATGGATATTGACTTTCTTAAAAAAAGATTTATTAGAAATCGGGGATGGTGAAATCCCAGCCGGGGTGAAATTATTGTGTTTCGATACAACTTCATCCACTACGGCTGAAACCGGAAAGGATAGCAAGGGGAAAGATCAACAAGATGTACGCGCTGGCGCGGTACATTTGACCCATGGTACTGAATTTATTCCTATTGGGGGTCAAGTCGGTCCATTGGCAAGCGAAATTGCCAATGGGAAGCACACCCACATGCAATGGTTTCCCGCCAAGACGCTGCTGGCTAAATTACCTCCAGGAGCATTTAATACGAGTGAAGGTAGTGGTCAAATCCGTCACATGGGTCGGATTTCTATATTTAAAGATTTATCTTCTTTAAATGAATCCAAGATTTTGTCACACATTCGATCAGCCATTCAAGAATTACAACGCCTTGTTAATCAAGATCACCAATTAGAAATCATGATTGTAGGCTCTTTTGCCGGGGGAACCGGCGCCGGAATGTTGGTGGATATTCCAGTTCTCATCCGTGCTCAAGCCGAAAAACTCGTTGCAAGAAATTATGTTATTCGCGGTTTTTTCGTCTTGCCGAAGGCATTCTCTGCCGGAGGTATTGGTGAGAATCGTGATATGTATGCGCGCTCATTTGCCGCATGGCGTGAGTTAGATCGTTTTATGATAGTTAGTGAGCGATTTGGAGTAAGGCAAATTAATTATCACGAAACCAATGCTGATTTGCGCCTCAGGCTTGAACGGCGTGCTTATGATGTCAGTTATTTAGTGGATCCCTCTCGCCCTCGAAATCCGTTAGATAGTATCAAACCAGAGCAAGGATTATATCCGGCTGTAGCTCAATGTCTATCTGCAATATTAGATGATAAAGCCGGTAAAGAATATACTGAGTTTGTTACAACCAACCTGGCGGGTAAATTGGCGCAATTACCGCGCCGACCATACCATTCTTCGATCGGTTCTTATACTTTGAAGGTGCCAGTATATTATGCAAAAGAGAAATTTTCGCACCAATTGGCGTTAGATATATTAAAGGAGTTTATTGCGCCAGAAATCAATTCAAAGGGGCGGGTTACTCACCTTTCAGAACTACATAATCGTGAAGTTGTAGAAGGTCAAGTGGGTACGAGAGCCGTGATTGCCTTCTTGAATGCATCTGCTTTCAACGTTGCTGGGGTCGAGATTCCAAACACCAAACTACCTCAGCTAATCGCTGAAATAATGGCTAAAGAAGGGGTGAGAAGCGATGAATTGATTACCATGTGGGCGCGTAATCCATTACGTCAATTATCCTCGTTGACTGATATTGGTCAGGACGACGCTGGTAAGGCGATTGTCCGCAATATTCAAGATGAACTCAATCTTCCAATCTGGAAAGAAGTCGCCCCAAGTCGTGTTTTTGGAGATACCCCCAGAGAAGCACTTACACGTATGAAAAATAGAATCCCCGCAGTTCGCAATGAGCATTATGGAATGGATACAGCAGGTGGACAGCGTTTGCGAGGAAAATATGGCAAGGCATTGGATGATGCAAAGGCAGCTCAAGTTGTGCGGTTTTATAAATTGATTCAGGCTTGGACACTGCATGCCTTGAATGGCGAATCAACAGACCCAATAATCGCACGCGGTGGAAAATTAGGATATGTTCGTTCGTTCTATGATGGCTTAGTGGAGACTTGTTCATATTTTATTTCGTATCTAAATAAAGTCCGGCTTAAGAGGAACGAAGAGCTACTTGTGTCTAAGAAGACAAAACAGGCTGTTGAACAGGCTTGGAAACAATATGAACAAGATGCAGGAAAGGGTTGCATTTTTACTTTTTGGGACAACAATGTACACCCGGATGCGCACCGGGCTCAAAGAAATTACCTTCAAGCTGAACAGATGGACATTGACACACGAAAGGGAGATATCTTATTGGATGTTTTAGCTGAAGTTGCTAAGGAACTTCAGAACATTGCTGAAAAGACACGAGATGAGTTCGACCGCTGGATCACAGTTTTAGCCACAGGAAATCAAGCCGTTTCGTTAAATGGACTCTTTCATGAAGCAAAGGACTCTCTCGATAACGTCAATGTCAACAATGAAATCGATAAACGTTTAGATCGGGTTAATAAGTTAATTGGTGAACATGAATATGAATCCAAAGAGGACTATATTCGCCAGGCACTTCAGCAACTTAAATGGCATGTTGAGCCAAACAATGACCGATTGTCAATAACCTGTGGCATTGAAAACCCATCGGAAAATCCTGATCGACCACCGCAATATTTGTCTTTTGTTCGTGATAGTGAAAAACCAGATCAATATAACTTGAGTCTTCTTTTGCAATTGGCTAAGGTTCCATACCAGACCATGCATAAAGATCGACCCTTAGCGCGCGAGATACAAAAAACCTATGAGACGGGTCAAAAACTTGCCCTCGCTGTGAATGAAATGGGGGAACCGTTTATCATGCCAAGTTCCTCACATGTTGGACCCGAAGTCATGTCGAGCTTGATTCGAGTCAATTCAAACCTGGATAGCAAAACTACAACCTATTTTCAAGATTTTATAGACGAATTAAGAGCACGCAACCCTCAGTTAAGATCCAATTTGAATCTTGTTGACTCTGAAGATACTCACAAACTGACCGTCGTCCGTTCTGATGACTTAATTCCAAGTACCGACTTTGCAATGTGGGTCACCTGCCGCGATGCATATATCGCTCAAGTGACCGATCCACATCGTGGCATCCCAGCCTCTGAGTTGCATATATTTCCAGCGGAAATTAATGCCTGCTATTACGAAGCCGAAATGCCTGGCTTGTTAGAAAAAGATTTTAGAACGCTCCATCCTGAAGTTGTCGCTTTATTGGAGGATCGGGATCGCTTTGAGATGTTCTTCCTTGCCTATGCCTTAGGTTTTATCTATGTAGATGATAAAAATGCCTGGTTATATAAATTACCGACGATGGAGACTCCAATTAATTTGACGGTAGCTAAGATTGGTTTAAGTGGAGACCAGGAGGAAGATTTCTTTCAGGTAATCCATAATTTCGCCCTGGACGGTCGCGATCAAACCCCAGGCTTAGGACAAATCCGTTGGATTGATTGGAAAAAACTCCTTTCGGCAATCATCGATAAGGAAAAAGAACTTGGTAAGACGAAATTAGTCAACCTTTATAAGAAAGAAATTGATCCTAAAAACACAAAAGGGTTTATTCAGAAAATCTTAAGCGATGTAGAACGACTTCGCTCTAAATATGAGGATGAAGCTTTACGAAAGAGGATAGGACAAGAGCAAGAGGATTTGGCTGACTTGGCAAAAACCGTTTATAAGATGCGCATAAAGAAATTTGAAGTCTAGAATTAATGGATTGACAATGTTTGATTGGATAAAACGTTCTTCTGGGAGGTCTGATAATGTGGATCGAAGCTCGCGTGGTGATCCATTTAGGAACTGGCCTCCACCACCTGATAAATATTCACCCGATGATGAGCAAAGGTTTGCTGAATTGGAAAAAGCAATCTCTGTTCAGTCTTTGAAATATCAGCAAAACCCGAACAAATTTGATGGATTGGTGATATTTCTTGGATCAACAGGTGAAAACGTCTTGCGCCAGTGGGAATCTCTACTGGTGCAAGACCAATCGGGTTACCAACAGAGGTTACATGCGATATTGATTACAGAAAAACCAGTTGAACCAATAAACACTCCTTTTTCTCTTACCTATTTTGACCTATTATCAATTAATAGTGATGAAGAATCCATCCCAAAAGAAGATTCTTTGCGTAAACATAGACATAATTTATTCAGAAAGGCAGCTAATTACCAACCAATTTACTATCGCTTGAGTGATATTTTAAAAGAATTACATAATGGAGTGCGAGTCATTCTTATTGGAAGTTTGGCGGAAGCCGAAATTGGCTTCTTTGGAGATGTTCTTCAGGCACTGCGTTTAATAATCAAGAATATGGATCATAATCCTTGTTCCTTTATTACCGCATTGCTATCCTTTGTTTCTCCCGAGCCACCGGATTTAGAAGATAATGAAATGTACGCAGCTTTGCGAGAAATTGGTAGATTCACTTTTAGCGGAATTCATTGGATGGAGGCACCTATTGGCTTGAATTCTGGAGTCGTCGATTCAGCGCTTTTGGATAATTTGTTTCTCGTGGATGATCAAGCCCTTCCAGCGGGATCATTTGAAAATGGTGTTGGGAAAGCGCTTGCTGAATTTCTATATACTATCTTGCATCCTTCTTTTCGTTCGGTATGGGAAGCGGATTTCTCCAATGCAATATCCAAAGCTGGTAACTACCGAAAGGATAACCATCGCCCATGTATTAATAGTTTTGGAATAGCTACCCTGCATCTCTCTTTAGCCGAATTGAAGAATTATATTACATACCGGTTGAGTTATGCCGGGTTATATGGGGAACGAAAAGATGGTAATAGCGACGGCTTCTTATCGAATGCGAGGCAGCCCATTCATGAAACCGGAGAAGATTTGGCTCGACGTTGGTTGATCAATGGAGCAATGAGTCATCCGATTTTTCGCTGGTTCCTGGATACTGCAGACAATAATCTTCATCCACTGCCTCCTATCCATCATAATTCCTATCATCTCCCATTCCAAATACAACTCTCACAAGGTATTAAAGACACTTTAAATAGTGACCAACCCGGTCGGTTAACGCAAGTACAGGCTGCATTGGGTTGGCTAAAATCTAGGTTGTCAAAATTTTCAGAAAGATTAGAAAAATTACCTGTTCAAAATCCAAATGATATAAAAAAGACTGAGATTTCAAATCTAATGATGGCTTGGATGGAGACAGTTAGAGATTTATCCGAACAACTTTTCCGCTGGGAAAAAGTATTGTATGAAGCCCCATCATTGATGTCAAACTTATCAAACGAATCACTTGGAAAAAATACACCCTCCATTAAACGTCCGTGGGAGCAATGGAAAGAGCCCCTAGAGAATACAGAAAATAATCTTGAGATTACGCAACAATCCCTGTTACTTACTGAATCGATTGAAACCATCCTCCTCCATGAAATGCGGAATACCGAAAAAGAACTTCAAAAATCGACAGATAGTCTGATTTCCCAATCGGTCATCGATAGTGGGAATGGCGCATTGAATGAAGTGAAGAAATTTTATGAGGATACGATCCGACCAGAATTATCTCAATTTCGAAATGAAAATAGCCAACAAATCCTGCGAGTCCGCGAGCGGCTTGGCTGGTGGATCGATAACAGACCCGGAAGACAGCCAGTGATATACTTAATTTGTGTCCCTGTGGATATGAGTGGGTTACCCGATGAAACTTATCGTTATACGCCTGAGAAGCACACAGGTCTTATCGATACATTACATGACGTTGCCAGGGCACAGGTGAGAGAATTAACAGTTTATTTGGTAGGAAGAGATTCCTGGTTTCATAAGCGAGTTGAAGCGTCATTGGCTTCACTTGAGCCTGCTCGAAAACCATTATTGGCTTATGATCAAGACATGGCTGCTCATGGTGAATTTGTAACGGTTGAACAATATCTCAATGGACCAGAGTGGATCAGCAACCTCGATACAAAGAAGATATTTCCGCTTACCCCAAATAATCTTTTGAATATCTTGAATAGTGGAGAAGCGACACGTGTAACTGCATTAGGCATTTATTATAATATTCCCATGGAAGCAACCGAAAGAATTCGTCAAATAAGGGGAGCTTATAGACAAAATGGTAATCTTCATTTGTATCCCCAAGAGCAAAATGCCGTCATCTATGAGCGCAAAATCAAGAAATTACTCAGACTCGACAACAAGGAGGAATTAGCACCGGAATTAACGCTTGCCTTGGTTAATCAAGAGTTGGTTACACTTTTCTGCCAGGCTTTATTTTGTCGTTTGATAGATTTACGTACAAATAATGGCGGAAAAAAAGAGTGGGCTCTAAAATCGTTATCGAATGGCTCAAGATTTGATGCCTTGCCTTTAGCTATTGCTGATGATAAAGATAATTATACTGACTCACTTTTAAGTGCTCTCACTCGTTTTGCATTAGAGTTGCCGTGTGAATTTAAAGGACGCCAGGAGTACAACAATCCTTTTCATAATACTCACGCCGAAGCCTTTATCCGGACACTGAAAGAAACCGTGGATGCCATTCGGAAACAGCCGGAGTATGCAAGGAAAACTGAGGTTTTTAAAACGAAATATCTTGCCAGGATAAAAAGTCAAGGAACTCAAAATGCCCTGGCGCGTACATTTGCTTTTTTACTTGAGGTAGAACTTTGTGATCCTCAATCAGGAAGAGAATTCATTCGTTAATTGTCTAGGAGGTGAATCTTGATTCGAAATACATTTGATACTTTATTACCCTTGGGTGATACGTTGGAAATAGGTGGAAAAAACTTAAAGATATTGGAACGCCTGGGAGGTGGACTGACCAGCGAAGTCTATCGGGGTGAATTATTTATAGAAGGAGAATTTCCAATAAAAGTAGCTATAAAAGCAATGAAAACATTGGAGTTTCCAACCGCGCGCCAGGCATTCGATCAAGAAAGTTTAACCTTGGCAATGCTTATGCATATTGAACATGACCGCGCAAAAAAAGAGGAAGCAGTCTGGCAGAAACTTAATTTAGCATCTGTGAAAATTGCGCCGATCTATTATGATCAAGGTGAATATGAGGGGATTCCTTATATTGTGATGGAATTCATTAGCGGAGAAGTAATTCCCAATTTGATACAGAAACAGGGTAATTTAACAGAATCACAAGCGCTCACTGCCGCATGGCATCTTTTCCGGATAATGGATATTTTACACACAGACTTAAAAAAGTCCTTTATTGACCTGAAATTTGACAATCTGCGATGGACGATTGTTGAAGAAAAGAAAGTTGGTCAATTGAAGTTAATTGATTTCGGAACTTTAGAAGAGATCAAACCTGGAAATATGCGCGGGGTAAAACGTGACCTATTATTATGTGGAGTGTATTTATTTGCAATGTTGACTGGTCATACCTTAAAGTATTCTTTAGGTGAATTACAAGAACGCGCTGAACCGCTTTTGAAGCTCCATAAAGATAAAATGTCGTGGGGAACCTATCAATTGCTGCGCCGACTGCTTCATCGTAATTCTGACCAACGCCCTGTGTCTGCGAAAAGTATCGCTTCTGAAATCCAGAATTTACTTGGCTTTTGGAATGGTGGCGAGCAGATTCTAAAAGACGCAGAGGATCGCCTCGGTCTCGCCGAGAATAAAAGTGAATCTGATCCTGATCGCTCTCGAAATATTGCTATCTTATCCCGCTCTGCCTTGGATATCTTTTCAAGACTAAGTCAAACGTATGATTCAGAACGATTGGAAGTTGATATCCATCGTGCAGACGAACTATTAGCATTAAGCGATTATCTAGAACGCGGCAAGAATTTATTTAAAGGCAGAGCTTATGATCTTGCGATTACGACCTTTGAAGAAGGGATAAAATGGACGGACGATCCCGCACCTCTACGCCGTTGGGCATATCTTAGTATGGCTGGGAAGGTGGTGCCTACTGCATCTTTTGATCCAAATGTAGAAGCGGCAGCGGCTATAGTTGATTTGATGAATCAAGAGCGTTGGGATGAGGCACTGGAGCGGCTATCGCTACTCCAACAGATTTTAAATTCCCCAGGTATGGATGCTATGAGGAAGGACTGTGAGCTTTTTAAGCAATTGGGGATTGCCGAAGGTTTTCGCACCCAGGATCATTTCAGAGAATCTGGTGAAGCTTATCGCAAAGCTATGGTTTCGTTGAATAAACTTCCTTATAAGGAATTAATCAAGAGTGAAGAAATTGGGGATTTACTGACATTAGCTCAAGAAATGGAAATTAAAGACCACACACGTGGGGAAGCTAAGCGCAAAATTCAATCAGCACAAGAAGCATTAGCAAACGGTGATGTTCGTAAGGCTTTGTTGGATGCTAATGAATCCTTCACTTTAGATCGAGAAAATAAAGAACTCACCAATGATCTGGAGCGAATGGCAAGACAGGCTTTGGAAAAAGATCAATATTCTGAGGCTTTGCAGTTCATGGAAATTGGTATCCGCGTACCCCATCCTATGCCCAACTTACTTAGCAGCTTAAAGCTGGCGCGGTTGTTAAAATCCGCTTTACAGTCGATGGAGATAAATGACTTTCGATCTTTCATCGTAAATTTGAATACCTTGAAAAGTGATTTTTCTACAGATACAATTGCTCAGTCGGCAACTGACAGGCTACTCCAGCGAGCGGAGACATGGGCTACTAATAAAGGAAGCGCAGATTTACTTCTGCAGCTTGCTGAATTTTACAAAGATACTCTGAAAGATACTAACCGATCCATCAAAATAATGGAACAAGCGAAGCAGATACAAGAAAAACGTTTCGAAGTTCAAGGAAAACAAGTCGATACTTTGCTATCTGATGCAACCATGTTGTTATACATCAACACCTTGGGCTACGGGCTTGAGGCTGCTGGCAAGTATAATTTGATGGAATTCGTATTGAAACTGAATGATCGCCGGAAGACATTAGAAGAAGCTGCAATAGCGGTAAAAAACGCAACTCAAATCGCTGAGCCGTTGAAATATAAATTATCTGAAATTTCTGAATTAAATTCACGCATCCAGAAAGAATTACAGTTATTACATTCTGTTGAAGTAACACAGAAACAGACCCAGAGCGATCGATTAGCTGCCTTGAACAATCAATGGCAAGAAATTAGTGGCCTACATGGAATGGATGCCGAGCATGTCTTGGTTGATTTTATTTACCAAGGATATCGTTACCTGTATGAAGTTGACCCCAAAGAGCCGTTAATTACCAAATATTTGGACCAGGTTTTTGACAAGTTAGATCGTCTGGGACAGAAGGGTTGGCAAGCATTACAAACCACTGCTTCCCGTCGCCTCGAGGAGATTAATAAGAAGTTCACTGATATATCGCAAAACTTCCAAAACGGTGATCTTAGCCAGGTAAATGCGGGGTTGGAGGAATTAAAGCAACGCGGTTTTGAAGATGCTCCTGAATGGGCGGACCTGAAAATAAAATTTGTTCAGGCATATCAATGGCAAAACTGGCTCAAAGAAAATGAATCATCCCTGCAAAAGGGATTACCTGATCCGACTTTGCTGGCGATGCTTCGAAATTATCAGCGGATTAAACTTCCACAAGTATATTGGCGAAACTCTTCAGTATCCGCTTATCTAAAAACCGCTCGCGAGAATGTAGCTCAAAAATTGAAAACCGTTGATCTTGGGCAAAAACAAGAATTCATAGGCGTCCTTAACCTCTACCTGAATGTTGATTGGACAGATCGCTTGTTACGTGGAGGTTCAGAACCAGCCAAACAATGGAATTCGACAGAATATTTACAGATTTTATGTGAGGCTGCGGTCAACTACGGTATTAATGGTTTACAGCAGCGGATTTCATCTTTACAACAACCTGCTAATATAGATAGAGCATTATCTGAAATAACATCTGAATTATGGCAAATGGTAGCGCGAGGAGTGTATAATAAACGTCGCAATAAATTTCCCCTCGGAAAAGCCTTGCTGATTAATGTAGCGATTATCGGATTATTGACATTTTTTTGTGTCACAACTGGACTGATCGGATTTTGTTTTTTTAATACGAATACATGTTTTGCACCCTTCTTCCCGCATGCGCCAGCCCCAGAAGTTGTGATTATCACAGCGACCGTACAATCATCAGGTTTACCTATAACTGAATCGCCATTCACTCCTACTGATCCAACCGTTGTCCCCCCAACAATTGCACCAGAACTAACAGCTACACCCATTTCCTACTCTAAACACCTAGTTATCCAACCCAAACAAATTTATCCACCTATACCTATTAATGCAGACAATGTATGGCTTTTGAATGATACAGATGTTAAAACGGCGAATGGTATCGGCGTTTTTGGTCCAACAACGTGGGTTGCAGCAACATCTTCAGATCCCGCCGCGAAAAAAGAACCATTCTACTATACAACTTTCGGTCTTCAACCATTGGATTGGTCAATGGATCAACCTTTATATGCAGGATTATATCAGCTTTACGTGGTAGATACATTGAAACAATCTTCCGGAGAACAAAAATTTACGGTGTATTTGGATGGTAAACCCGTTGAGCCTTTTCGCGGGCAGAGTACAGCCTTCTTTGCTGGGGATAAGCAACAAGATACGGATGAGTGGTTGCCAATCGGTGCCTATGAAGTCAAATCTGGACAACACTTGAGTGTCCGTACGGTACTCGGTGCACGTTCTAAAGATAATCCATTTACAATTGATCGTTTGTTAATCGTTCCTGTGCCCAAAAACGAGAGAGAGATGTTGAACCAACTCCCGCAAGGACGTGTTTTGGTCAGCTTACTGGATGACGAGCAAACCAACTATAATCAACCGCCTGAACAAAAACATTGGTCGCGCTACAGTGATGTTATGGCTTGGAATGGTTCTTATATTGCTCGAGGGGATCCAAGATCGAAAGATGTAAAAATTGATTGGAAATCTGTTGGACTGCTTACCCCAGGTGAGTACCAACTTTGGGTGTGGCTTCCTGATAACCCAAATTACACATCTGCGATTACTGATTTTCAACTCTTGGCGGATGGGGTTCCAATCCCACGCCAGAACCCCGCTCAAATAGATCAATATAAGGAAAAGAGAGGGGCGTGGGTTGACCTGGGATTATGGACATTGGATAAAGCAGCCGCAGTTGGTGTTCGTTTGATTACAAAGCCGGAAAATCCTGGCTGTATCGGTGTAGACGCAGTTGCGATTGTACGTAAGGGGCAGGAAAATTAATTTTCTCTCTTCGTCTTACAATATTAAAGA
>Ga0194063_10001952_pt1 | contig 13052 bp, 11 predicted proteins | sample SepL3720m_MetaG_FD_155459 | JGI IMG/M metagenome (GOLD analysis project Ga0194063, IMG submission 155459) | Anoxic zone freshwater microbial communities from boreal shield lake in IISD Experimental Lakes Area, Ontario, Canada - Sep2016-L373-20m | ecosystem: Environmental > Aquatic > Freshwater... | reverse complement strand
ATCCCAGCCGGCGGGGCGCCCATCTCAAGAAGTCTCTGCCTGAGATAAAAAACGGGAATCAAGCCTCCGTCAAGGGTTCAGCAGGGATGAAGTTCGCGGTGGGCTTTCCCGCCCTCTGAATGGGTACGATGTGAAATGAATATCCCTGCGGAATACAGCGTGGTGGACGAGGCATCAGGATGGCGGCAGGATGGACGAACCATGGCAGGCCAATCGCTCCTTGCGCTGGCTGATTACTGCCAGGGCTTCCAACGGGCCACCGAGCCTTGGCCGCCGCTGCCTCTAGCTGATGACATCACGATCAGCTGGTGGCTCCAGTTGATCGAAGCCGCGCCTGGCGGTGTGATGCAAGGGGTGGAGCTCCTGGAGGCCCTGCAAGCGGTTCTGCCCCAGCTGCGTTTGCCCCAGGTGCCCGGCATCAGCCGCAGCGATCTCTATCGGCGGCTGGTGCTGCGCGGCGAACAGGCCAACGCTGAAGAGCTAGGGGCGGCGGGGCCAGAGCCACAGTGGCAAGAGATCGGATCCCTGGAACTCTGGCTGGCGCCCCATCCCTGCGGGACCATGCCGGTGCTGCATACCCCCAACGGGGCCGACTTCCTGTTGCTGGCGCGAGCCCTGGCCCATCGCGGTGAGCCCGTTGCCTTGGCCAATGGGGTCCACGCCCAGGCCGTCAGTGGCCTCATCCACTGGGGGCTGATTCGCGAGTACGGCACCAAAAGCCGAGCCCGGTTGATCCTGCTGCATCAAGCCCCCTATGGTTCCGTGGATGGCAGTGAAGTGCCGGGTTGCCCTGGCGAGGCGCGCTGGCTGGAGGTCTCCACCGCTCTGCGGCTCGAGCACGAACTCACCCATCTGGCCACCAAGCGCCTGCTGGGTGAGATGCGGCTGAACCTGCTCGATGAGTTGGTTGCCGATGGCATGGGGATGGTGGCGGCGCTGGGCCGATTCGATGCGCGGCTGTTTGGCCGCTGCCTTGGCCTCGATCAGGTTGGTCAGCCTCAGCCAGCCGGTCGCTGGAAAAGCTATGTCGACGGGTTAGCGGCGGCTGATGCCCAGCAAGCCCTGGCCTTGACACAGCAACGGGCCCAGGAACTGGAGGGTGTGCTCGCCAGGCAACCGCACCTGCTTCTCCCCGAGCGCTCCATGGAGTGCCTGTACTGGCTCTGCCAGCAGCGCCTGGATCGACCGATCAGCAACTGGCCAAAAGGGCCCATATGATGTAAAATCAATGATTATTTACTGCGCAGATGCAGTTTTTCTGAGGTGAGCAAGTTGGTTGCTGCTCTTGCCTGTAAGGCCCAGCACAAGGTCAATCAGGGGCCTCATGCCTAGATGTCTTCGCCTGTGGCCAGGTAAGACATGCTGCGGGACGGTCGATTTTTTCTTGCCGTTGCGGCCAGCCTTTCCATGGCGATCACTTTTCCTGATTGTCTGTTTTCTGTCTTCCTGTATCCCGGCTACGACGAGGGCAAATTATCGCATCAATAACATCCCGGCCCCTCAGGTTCAGCCAAACCCTCTGGCCGCTCAGCTGGATGCTGAGCTTCGTAATCTGCAGACTCAGCTCAATGAACGCTCCCGCGTCGCCAGCCTGGATGAAGCGATCGAGGCGGGTCTGCTCCATAATCCGCTCCTGGCTGCAGCCTATGCCGAGATCCAGGGTCAGCAATGGAATCTGATCACTGTGCGGCGCCAGTGGTATCCAACCCTGAGCGGCTCTTCCAGCACCTATATCCCTGGTTGGAGTTACGACCGCACCAGCACAAGCTCCAATGGCAACACCAGCAGCACCGCCACTTCCAGCGCCAGCTCCCTTGGTTTGACCATGACGCTCGGCTGGACCTTCTTTGATCCCAGCAGGGCCGCCAACATCAAGGCCGCGCGAGAAAGCCTCAAGCGTCAGCAGCTTCTGTTTGACGTGAGCGCCCGCAACCTGGTACTGGAGATTCAGGAGGCTTATTTCAGCCTAGAGGAGCAGAAACAGCTGATCAAAGCCTATGCAGAAATCCTGTCTTTTGTTAGCCGCCAGGTGCGGATCACCGAGGTCCATTTCAATGATGGACTGGTGAGCATTGCTGACGTCGAGCAGATCCGCACTCAGCAATACTCCACGTTCAGTACATTGATCAGCGCCTACCGCCAATTGATTGATTCCGCTTCCCTGCTGGCTCAGACCATGGCCCTACCACCCGGCACACTCGCCTTACCCAGCAACCAACCGAGCACGCCGGGCCGCTGGGAGCAGAGCCTGAAGTTCACGATTGAACAAGCCTTGCAGCTGCGGGAGGAAATCCTGGCAAGCCAGGCCGCGGCCGCCAGTGCCAACTGGACGGCCACCGCCCTGTTCAACACCTATTGGCCCAGCTTCAACCTGGGAGCCAGCGGCGGCTTTGCCAACGATGTCATCGTCCAAAGCAACGGCAATGGCAACAGCGTCGGTTCATCGACTAACAACAGCCTCAACTGGAATGGTGGCTTCGGACTGGGCTTCAACTGGCAAATCTTTGATGGCGGCATCAATGCTTCCCAAGCTGAGGTTCAGAAGTCCGTGGCCCGGCAGGCTCTGGCGCAGGCGGCGGACAGTCGCCTGCGCGTGACCAGGGAGGTTGAGCAGTCCTATGCGAGTTACCTGACCAGCAGGCTGACCCTGCAGAGCAGTCAGGCTCAGCTCAAGGCTGCCCAGGCAGCCGCCAAGGCCGTGCAGGCGAGATATCAGGTGGGGGTCACCGATATATCCTCACTTGTCGTGGCTCTGAACCAGTCCATCACCGCAGCAAACGACTATGCCAACGCTGAGCGCACGTTTCAGACGGCGCTTGCCAGGCTCTACCGCAGTTCGGCCCGCTGGCCAGAAGGAACCAAGCCCCTGCTAGAGCAGCGGACCATCACCCTTGGCAAAAATTAATTCCGCTGCATGATGAACAACTCCTCAGAGATACAAAACAATCCTGAACAGGCTTCAAGCCCAGTTGATGGTGGTAGTCCAAAAGCCAGAGCTGCCGATCGCTTCGAGATCTTTGAACAGGTGGCGCTGGAGCACCTCCAGGCTGAAGCTGATTCCACCAAGCCGGCCCAATTCCTGCCCCTGCCCGTGCGGCTCACGGCGGTGGCAGCTGCGGGTATCGCCCTTCTCGGTTTGCTGTGGTCCGTGTTGGCTCGCGTGCCGATTCAGGTGAACGCCACCGCCGCCATCGTGCCGCCTGGTGGATTGGAGAGCCTGAATGCGGCAACCTCTGGAATCCTTCGCTATCAGGTGAGTGGGTTCAGCCCCAACACCCTGCCACAACAACAGCGGCAGCGCAATGAACTCCTGCGCCAGTTCTGGCTCGAGAATGCCACTGCGGCCACCACCAGAGTCAATGATGCGCACAGGCTCACTGAGCTGGTCCACGCGGCACTGGTGACCCCGGCAGGACAGACCTTGCTCTTATCGACGCCGATGGCGCATTTCAGAATCAATGACAGCAAGACAAAGTACATTCCACTGAGCTATCCTGAAGGCACTATTTTAGCTTATATTGAGAATGACCAGGCTGATCAGGACTTGAATGCGACCATGCTAGGGGTCCTGCCGGCCGAGAGACTGCAGCGACAGCAGCGCAACGAAAAGCTTCAGCGAGCCAGAACGCTTGGCAAGCTCGACATCTCGCAGAAAAAACAAAGCGACTTTTTGATAGCCGAAATCCAGCAGCGCCGCCAACTTTACAAGCGCTATCTTGAGCTTTGGAAGCGCGGTGATCTACCTGGCATCACCCTGCTGGATGAACAATCCCGCATCAACACCCTCGAAGGCCAACTACTCAGCGCAAATTCTACTCAGATCAATTCCGGAATCAACCAACAGGATCAGGTTGAACAATCCAAGCAGGCCGAACTCGACGGCAATGTCAGCCTCAATAAACTCGAAAATCATCTGATTAGCTACTTAAATTCCACCACCATTTTTTCACCAATTGGCGGGTTTTATATTTTGACCCGAAATTTTCTGAACGGCAGTCTTGTCAAGCAGGGTGACGAACTGATCTCATTCACCCGAACGCCACCGGCTCTTCCCAGCCTCGTTCCCGTTTTTCTTGACTCCTCAGCCGCTCAGCAAGTGAGCGAGGGCATGCAGGTTCTGGTGACGCCGAAAGGCATCTCCAGGGCCCAGTACGGAGGCATTCCTGGGCGAGTGCTTGAGGTCAGCAAGCTGCCGTTGCAGGGCGATGGGCTTCAGGGCGCGGTCGGTAGTCGGGCCCTGGTGGGTCCGATCCAGAGCCTGATCCCCTCCCCCTATCTGGTGAGAGTCGAACTGGAGCAGACCGGGCCTGATCAATGCCTGCGCGCCAGCAGCATCGACTGCTATCGCTGGAGCTCCGGTCGTCAGCCCCCCCACCCTGTGCGTCTGGCCACACTCGCCGATGTGCAGATCACCACCACCTACCGACGGCCCATTGAATTCGTGATGCCCGCCATCAGGGCCGCATTGGGCATGGTGGTCGACAGCCAATGAAGAGAAAGTCTCGCGTGGTGACCCCAACCGTGCTCCAGTACGAGTCGGTGGAATGTGGCGCCGCCAGCCTCAAGATTGTCATGGGCTATCTGGGCAAGATCCTGCCCCTCTCGGAGATCCGTGATCGCTGTGGCATCAGCCGCGACGGTGTCACGGCCGTGCAGCTCAAGCGTGCCGCCCAGACCTATGGACTCGAGGTCAAGGCCTTTCGCCGCAGTGCCGATGAGCTGCTCGCTTCCGGTCATTTCCCTTGCATTCTGTTCTGGAACTTCAATCACTTTCTGGTGCTTGAAGGCTTCGAGAAGGGCCAGGCCTATCTCAGCGATCCGGCCCGTGGGCGCTACCCCGTTTCCTGGGAGGACTTCCAGACCAGCTTCACGGGCGTGGTGCTCGAACTGCGCCCTGGCCCTGCCTTCAGTCTCGGTGGCCGTGAACCCAGTCTCTACCGCTGGATCCCCGGTCTGTTGCGTCCCTATCTCGGCATCCTGCCCTGGCTCGCCATGGTGTCGTTCACCGTGGCCCTGCCGGATCTCTTCATCGCCGGTGCGACGAGCCAGTTCATCGATGGCTTTCTGCAAGAGGGGCGGGAAAATATTGCGATCCCCGTGATCTGGATCACCGCAATCGCTGTGATTGTGATGATTGCACTTGTGAATCTGCAGAAGATCTTGCTGCGAAACCTCGCCAACCTACTGCTTAAGCGCGTTAGCAGTCTTCTCTATATCTCTCTCTTCAGTTTGCCTTATCGTTTCTTTGTGCAGAGGATGAGGGGTGAGCTGGCAACGCGTCTGATCCTGCCTTTCTCTCTGGTGAAACTGGGCATCAACGGCGTCATTGACTTTCTCCTGTCGCTGGGGGCTGGCCTGTTGGCCATGTTGGTGGGCCTGCTGATCTCCCCCTGGCTGTCGCTGCTCACGGTGCTGATTGCCGGGGGCAATTCCCTCCTCACACTCCGGATCCGGGAGATTCGTACGGGCGATAACCAGAAGCTTGCGATGTTGCAGGGCAAAGCTCAGGGTATCGGCATGTACGTCGTCCAGTGCATCGAGAGCATCAAGGCCAGTGGCCTGGAGAATGAATCCTTCAAGCAGTGGTCGGCCAGCTTCAATGATTCTCTGGCGGAGCTGCAGAAACAATCGCTGGCCACGGCACTGGTGGGCCTGATTGGTACCACTTCGGGATTTCTGCTGCGTAGTTGTGTAATTTTGGCTGGCGGTGTGCTGATCATCTTGGGGCAGATCACGCTGGGAGAACTGATGGCCTTTCAGTTTCTGCTGGATATGATTCAGGCGCCGTTGCAACAACTCACTTTGCTCAGTAGCCAGCTGCAGCAACTCGACGGCGAGATGGGTCGCATGAATGATGTGATCGACACGGAGATCGATCCGATGGTGCGCAGTTTTCAGATCACCGCTGGGCGCGATCAGCCTCAGCGGCAGCTGGTAGGAGAGCTGGAACTGCGTGAGCTGGGTTATCAATTCAGCTCCACCACCCCGATGATGTTTTCCGGGCTGAATCTGACCCTGCCGGCAGGCGAGCATCTGGCGATTGTTGGCGGCAGCGGATCCGGCAAATCGACGCTGTTGCGACTCATCGCCGGTCTCTATCGGCCCAGCCAGGGGAGAATCCTCTACGACGGTCGCGACTGGCTGGATTGGGATGATCCAACTCTGCGAACTTCAATTTCCCTGGTGTCCCAGGACGTGTTTCTCTTTCCTGCCAGCTTGGAGCAGAACCTCACCCTCTGGGATCCTCGCTTTGGCTCCAGCGATGCCTTGACAGCCTTGGAGGAGGCCGGTCTCCTCGACGATCTTGGCGGTGCCGGTGCCCTCGGACTGCATCTGGGCGAAGGGGGCGGCAACCTCAGCGGCGGCCAGCGCCAGCGGGTTGAAATCGCCCGGGCGTTCCTTCGCCACCCCACCCTGCTGTTGATGGATGAGGCCACCAGCGCCCTCGATGATCGACGTGAGCGTCAAATTCTTACGGCGGCCAAACGCACACCGCGCACCCTGGTGACGGTGGCGCACCGGATGCATGGGGCTCAGATCAGCGATTGGGTTCTGGTGCTCGACCAGGGACAACTGGTGGAGCAGGGGCCACCGCAGATTCTGGCGAAGCGTGATGGCCCTTACCGCCGACTGCTGGAAGCCGAGCTTGTGGGTGTCTCCGGAGGCGGCAGCCGATGACGCTCGCAGACACCCGCCAGCAGGCCCTGCTCCGGGGGATGGCCGCTGTGCAACAGCAGGGGGCCGACCAGCACGCCATCGGCAACAGCTCCAGCGATCCAGGCTGCAGGGTCCTTCACTACGCCATGGCTGTGCTGGGGGATGGGCGCGAGATTGTGCCCTCTGAAGGCAGCACCAGCGACCTGCTGGAGAACAACAACATTCCGCACCGTGAGGTCAAGACTCCCGCCGATCTGATCCGTTCCACCCGGGCGATGTTGATCGTCTTCGCTCAAGACGACGGCCGGCCCTTGGCGGTGCATCGCCTGGCAGGAAAGACCGTCGCCTTTGACCCCCGCAGGGGGCAGTGCCTGCCGCTTGAGGCTGACCTGAAGCTGAAGCCCTATGCCTTTGAGCTTTATGCCTCTCTCCCGGCACCCCTGGGGTCCCTTCGCAACCTGCTGAGTTTCGCTCTGGGCGGCAATCTCTCCGCTCTGCTGACGGTGCTCTTCAGTGCCGTGGTCGTAGCGATTTTCAACCTCAGCATTCCCATCCTCACCTCTTTCCTGGTCAGCACAGTGTTGCCGCTTGGAGAACTGCGGCTGGTGGTGGAAACTTCGTTGGTGGTGCTGCTGATCGCCCTCTGCACCATTGCCTCCCAGGGATTCAGCAGCCTGGCCACGGTGCGGATGGAATCGCTGGTGAACCTGCGCTTGGAGGCAGCCGTCTGGAGCCATCTGCTGCGACTGCCTCTGGACTTCTTCCAGAAACTCGGTACGGCCGATCTGGTCACCCGGGTCAGCTCGATCAGTGAGATGCGGCAGCTGGTCAGCAGCGGCTTGCTTTCCACCGGACTGAGCCTGGTGTTTTCTCTCTCGAATCTGGGCCTGATGTTTGTCTACCAGGCTCAGTTGGCTCTGGTTGCAGGGGCTTTCACGCTGATCAGTGCCGTTGTGATGGTCCTGCTCGTGTTGCAGGCCGCCAAGCTTGAAAAACCCCTGCAGGAGGGCGAGGCGCGCCTGAATGACATGGGCCTTCAGGCCGTGGTCGGCATGCCTCAGATCCGTGTCAGCGGCAGTGAGCCGTTTGTGTTTGAGCAGTGGATCAACGATGTTGCCAGGCTCGCCGCGCTGATGCGTCGCGGTGAAGCCGCTAACAATGGCCTGGAGATTCTCGCCCGCGTGCTCACGCCCCTCGGGCAGGTCGTGGTGTTCGTCAGCCTCGTGTGGATGCTCAAGCAGGCCAGTGCGCAGGATTCGGCTCCAGGCGGTCTTGGGGTGATGGGTGCCAACCAGTTGGTGGCGGCCTTCGTCACCTTCCAGGCGGCCTATGTGTCCTTCAACAGCCAGATTTCGGCGATGGCGGTTCAGGTGGCGAACACTGTCTCGCGGTTGATTGTCCTTTGGCAACGCAGCAGCGTGGTGATGTTTGCGACGCCTGAAGCCGGCCAGACCGGTGTCGCCCAGATGCATGATTTGGTGGGTCAGATTGAACTGAACAACCTGCAGGTGCGCTATCGAGATGCCTCAGCCCCGCTGTTGCATCAGATCAATCTGACGATTCCCCAGGGCTCCTATACCGCGATCACAGGTGCTTCGGGTTGTGGCAAGACGACCCTGCTGCGTTGTCTGCTGCGGCTGATGGAACCGGAAGCCGGTGTCATCAACATTGACGGCGTTGATCTTCGCAAGTTGGCTGTCCGCCACTACCGCCGCCAACTGGGGGTCGTGCTGCAGAACTCACCATTGCCCACGGGATCGATCTATGACGTGGTGCGTGCCGGCCGCTCCTTCAGTCGTGATGAGGTCTGGACGGCCCTGGAGCTCGCTTCGATGGTGCCCGATGTGGAGCGGATGCCGATGAGGCTGGAAACTGTGATCAGTGAGGGAGCTATGGGGATTTCAGGCGGCCAGCGCCAGCGATTGTCGCTGGCCCGTGCCTTGATCGGCCAGCCCAAGGTGCTGTTGTTGGATGAAGCCACCAGCGCTCTGGATGCCCCCACGCAGGCGGCGGTGACCCACACGCTCGAATCTCTGGCCATTACGCGAATAGCCATTGCCCATCGGCTTTCAACGATTGCATCTGCCGATCAGATCGCCGTGATTTCTGGGGGTACAATCAGTGAACTAGGTACTTATCAACAACTTCAGAGCCAGCCTGGTGGCTATTTGAATCGCATGGAGGCTTGAGCCTCTGTCGCCAAGTGATGCGTCCTGCGCTCACCTGTTGATGTCGAGGTCACACACAAGCCAGCAGCGGAAGATAAGCTCCGCAGATGGGCTGGGAGCCTCGATCTGGGTTGAGCGGCGCCAGAGTAACCCAGGAAGAATGGCATGTAGGCGTTCTCCCTGATCTGATGTACCGGCTTCGCAGCGGCCAACTCCAGCCCTGCTTGATGTATGGCGAATCGCAAGCCAGCCTCATGGGCTTGGCAGGAGATCCGTTGTGGCGGAGAATGAGCCTCAAAGGTCGCTTCCAGCTCCTGCCAAGGGATCAACTCGGACAGAAGCACCCAGCGATTGTCTGGGTCGAGTTTTCCGCCAAAAGGTAGATAATCGAATTCATCGATTGAGGGCTGACCGTTATTCTGCTTCCGCTACAGGTGTGGATCGTCAGGGGTGGCAGCAATCTGCGATTGCTACGCTTCTGGCAGGCTCTCCGCCCGCCGATCGTCCAAAGTCGTTGCGGTACATGGGTTCTGCCTTGTCAGGAGTCCTTGGGTAAAGTCACTAATCTGAGGCCGAGAGGCGTGAGGGGTAAGCCACCCGCGCACTTAATGGCACAATCCGGTGACTGAGACCCGTTTCGAGTTTGGCAGGGCAGAAAACTAGCATTTCAGTTCGCTTGCCAGGTACAGCACGATTTCGGCTTTGCCCCTCGTTGTCTATGCGATTGCCAATGCGTCCTTCTTGTTCAATGTGTTCGCGAGCGGCACGGTTGACCTGGTGGTGCGATCGCTTGACGACATGTTTGCGATGTTGGCTACACTTTTTGCGGTTTTTCGGTTGAATCAGGCTGCCAAGGGCTTCCGTAGAATTGTCAGCACGCAAGGCGATGATCTTGGTCTTCTGAGTCTTTCCAGTAACAAGTTGAGCCTCGTGTTTGCAAGCCTGGCGATCAGGCTCGTCTCCCTGGCCATCCGCTTCATTCTCGATTTTCCGGCCTTGATCGGTTTGATCAAGGCGGCCTGATTGGGCTAACTCCCAGCCCGGCGTGCCGGAAGGGAGTCGGTGGAGGCTCAGCTTCCGGTGCCGGATCCAGGCCGGCCGCCACCCTTGAGCTGCTGGGCCACCTGCGTCACCAGGGCCTCGGTGGCGCCGCGGTTATCGATCAGCCGATCCGCTATCGCGCGCTTGTGCTCCAGGGGCCACTGGGCTGCGATGCGGGCTCTGGCTTCCGCCTCCGTGAGGGAGTTGCGGAGCCGCAGCCGCTGCAGCTGCTGCTCCGGGTCGCAGTCCACCAACCACACCTCGCTGCAGAGATCCTGAAGCCCGGCTTCGAACAGCAACGGGATCATCAGCACCAGCACCGGTGCCTCGCTCAGCCGGGCCAGCTCGGCGCTGAAACGCTGGCGCACCAGGGGGTGGATCAGCTGCTCCAGCCACTGCCGTTGCGCGCCATCGGCAAAGACGATGCGGCCCAGGGCGGCCCGATCGATTGCCGGCTGCCCTACCGCGGCGCCATAGCGGGCCCGCACGGCGGCCGTGGCGGCCGTGCCCGGGGCGAGGGCCTCGCGGGCGTAGAGGTCGGCATCGAGCACCGGCAGGCCCTGTCCGGCCAGCAAGGCCGCCACGCTGCTCTTGCCACTGGCGATGCCGCCGGTGAGGCCGATGCGGCGTTGCTTCCAGGCCAGTCCTTGTGCGGCCATTCCTTTCAACGCCATAACTGGCGCAGGGCCCGCCCCAGCAGCATCAGCAGATCCGTCTCCAGCAGGGAGCGCTGCGGTGAGCGGGCCTCCAGGGCCACCAATCCCTCCAGTTTGCGGCGCAGCTCCTGTGCTTCCCGCTCCTGCCGCAGCTCCTGCCGCAGGCGTTCCTGCTCGCTCTGTTCCTCATGGCGCAGGGCGCCACCGGCCTGGGTCCAGGCCAGCAGCTGCCGCAGTTCGCCCGGATCAAGCCAGGTGCCGTGGCTGCGGCAGCGATCGACGATCACGCCACTGCGTTTGCCGAACAGGCTGCGGTTCATCATGTCGCCGCAGGCTGGGCAGGCCCGGTAGCGCAGCGCTCCAGGCTGGCTGCGGGGCGACTCCACCAGGCTGTTGAGCAGCGGGGTGTCCACCTCCCACACCGGGCCCACCGCCTGGCGCAGCAGCTGTTGCAGGCTGCCGTGTTCCAGAAACAGACCCAGGCAGGTGGGACAGCGATCCAGGCTGATCGCCGAGGGATGGCTCAGCTGGATGGCCTCCAGCGGGCCGTGGCCGTCGGGGCAGTGCAGATCGGTCCGGGGCCCGCTCACTTCGGCCTTGGCCCAGCCCTCCAGATCGACGTCCACATAGCTGCCGCAGTAGGCGCAGCGGGGACCGCCGTCCTGCAGCGGTGCGGAACAGCAGGGGCAGTTCATGGGCTTGCCGGCGGTGCGGCCGGCAGCGGTGGTGGCAGCGGTGGTGCCAGGCGCCCCAGGCCAGTGGCTCGCAACGGCGGCCCGTCCCCAGCGCTGAGTGTCTCGCCAGCGGCGACCATCGGGCCTTCGCCACTGATCACCCGGCCGCTGCGGCGATCGAGAGCCGCTTCCACCTCCGCCGGCAGGGTGAGGTTCTCGATCAACAGGCTGGGAATCTCCAGCCCCAGTTCCTGCACCTCCTCCAGCAGCCCCAGGCGCAGGTCCCGGGCCAGCTCGTCGTAGCGGCCGGCCAGATCGAGGATCGAGTGGTTCCCCTGGCCCAGGGCGTCGGCCAGGCGGCTGACGATCAGGTTGCGCAGCTGGTCGCTGAGCGTTTCCAGGCGGACCTGGCCCCGGTTGCCGGTGACCTCGCGGATCAACCAGCTGGGGTCGTTGACCCGCAGCGTGAAGCTACCGAAGCCCCGCAGCCGCACCGGTCCCAGTTCCGGGTCCCGCACGATCAGGGGATGGCGGGTGCCCCACTTGAGATCGGTGAACAGGCGGGTGGCCACGAAATACACCTCCGCCTTGAACGGGCTCTCACCGCCGAAGGGCAGGGACAGCAGGCTGGTCAGGATCGGCAGATTGCGGGTCGCCAGCACGTGGCGGCCCGGTCCGAAGCTGTCGGTGATGCGGCCCTCGTTGACGAACACGGCCCACTGGCCTTCGCGCACGATCAGCTGGGAGCCGAGCCTCAGGGCATTGTCGTGGCGATCGAAGCGCCAGACGATCGTGCCCGCCTGGCCCAGGGATCCGTCATCGGGCCATTCGACGATGTCGATGCCTTCCCGCCGGATCGCCTGCCACAGATGGTCCATCGGCATGCTGTCCGGCCCACCGGGACGGTCGCAGGTCTGAGATCAGATTAAGCGGCCTGTTTCGGCGCAGCCTTAAAACTGGACAGACGCAGGTCGAACCGGCAGGATCATTGTTTGATGCGACAGCCCATGTCGCCATCTGATCCCCCTTCTGCTGTTGGCCCCGCGGGCGACGATGGCCTGATGGGTTGCCAGATCTGGCTTCTCGACGACGACAAGGCGCTCTGCTGCCTGCTGGAGCCGATTCTCAACTCCAGGGGCTGGCGGCCCCGCAGTTTCCATCGCCCCGATGATCTGCTCGGGGCCCTCGATGGTGGTGCCCCCGATCTGCTGGTGCTCGATCAGATGCTGCCGGACAAGCCCGGCACCCACGTCCTGGCCAACCTGCGCCAGGCGGGCTGGCGCTTTCCGGTGCTGATGCTCTCGGCCCTGGGGGCCCCGGCCGATCGCATCTGCGGCCTGGAGGTGGGGGCCGATGACTATCTCGCCAAGCCCTTCCTGCCCCGGGAGCTGCAGCTGCGCATCGAGAAGTTGCTGCAGCTGCATCCGCGCCATCGCCAGGCCCAGCGGCTGGAGGGGGCGTTCGCGATGGGACGGCTGCAGTTCGAGCCGGCCCAGTGCCGCCTCACCGGGGCCGATGGCCTCCAGTATCCGGTCAGTCGCGGTGCCGTGGCCCTGCTGCTGGCCTTCTGCCAGGCCCCCGATCAGGTGCTCAGCCGCGATCACCTGCTCGGGGCCAGCGGCAGCCTGGTGGATGCCAACACCAGTCGCAGCCTGGATGTGCGCCTGTCGCGGCTGCGGCGCCTGCTGGAGTCGATCTCGGAGGGAACGGTGCGGATCGAAACCGTGCGGGGGCTGGGTTATCGCCTCCATCTGGAAACCTCCCCTTGTCGTTGATTCCGCGCCGCCAGGAGCGGCCCCTGCATCTCAGTGCCGGCGATCGCTGGCGCTTGCTGCGATACGGCGCGGTGGGCACGT
>Ga0194063_10001951_pt1 | contig 13053 bp, 7 predicted proteins | sample SepL3720m_MetaG_FD_155459 | JGI IMG/M metagenome (GOLD analysis project Ga0194063, IMG submission 155459) | Anoxic zone freshwater microbial communities from boreal shield lake in IISD Experimental Lakes Area, Ontario, Canada - Sep2016-L373-20m | ecosystem: Environmental > Aquatic > Freshwater >... | reverse complement strand
AGATTGCCTCAAAGGTGACTTGCAATTTGGTACGAGCGAAGGGACTTGAACCCATACACCGAGGTACTAGATCCTAAATCTAGCGCGTCTGCCATTCCGCCACGCTCGCATATAAAGGACGAGCTCGCGCTCGTCCAGAATAGCTATTAAATTGCTCTTACCGCTAGCACTTATTCGGAAATCTGCTAGTGCTTTATTCGAAAATCTTCGAAACGTTTCCAGCTCCAACAGTTCTTCCACCCTCACGGATAGCGAACTTTAGACCTTCGTCCATAGCAATAGGAGTGATAAGTTTAATATTCATTGTAGTGTTATCACCAGGCATGATCATTTCTTTTCCCTCAGGTAACTCTACTACGCCAGTAACGTCAGTAGTTCTGAAGTAAAACTGTGGTCTGTAACCTTTGAAAAATGGTGAATGTCTTCCGCCCTCTTCCTTTGAAAGAACATAAACTTGAGCTTCAAAGTGAGTATGTGGTTTGATTGAACCTGGCTTTGCAAGAACTTGTCCTCTTTGGATTTCTGTTCTCTGAACGCCTCTCAAAAGTGCTCCAACGTTATCGCCAGCCATTGCAGAGTCAAGAAGTTTTCTAAACATTTCTACTCCTGTAACAACTGTTTTGCGAGTGTCAGTAATACCAACGATTTCAACTTCGTCTCCAACTTTGATTGATCCTCTTTCAACTCTACCAGTAGCAACTGTTCCACGACCTGTGATTGAGAAAACATCCTCTACAGGCATAATGAAAGGTTTGTCTACATCTCTAGCTGGAGTTGGGATATATTCGTCAACAGCCTTCATAAGTTCCAAAATACAAGCGTACTTAGGATCGTTAGGGTCAGTAGATGTGCACTCAAGTGCCTCAAGAGCAGAACCATGAACGATAGGAATATCGTCGCCTGGGAATTCATAGTATGTAAGTAACTCTCTGAGTTCCATTTCTACAAGTTCAATAAGCTCAGGATCATCTACCTGATCGCATTTGTTCAAGAATACTACGATGTATGGAACGCCAACCTGACGAGCGAGCAGAATGTGCTCTCTAGTCTGAGGCATAGGACCATCAGCAGCAGATACAACCAAGATAGCTCCGTCCATCTGAGCAGCACCGGTGATCATGTTCTTAACATAGTCAGCATGTCCTGGGCAGTCAACGTGTGCGTAATGTCTTGCTTCCGTTTGATACTCAACATGAGCTGTTGAAATCGTGATTCCTCTTGCTTTCTCCTCTGGAGCAGCGTCGATTTGGTCATAAGCTTTGTAAGTAGCTTGGCCCGTAAACGCGAGAACCTTAGTGATAGCAGCAGTAAGTGATGTCTTTCCATGGTCAACGTGGCCGATTGTGCCGATGTTTACATGGGGTTTGTTTCTTTCAAATTTTGCCTTAGCCATTTTAAATTTCCTCCTTAAATCAGTCCGTCTGATTATAATAAATATTTTTATCCTTATAGGATACACTCAAACATTGTAATACTTTTATTTCTGAAATGCAATAGTTTACAATTCAAACTTTGTAACTTAATTAATTACTTTTTTCTACCCGAGCAAACTGCTTCTTGAATTCCCTTTGGAACTTCCTCAAAGAATCCAGTCTGCATGGTGAAAGTTCCTCTTCCCTGAGTCGCAGAACGCAAGGTCGTAGAGTATCCAAACATTTCAGCAAGTGGAGCGTGTGCCTTTATAGATTGTGTACCGTTTCTCGCTTCCATTCCTTCAATGCGCCCACGTCGCGAACTTAGCGTTCCCATAACGTCACCCATGTAATCCTCTGGAACATCTACGTCAATTCTCATAATCGGCTCAAGAAGCACTGGATCAGCCTTGCGAATCGCATCCTTAATTGCCATAGAACCAGCAATCTTAAACGCCATTTCAGATGAGTCAACTTCATGATAAGAACCATCGACTACTGTTACGCGAAGGTCTACAACCTGATAGCCTCCAAGGATTCCGCTTTGCATAGCTTCTTGAATACCGTTGTCAATTGCAGGGATATATTCTTTTGGAATTGCTCCACCTACAACTTTGTTGATAAATTCGTAGCCTGTGCCTGGTGGTAACGGCTCAACTTCGATTACGCAATGTCCGTATTGTCCACGTCCGCCCGACTGTCTTGCGAACTTAGCGTCCTGCCTAACAGCTTTGCGGATTGTCTCTTTATACGAAACCTGCGGATTTCCGACGTTTGCTTCAACTTTGAACTCTCTAAGCATACGGTCTACGATGATTTCAAGATGCAACTCGCCCATTCCAGAAATGATGGTCTGACCAGTGTCAACATCAGTGTGAACTCTAAAAGTAGGGTCCTCTTCAGCAAGTTTCTGTAACGCAATACCCATTTTATCTTGGCCTGCTTTGGTTTTCGGCTCAACTGCTATCGAAATAACAGGTTCCGGAAAGTCCATCGCCTCAAGGATAACTGCTGCGTTTTCGACACAAAGAGTGTCTCCGGTAGTCGTGTCTTTCAACCCAACTGCCGCAGCTATATCGCCCGAATAAACCTGTTGAATTTCTTCTCTGTGATTTGCGTGCATCTGCAAAATACGTCCGATTCTTTCCCTCTTGTTCTTTGTTGAATTCAAAACATACGAACCGGCACTAAGTGTCCCAGAATATACTCTAAAGAAGCAAAGCTTTCCTACAAAAGGGTCGGTCATTATTTTAAACGCAAGCGCAGCAAACGGGCCCGCATCATTTGGTGGGCGCTCAATTGTAACGTCCTCATTTCCCATTTCGATTCCCTTGATTGCAGGAATATCAATAGGTGAAGGCAAATAGTCAATAACCGCGTCAAGCAATTCTTGAACACCTTTGTTTTTATAAGCAGAACCACAAAGCACAGGAATAACTGTAACACTCAAAGTGGCCTTACGAATTACTTTCATGATTTCGTCCATAGTGAGTTCTTCACCGTCAAGATATTTCATCATGATTTCATCATCTTGCTCAGCAACCGAATCAAGCAAAATTGCTCTGTATTCTTTTGCCAGTTCAAGCAAGTCCGCTGGGATATCAGTGTATTCAAAGTCCTTGCCTAATTCGTCCTTATAGATACAAGCTCTCATTTTAACGAGGTCGATAATTCCCAAGAAGCCGTCTTCTTTGCCAATTGGAAGTTGCAACGCCACTGGATTACATTTTAATCTATCACGCATCATACTGATTACGTTAAAGAAATCTGCCCCCATGATGTCCATCTTATTGACAAACGCCATTCTCGGTACGCCATACTTATCAGCTTGTCTCCAAACTGTCTCCGACTGAGGCTCAACGCCTCCCTTTGCGCAAAACAAAGTTACCGATCCGTCAAGAACTCTCAAAGATCTCTCAACTTCAACAGTAAAGTCAACGTGTCCAGGTGTATCAATGATGTTGATCCTGTTTAACACGCCATTTCTTTCCCAATGGGCTGTCGTAGCCGCAGAAGTAATAGTGATACCTCTCTCCTGCTCCTGCTCCATCCAGTCCATTGTTGCTGCGCCTTCATGAACTTCTCCAATTTTGTGAACTCTACCTGTATAAAACAGAATTCTCTCAGTTGTAGTTGTCTTTCCGGCATCAATGTGCGCCATAATACCTATGTTTCTGGTATTTTCAAGGCTATACTCCCTTGGCATTTTAAATCTCCTCTCAAAAAAAACTCGTTAAGTTTGTGTTTAGTTTCTGTAAAGTTACCCTATTTCAGTCATGAAGTCTGGTACATAAGCACCAGACCCCATTAAGAATGTTTACAAATCATTTAGAATCTGTAGTGTGCAAACGCCCTGTTTGCCTCTGCCATCTTATGAGTATCTTCTTTCTTCTTGTATGCCGCGCCCAAATTGTTTGAGGCGTCCATGATCTCTCCTGCAACTCTACCCGCCATAGTTCTTTCGTTTCTAAGACGAGCGTAGTTAGTCAACCATCTTAAACCAAGCGCTTGGCGTCTTTCCACACGAACTTCCATAGGAACCTGGTATGTCGCGCCTCCGACTCTTCTTGCCTTAACTTCTAGAACCGGCATAAGGTTTGCCATTGCTGCCTCAAACACCTCAAGTGGCTCCTTGCCTGTCTTTTCTTTTATCATGTCAAAAGCGTCATAAACTATCTTTTGAGCTACTCCCTTTTTGCCATCCAACATAATGTTGTTGATAAACTTCGTAAGAACTTTATCGTTATAAATTGGATCCGGCAATATTTCTCTCTTTGCTATATAACCTTTTCTTGGCACCTTTCTTCCCTCCAAACTTTTATTAGCGAATTTTCGCTATAGGTACTCGCGGCGGTAGCCGTCGTCGGCACTAAGCAGCTGAAACATAACATATATGTCAACAACTAACACAGTACCTGTCGTTGTAACTCTTTACTTTGCTGCGTTCGCCTTTGGTCTTTTCGCACCATACTTCGAACGGCTTTGCTTTCTGTTTGCTACACCTGCAGTATCAAGCGTTCCTCTGATGATATGATATCTAACACCCGGAAGATCTTTTACTCTGCCACCCCTAATCATAACAACACTATGCTCTTGCAAGTTATGTCCGATACCTGGGATATATGCTGTAACTTCAATACCGTTTGTCAAACGAACTCTCGCAACCTTTCTCAAGGCTGAGTTTGGTTTCTTTGGAGTTGTAGTCTTAACAACAGTACACACGCCTCTTTTTTGCGGTGATGAAATATCTGTAGGCTTCTTGTGAAGTGAGTTCATACCCTTCTGCAATGCAGGAGCAGTAGACTTTTTCACAATTGTCTTTCTTCCTTTTCTCACCAGCTGGTTAAATGTTGGCATTCCTTTACCTCCTCCTTTCTTGAAATATTTATTATTTAAAGCAACTTCTCGCTTGCGCAAACGTTAAACAATCACACATGCTGTTGCGGCCTTAACATCGATCCCGCAGGCCTTTCCAAGAGCCTTCATACTTTCGCACTTCTTTAGTTCTACTCCGTGTGTTTCACAAAGCTTTTCGATTCTCGACAATACCTTTGATTCAGCGTCTTCTGCAACATAAACTGTCTTAGCTTGATGCTCCTCTATCGCCCTAACTGTCTGGTTTAGCCCTACTACTTTGCGCGCATTTTTGAGTTCATCCATTTTATCTGAAATCCTCCGATATCAATTGTCGCGACACATAAAAGCAACGCGCGATTCGCGTGCTTAAATATTGTACTTTACATCGGTATTGTTGTCAAGTAACTCGACCATAGGCGACGAGTAAATGTTAGCGCATTAATTCTAAGCTTCAACTTCAGCTTCCTCAACAATTTCCTCAGCGACTTCGAGCTCTTTATCAAGCGGCGTGTCTCCAAGTTCTTCATCTTCGTCAACTGAATAATCCTCAAAATTAGCAAGGATTTCTTCAACAATTGCAGGTGCCTTAGTTTGAAGCGTGTTTACAGTTACTTCCCTATAGCGCTGCATTCCTGTACCAGCTGGGATTAGCTTTCCGATGATTACGTTTTCTTTGAGTCCGAGTAATGGATCCGACTTGCCTTTGATTGCAGCATCCGTCAAAACCTTTGCGGTCTCCTGGAATGAAGCAGCGGAAAGGAATGAGTCAGTAGCTAAAGCTGATTTGGTAATACCAAGCAGTGCGCGTTTGCCTTCTGCAGGAAGTTTGCCTTCTGCCAAAGCTTTTTCGTTTGCTGCTTCAAATTCAAAGAAGTCGACTAGGCTGTTTGGAAGCAATTCGGTCTCGCCTGATTCTTCAACTTTGACCTTCTTCATCATCTGGCGGACTATAACCTCAATGTGTTTGTCGTTGATGTCAACGCCCTGATGACGGTATTCTTTCTGAACTTCAGTTAGGATGTAGCTTTGAACACCGCGCACGCCCTTAATTCTCAAAATGTCCTGAGGATTTACAGAACCGTCTACGATTAGGTCTCCGGCTTCAATGAATTCTCCGCTCTCGACGATCGGCTTTGTTCCGTAAGTGATTGTATAAGTACGTGAATCAGGATTTAATATGTCTTCTGAAGTTACAATAGCCTCACGCTTCTTCTTTGTCTCAACTATTTCAACTTTACCTGAAATTTCAGAAATTATTGCAAGTCCTTTTGGCTTTCTTGCTTCAAACAACTCCTCTACACGGGGAAGTCCCTGTGTGATGTCATCTCCGGCAACTCCACCAGTGTGGAACGTTCTCATAGTGAGCTGTGTACCCGGCTCTCCGATTGACTGAGCTGCAATAATTCCGACGGCTTCCCCGATGTTGCACTCTTCTCCGTTTGCGAGATTGGAACCGTAGCATTTTGCACAAACTCCAAACTTCGCTTCACAAGTAAGTACCGAGCGGATTTTAACTTTTTTGACTCCGGCAGCATGAATTTTATCTGCCCCCCAATATGTGATCATTTCGTTTGCGACAGCAAGAACCTCGCCTGTCTCAGGGTGAATTACATCTTCAATTGGGTATCTGCCATTGATTCTCTCAGTCAAACTTTCGATTATCTCGTCAGTGTCTAAGCCCTCAGTTATTGCGGAAACTTCGATGTAAAGTTCCGTTCCACAGTCGATTTCTCTGATGATTACATTGTGCGAAACGTCTACAAGTCTACGTGTAAGGTATCCTGAGTCGGCCGTTCTAAGTGCTGTATCGGCAAGTCCTTTACGAGTACCATGCGTCGAAACGAAAAATTCTAATACGTCGAGTCCTTCACGGAAGCTAGCTTTAATAGGTCTCTCAACTGCACGTCCGGTCGTATCCGACATAAGTCCACGCATACCGCAAACCTGTCTGATCTGGCCGATGTTTCCTCTGGCTCCTGAATGTGACATCATCTGAAGTGGGTTCAACTCGTCAAGAGTGGTTCTCAGTGCGTCTTTTACGTCGTCAGTTGCCTTGGTCCAAGTTGCAATAACTCTGTCGTAACGTTCTTCCTCAGACATCAGTCCGCGTCTGAACTTCTTAGTGATTGAATCAATATCTTCTTGCGCCTTTTCAACGATTCCTTGCTTTTCAACCGGCACAACCATGTCCGAAACCGCGATTGTGATTGCTCCGCGGGTGGAGTATTTAAATCCAAGTGACTTAACTCTATCGAGAACGATTGCCGTCTCAGTAGTGCTGTGAACTTTTATACACCTGTCGATGATTTTACCAATTTCTTTCTTGCCAACCAGGAAGTCGATTTCGAGATTGAGTAATTCGTCGTTGCTTTCGTCTTCGCTTCTATTCATATAGCCCAAATCTTGTGGAAGCGCTTCGTTGAAAATCCATCTTCCTACCGAAGTATCAAGTATTTTCGAACGCTTTTTGCCGTTGACGATTTTTTCAATTCTGATTTTAACTTTTGCGTGAAGAGATACAACACCTTCATCGTATGCCATGAGTGCCTCGTTTGGATTAGAGAACACCTTGCCCTCGCCTAAAGCTCCGTTTCTCTGGAAAGTCAAATAGTATGAACCAAGCACCATGTCCTGTGAAGGAACAGTAATTGGCTTGCCGTCCTTTGGAGCAAGTAGATTGTTAGCGGAAAGCATCAGGAAACGGGCCTCAGCCTGGGCTTCAACTGACAACGGTACGTGAACAGCCATCTGATCTCCGTCAAAATCGGCATTGTAAGCAGTACAAACCAATGGATGCAGTTTTATTGCTCTACCCTCAACTAGCACTGGCTCAAACGCTTGAATTCCAAGTCTGTGAAGTGTAGGTGCACGGTTTAGAAGTACTGGATGATCTTTGATAACCTGTTCGAGCACGTCCCAAACCTCAGGATTCACGCGCTCAACCTTCTTTTTCGCACTCTTGATATTCTGAGCTGCGCCGTCTTCTACAAGCTTTTTCATTATGAAAGGTTTGAAAAGTTCAAGCGCCATTTCCTTAGGAAGTCCGCACTGGAATATCTTAAGTTCAGGTCCTACTACGATTACGGAACGCCCCGAATAGTCGACACGTTTTCCGAGTAAGTTCTGTCTGAAACGACCCTGCTTACCTTTTAGCATGTCGGAAAGCGACTTTAACTGCCTGTTTCCAGGGCCTGTTACAGGTCTTCCACGTCTGCCGTTATCGATAAGTGCATCAACAGCTTCCTGAAGCATTCTTTTCTCATTTCTCACGATAATGTCGGGAGCCCCAAGATCAAGCAGTTTCTTCAGACGGTTATTTCTATTTATAACTCTTCTGTATAAATCATTTAAGTCAGAAGTCGCAAAACGACCACCATCCAACTGAACCATCGGTCTAAGTTCCGGAGGAATTACTGGCACTACGTCCATGACCATCCAACTTGGCTTGTTTCCTGACTTTTTAAAAGCCTCAGCAACTTCAAGTCTTTTGATTGACTTTGTTCTTTTTTGTCCGGTCTGAGTCTCTAAATCTTCACGCAAATCAATTACCAGCTGATCGATATCAATGTCGTCAAGTAGCAATTTCACGGCTTCAGCGCCCATTTTGGCAACGAACATTCCGCCGTACTTTTCTTCTGCTTCTCTATACTCTTTTTCGTTTAAAATCATTTTCTTCTCGAGCGGAGTATTCTTCGGGTCAATAACAACATGCGCTGCAAAATACAGAACTCTTTCAAGATTCTTTGGAGTCATATCAAGGATTAGTCCCATTCTGCTCGGAATTCCTTTGAAATACCAGATGTGCGATACAGGAGCAGCAAGTTCAATATGCCCCATTCTGTCTCTACGCACGGCAGCACGTGTGATTTCAACACCACAACGTTCGCAGATTACACCCTTATATCTAACTTTCTTGTATTTGCCGCAATGACATTCCCAGTCCTTAGTAGGACCAAAAATTTTCTCGCAAAACAAACCATCCCTCTCGGGTTTCAACGTCCTGTAATTTATTGTTTCCGGCTTTTTAACCTCACCGCATGACCAATCACGGATTTTCTCAGGAGACGCCAGAGCTATTCTAATAGATTCAAAATTACCTAATTCCAACATATTTATGTCCCCCTTCCTTAAAATTTATCGTCTTTGTCAACAACGTCAACTAAATCGTCGTCGTCATCGTCATCGAACTTTTCAAATGTAATCGGTTCTTTAGCAAAAAGGTCTTCCAAAGAATCAGGCTCGAGATCAATATCATCGTCGTCTTCAACGATTGGATCAACCATTTCACCGTTTTCTTCAAGGAACATTCCGCCAGGCAAATTCTCTTCAGAAATTGCTTCTGTCTCGGATAAATCATCGTCAAGGCCGAGTTCTCTGCCCGTGAAGTTCAATCCTAATCTGCGAACTTCGTCCTCAGGAGACTCTTTGAACACGATTTCTTCCTGTTTGTCTGAGAACACTTTTATATCTAACGACAAACTCTGTAATTCCTTCATCAAAACTTTAAATGACTCCGGTATTCCAGGTTCAGGAACATTATTGCCCTTAACAATTGCTTCAAATGTCTTTACTCTTCCGATAACATCATCTGATTTCACGGTCAGGATTTCCTGAAGTGTGTACGCTGCGCCATAAGCCTCAAGCGCCCAAACTTCCATCTCTCCAAAACGCTGTCCGCCGAACTGTGCTTTACCGCCAAGAGGTTGTTGCGTTACCAACGAGTATGGACCGGTTGAACGAGCGTGAATCTTATCATCTACAAGGTGGAAAAGTTTCATTATGTACATTACTCCAACGGTTACAGGATTATCGAATTTCTCTCCAGTACGACCGTCGCGAAGTTCTGTCTTTCCAGTCAGAATATCAATCCCCGCCATTTTCTCTGTCTCAGCGAGTTTTATTGTATCCATAACATCTTTCTCTGTGGCTCCGTTGAATACTGGTGTCGCTATTTTCCAGCCGAGAAGTCTAGCTGCATAGCCCAAATGAACTTCCAGTACCTGTCCGACATTCATACGTGAAGGAACACCCAGTGGATTCAATACAATTTCAAGTGGTGTACCGTCTGGCAGATAAGGCATATCTTCCTGAGGTAAAATTCTCGAGATAACACCCTTGTTTCCATGTCGCCCAGCCATTTTATCTCCAACTGAAATCTTGCGTTTTTGAGCGATATAAACTCTTACGAGCTTGTTGACGCCCGGATCCAGATCGTCACCGTTTTCACGCGTGAACTCTTTTACATCAACGATTATTCCAGTTTCGCCATGAGGCACCCTCAAAGAAGTATCGCGAACCTCACGTACCTTATCGCCAAAAATCGCTCTTAGCAAGCGTTCTTCAGCCGTCATTTCAGTCTCTCCCTTAGGAGTAACCTTACCAACAAGTATTGAGTTTGTGCGAACTTCAGCGCCGATGCGAATAATTCCTCTTTCATCAAGATCCTTGAGCGCGTCTTCGCCAACGTTTACAACTTCGCGTGTGATTTCTTCCGCGCCAAGTTTAGTGTCGCGGGCTTCGCACTCGTATTCTTCGATATGAATTGACGAGAAAACATCGTCCATAACAAGCTTTTCATTAATCAGAATAGCATCCTCATAGTTGTAACCTTCCCAGGTCATGAAACCAATAAGAATGTTCTTTCCAAGCGCAATTTCGCCCTTGTCCGTCGAAGGTCCGTCTGCGATAACATCCCCAGCTCGAACGACCTCGCCAATTTTGACTATTGGTCTCTGATTAATACAAGTTCCCTGATTAGATCTTACATACTTAGTGAGTTTGTAGGCCTCAGCCTTACCGTCCTCAGATTTTACTACAATTTCTTTTGCGCAAACGCTTGTAACAATACCGTCATTCTTTGCAACAACGCACACGCCAGAGTCTTTAGCAGCTCTGTACTCAATTCCTGTCCCAACGATAGGCGAATCGGTCTTAATGAGCGGAACCGCCTGACGTTGCATGTTTGAACCCATGAGCGCACGGCTGGCATCATCGTTTTCTAAGAAAGGAATCATTGCAGTTGCAACTGATACAATCTGCATCGGCGAAACGTCCATATACTCGATTTCACCTGCTTCAGCTTCAACTATTTTCTCTCTTCTTCTAGCCGCAACTTTCTTATTTAAGAATCTGCCAGTCTCGTCAAGAGGTTCATTTGCCTGGGCAACAGTGAATGTATCTTCCTCATCGGCAGTCAAATAATGAATCTCATCAGTAACCGTGTGGGTCTTTACATTTACTTTTCTGTACGGTGCCTCTATAAATCCGTATTCATTAATCTTTGCATAAGTCGACAAAGAGCCAATCAGTCCGATGTTTGGTCCTTCTGGAGTTTCGATTGGGCACATACGTCCGTAATGGGAGTCATGAACATCACGCACCTCAAAAGAAGCACGTTCTCTGCTCAAACCGCCTGGGCCAAGGGCACTTAGACGTCTTTTGTTGTTCAACTCGGCAAGTGGGTTTGTCTGATCCATAAACTGTGACAACTGTGAACTTCCGAAGAACTCTTTAATTGCAGCAGCTACAGGTCTGATGTTTATCAACCCTTGTGGCGTGATAATATCCTGCTCTTGAACGCTCATTCTCTCCCTGATGCTTCTTTCCATTCTTGCAAGACCTATTCTGAACTGATTCTGGAGCAACTCGCCAACTGATCTTAGTCTTCTGTTCCCAAGATGGTCAATGTCGTCAACTTCTCCGATTCTCTGCTCAAAAGTCAAATTAATCAGGTAGTTTACCGATGCTACGATATCTTCAGGTGTAATGTGTTTTGGTGATAGTCTGGCAACATTCTTTTCAGCCTCAACCTTTATTTCGTCGTCTGAAAGTCCACTTTTTAAAAGTTTGTCAAGTTCTGTGTAATTAACCTTTTCTGTAATCCCTATTTCTTTTGGGTCAAAACTCACAAACGCCTTCATATCAACGGTGTTGTTTCCGATGATTTTAATTTCTTTGCCTTCGTTATTCAAGATGTAAACTTCATTGATACCAGAATTTTGAATTTCCTTAGCTGTTTCTCTTTCAAACTTCTGATCTTTTTCAGCTAGAATCTCGCCTGTCTCCGGTCCAATAATTGTCCTGGCCGAAATATGCCCTACGATTCTGTTTTCAATAGAAAGCTTTTTGTTGAACTTGTATCTTCCAACCTTCGCCAAGTCATATCTCTTCGGATCAAAAAACATAGAGTTGAACAAAGTCCTTGCGCTGTCCTCAGTTGGGGGCTCGCCAGGTCTGTTCTTCTTGTAGATTTCGATAAGCCCGTCCTCTATGCTGTGTGCATCGTCCTTTTGAAGTGTGTTCGTAAGTATTTCGCTCTCTCCCATAAGTTCAAGGATCTGAGCATCAGTCCCAAAGCCTATCGCTCTAAGCAATACGGTAATTGGCAACTTTCTTGTGCGGTCAATTCTTACGTACATAATATCGTTTGCGTCAGTCTCGTACTCAATCCACGCACCACGATTAGGGATAACGCTATTTGTATACAGAGGCTTTCCGTTCTTATCCTTAGTCTCTTTGTAGTAGATTCCAGGTGATCTCACCAACTGACTTACAATTACTCTTTCGGCGCCGTTAATAACAAACGTGCCTGTTGGAGTCATCTTTGGGAACTCTCCCATAAAAATTTCTTGCTCGTTAATTTCATCTGTCTTCTTATTAATAAGACGCACGCGCACTTTGAGCGGAGCAGAGTAGGTCGAATCTCTGTCTTTACACTCTTCAATAGAATATTTTGGCTCTTCGCTCAAATTGTAATCAACAAATTCCATAACAAGGTCTTCTTTGTCACGGTAATTTGAGATTGGCGAAAAATCCTTAAATACTTCACGGAGTCCATCTTTCAAAAACCATTCAAACGAATTCTTTTGAACCTCAATCAAATTGGGCATCTCAAAAATATCTTTCGTCTTTGAATAGCTCTGTCTTTCGTTGCGACCTAGCTTAACGGGATGTACCATCAACAATCACCTCTAAAAAAATTTATGAAAATTTAACTTTCTTTTAACGGAGCCGCCTTCCCAGATACTTTTCCTAAGTAAAATTACATGCTATAATCCATGTAAAGTATTAGTCATATCCGACAAACGAGCATTCTCTCCATACTTTTAATGCAGTCTACTATGTTATCATGGGATTGCGCATTCGTCAAGCCCTAAAAAAATAAAAAAAACTGTCCCTAAAAAACCGCACCCCTAAAAAACCGCAAGACCGTTGGAAGGTGCAAAATCTAGCGATTTTGATTGATAGTGGCGGAGGTGGTAGGAAAATTCGTGATCAAGTCCCG
>Ga0194063_10001950_pt1 | contig 13054 bp, 11 predicted proteins | sample SepL3720m_MetaG_FD_155459 | JGI IMG/M metagenome (GOLD analysis project Ga0194063, IMG submission 155459) | Anoxic zone freshwater microbial communities from boreal shield lake in IISD Experimental Lakes Area, Ontario, Canada - Sep2016-L373-20m | ecosystem: Environmental > Aquatic > Freshwater... | reverse complement strand
GGCTGCGGCGCTGGCGGAGGCAGCGAGAGCGAGCGTGATCGCGGCTGTTGCGGACAGGGCTGTGAGTGTCTTGAAGGTGCGCATATCGCAGCACCGTACCATCCCAGCGTGGCAACTATCACCGCTTCAGATCTAGGTAAGGACATTGCCGGCCGGCCGCTGCTGCGCGGTGTTTCGTTCCGCCTCGAGCGGCGCGACCGAATGACGATCGCTGGCCGCAACGGCGCCGGCAAGACGACGCTGCTGCGGATGCTCGCTGGTGAGAGTCCAATCGACTCCGGTGAACTCTCGCTGGCGAAGGGAACGAGGATTGCGCTGCACGATCAGCGGCCGCCGCGCGAGCGTTCTGTTTCGCTGCGCGATTACGTGCTCGGAGGCTGCGGCGAGGCGTTGACTCTGGAAGCGAAGTTGACTGAGCTTGAGGCGAAGATGGCGGAGGGCGATCAGCGCGCGGTTGATGCGTACGCAGACACTCAGGCGCGGTTTGAGCTAGCAGGCGGCTACAACTGGCGTGACCGCGTCACAGAGATCGTCTTTGGCCTGGGCTTCCACGAACGCGACCTTGACCGTTCGCTCGATAGTTTCTCCGGCGGCGAGATGACGCGCGGTTCACTGGCGCGGGCACTCGCTGGTTCTCCTGACGTCCTGCTGCTCGACGAGCCGACCAACCACCTCGACATCGAGTCGTTGGAATGGCTCGAGAAGACGCTGATCGAGCTTGATGCAGCGATCATTCTCGTCGCGCACGACCGGTGGTTCCTCGAGGCGGTAGGAACCTGCGTGCTTGAAGTGGAGGCCGGGCGTTCGCGCTTCTTCAAGGGTCCCTGGCACGCTTGGCGCACCGAGCAGGCGGCGCGAGAGTTGGCACTTGGCCGCTCTATCACGAAGCAGAAGTTGGAGATCGAACGGATGGAAAAGTTTGTTGAACGCTTCCGCGCGAAGGCCTCAAAGGCGAAGCAGGCGCAGTCGCGTGTTAAGGCGCTCGACAAGATTGAGCGGATCACTGAAGACCCCCGTGACCGCCGCGAGATGGGCTTCAAGTTCGCCGCGCCGGAGCGTTCAGCACGGGTTGTCTTTGAGCTTGAGGACGGGCGAATCGAAGTACCGGGCCGCACGCTGCTGCACGAGGCGGCTCTTTGGTTGGAGCGCGGCGAGCATGTCTCACTAGTGGGGCCAAACGGTTCCGGCAAGACGACGCTCCTGAAAGCGCTGACTGGCCAGCAGGAACTAACGGCGGGACAACTGCGCACAGGGCACAAGGTTACGGTGGGATACTTGAGCCAGCATGGTGAGGAGCTGGAGTGGGGCGGCGCTCGCACGGTTCTCGAAGCGGCCGTCAAGCGCACCGGTTTGACCCCCAACGAGGCTCGCGCACTGCTCGGTCGCTTTCTCTTCTCCGGCGAAGATGCTGAGAAGCCGCTGGATGGGCTGAGCGGCGGTGAGCGCAAGCGGCTTGGGCTGGCCGTCCTGGTTGCTGGCAAGTCCAACGTCCTAATCCTTGACGAGCCGACTAACCACTTGGACCTTGAGAGCCGCGAGTCGCTCGAGGATGCTCTACTTAGCTACGAGGGCTCGCTGCTGCTTGTAACGCACGACCGCGCGCTGCTCGACGCTGTCGGCACGCGGACAGTTGCCGTTGAGCAGCACACGCTCCATTCCTACGCTGGAGGCTGGGCGGAATACGCGAGGTTGCGCGAAGAACGCGGCGCACTCCTCGTGCAGCAGGCTGCGCCGCCGCTGGGCGCGCCTGATAACGCTGGCGACCAGCCTGCGCTGCCCCAGGCGCCGGCAGAGCCGAAGAAGGCGCCGGCAACCGCGTCGATCTCAAAGAACCGCAAGCGCCAGCAGGCAAAGCATGAGAAGCAGGTTGAAGAGGCCGAGTTGGCCCTTGCGGAGCTCGAGGATCAGTTGGCCGATCCGGCTCGCTGGGCCACCAGCTACGAATCGGCTAAGTCGCAGGCGCTCCACACTGCGGCTACTCGCGCCGTGTCCGAAGCCTACGAATCTCTAGAGCACTTCGAGGCTGAGCCGTCGCCCGCTAGCGCGGACGGACCTTGACGCGAACTTTGACCGAGTAGCGACTCGGCGTCATCGACACGTCAGGATTTTCAATCTGGTCGAGGCGCCCGACGAGGCGACCCCACTGTGATGGCGCGAGAACTGCTGCTGAGCTTGCAGTGCCGTCTCCGGTTAGTGCTCCGCCGGGGCGGAAGCCAACGTGAATGTGGTCGTCGTGGTCTGCCAGCGCCATCGTGTTGTCGGTACCTGCGTATTGCATCAGCGTGATGATCTGGTGCGGCTTCATCGTGCCTTGCAGAGTCAGAAGCTTGCGCACCGTCTTATCGGTGATCGAGCCCGCTCCCTGATTGCCAAGCATCGAAACGCCGTTGACCGAGCCTATGTCCATCGCGCTGCCTGACGAATGCTCAGAGACATTGCCGCTTGCCGTCAAATAACTGTGGCCGCAGTGAAGGCTCGTGATGCTGAGGCTGTCGCCGGAGGCGGTTAGGAACTCCATCGTCGCGAGGATGCGGCGGTCGATCCCGCCAGCTTGGATGTCCTGCCTGCCGCAGCCGTAGATCTCGAGCTTCGGGTTGGCAAGCACACGGCGTTCGAGTGCCTCTTTGCTCATCAGTAGAATCTGACCGATAGTTGCCTTCCCGGCGCTCGATCCAAGCATTGGATTGGAAGCGCGGTATACGTCGCTGCTGGCAAGCAGCTTCCAACCGTCGAGAATCGGCGTTGGGTCGATTCGCGGTGCACCCGTCCCGGCCGGGCGAATCTCAAAGCGCATGTGCGGCGGCTGGGCCACGCCTAGCTTTTGAGCTGCGCGCTGCGTCGCGGCGTTGTTCTTGTCGAAGGCCAGCGATGCTGAGCCGATGCTCCCGAGGATCGTTCCCGCGATTACCTGTGAGCCTTCGCGAAGTGGCTTCAGCGCGACCTGATCTCGGCGCAGCGCGTAGGGGGCAACGAGGTAGCGGTTTAGCTCGCCTGAGCCGACCGCGCTGACAGCGCCGCTATCGGCTCCTGTGGCAGCAACTTGGCGCGAGCCGCCGGCCTTGTATGAGGCGGGCCGTTGTGGCTCGGCGAAGAGCCGCTCTTTGCCCGAGCTCGAGGCAGCGGGGGCAGCGGCGGACTCGGTGTTGACCGGCGCGTTCGCTCCATCTGACTTCGGCACGACGTGTTGACTGGAGATCGAATCGAGATGGCCGTAGGTGTAGACGTTGCCGTAAACGTCGCGCAGCCGCACGTAGTTACCGAGCCGCTTGGAGCTGCCGATCTGCACGACTTGACCATCCTGGACGGCGACCGCTGCGGCGCCCGACTGGCCGTAGATTGCCACTCCGCTGGCTGAGCCCTTTGAGTAAGTGCTGGAGCCGCTGATCGGCGAGCGGCCCATCGTCAAGCCTGTCAGCGCGCCAACGAGATCTGCCGGCAGCGCCGCAAGCGCCTTGGCCCGCTTCATCACGTCGGCGACGTACCAGTCAGCGTGGTTATAGGAGAAGATCGCGCGCTCGATGCTTGTGTCGGAACCTGAAGCCTTTAGATAGCGCGCTGCTGCAAAGATCGCGTCGACCGGATTCGATGGGTCCTTGACGCCGTCGTGGTTGGCATCCACGCCATATGTCTCCCAGGTCCCAGGCATGAACTGCATCCAGCCGAGGGCGCCCGCAGATGAGACGGAAAGGTTGCGGCCGTAGTCGGTCTCAATCTCATTGATCGCGGCCAATATTTCCCAGCGGATTCCGTACTCGACGCCGGCAGCTTGGTAGATCGGCAAGAGGAACGGAGGGATCCGGAAGCTGTCGAGAACTTGATTTGAAACATTGGCAAGAGGCGCGCCCATCAGCGGTGAGTCGAGCCCCGCGAACGGTGCGGCGGCTACATCGCCCTTCGCTTGAGCTGCCTCTTGTTTGCTGCTGCGTCGGCGCTCCGCAAGGAACCGTCGTGCAGCTTCACGGCGCCGGTCGGCTGCTGTCTGCTTCGGCTTCTTGGCCTTCGGCGGCTTAGTTACGACGACGTCGATCGTGCCCGGGTCGGTCGGCGTCGTGGGAGTGGTCGTCGGAGTTGTCGGAGTTGTCGTCGTAGACGACGTGCTATCGGCCGCTGTTGCCGGGCCGGAGATCGCCGCGGCTACCGCGATTGCGGCCGCAGATATTGTCGCTGCGTTTGCAGAGCGTCCCACGATCAGTAGTTATACGGCAAACAGCGCCGGAAAGTGAAGGTTCGCGGTGACATTTCAGTTTCGTCCCGCTCGCAGGACAATTCCACCGAGGCGATGCGCGGCCTGCTCACAAGAATCGATGCTTGCTTCTAACCAACTAAAGATGTCCTTCCAGCGGATCACGACCATTGGGTCGATCCCGCCGCTAAACAACGCCGCTAGTGCTTCACGGTGCAGTTTGTCGCCTACGTTCTCTAGCCGGTGGATCTCAACTAAGGCAGGATTTATGTCGCTTCCGGAGCGCAATGAGCGCAGCGCAATCGCAACCTGCTCCGATGCTTTGACCAGTACTTCACACATCTCGACGGCTTGTTCCATCGGTGCTTCGACGCCGTATACGCCAAGCATGTCACCGGTCTGTTCTGCGTAGTCGACGATGTCGTCGAGCGTTGTCGCCAGCGCGTAGCCGTCTTCAGGAGTCACGGCGAGCGACTTTTTCTGGGCGCCGAGTTGCACGATCAGGTCGTGGGTTATCCGGTCACCTTCGTGTTCGAGCACGACGAGTTCGCGCGCGAGTTCGGCGTGGGTCGGGTAGTCGGCGATCAGGTCGCGCAGCACGAGCGCCGTGCGTTCGACGTTGCGGCCAGCCTCTTCAAACAAGGTCAGCACAACGTCTTCATTTGACACGCTCAATAGTCCCATCGCCTCAAAACTAGCGTGTGGCTTTGTACTTAGTGCGAATCGACGAGCGATCTTCACTGCTCGTTCACAGCGGTTTTACTTCTAAGTAAAGATTGAGTCGCGCGCGCGGGTCAAACTGCGTCAATGACTCTGCCAGAGCGCTCATCGATGATTCCGTCTGCAGTTGATCTGATGTTCGGGCCGCTCGAACTGAGGCCAAGCGAAGGATTAGCGATCGCTAACCGCAGCGCCCTACACCTCTCTGTGCGTGAGTTTGGCTTGCTGGTTGAGCTAGCGTTCAACGAGGGGCGGATCGTGCGCCGCGAAGAGCTCTACGAGCACGTCTGGTCGCTGCCACTGCGGCCAGGGGATCGCACGATCGACGTTTACATCCGCCGCCTGCGAGTCAAGCTCGCGGCGGCGCTGCCCGACTGGTCTTTCATCCATACTCACGTTGGCTTTGGGTATCGCTTCGCGCCGCAGAGCGTTCTGATTGACAGAGACGGCGAAGTGTCCGTTTCGCATCTGTAAGCGCTCTGGAGCGCCGCACGCGTAGTCTCTCCCGCAGATGAGCGATAGAGGAGCGTTGGTGTTGAGGCGTCTTTGGGTATCAACGGCTTGTGCGGCGGCGCTGCTGCTGACTGCCTGCGGCGTGCGGCCCGACAGCATCGTCCAGGGTCACATCACGGTCGATGGATCGACGGCGCTCTACCCGTTCAACCTCAAAGTCGAGCAGGCTTTCTACACGCTCACTAACGACTCTGATAGCTCGATTGAACACAGCGGCGACAGCAACGCGCTACGCCGCCTCTGTGCAGGTGAGATCTCGGTCGCGGGCGTGGCGCGGCCGGCGACTGATCAAGAGAAGGCTGCTTGCTCGAGGCGGGGGATCACCCTGCACAGAATTTTGATCGCCCGGCAAGCTGCGGTAGTAATTGCCAATAAGGGCTTGCGGATCAATTGTTTGATGACCGAGCAGTTGCATGCGCTTTGGCGCCGCGGCTCGAAAGTCAAGAGCTATAACCAGGTGGAGTCGGATCTTCCGGCGACCGACGTGTCGCTCTACGGGCCTACCACCGGTGCAGCCGTCTATGGCCTCTTCAACGCAGCGATTAACGGCCGCGCGACTAATTCGCGCAGCGACTATCAGGCCTTTGTCTTTCCAAAGGGACCGCAGTTCGCGCGGGCGATCGCCAGCGATCCGGCCGGCCTCGGGTACTTTGACTACGCATGGCTGAGGAGAAGCCTTGGGGGTCTGCAAGTAGTTGGTGTTGACAGCGGCGACGGCTGCGTCTTGCCGTCCAATAGAACGATCCAGGACGGCAGCTATTCGCCGCTCTCAAGGCCCTTCTATTACTACTTCAAGCTGCAGCCGCTGACCTCATCATCGCCTGTCGATGCATTCCTTCAGGATGCTCTCGCCAATGCCAAAACCTTCGCAAAGAATCACTATGTGGTGCCAATAACGCCGGCCGAGATCACGGCCGCTCGGGTCGAGTGGCTCAATGCGATCAGGGCGCAGCAGCGACAGTCGGAAGAGCAGTAATCGAGCGCGCCCGTAACAAGTAGTTAACAACGCGTTCACACGGTTGGCTGCGATCCACGGCAGAATCGTCGCTAATCAAGCTGTAACCAATCAGAGAGAGGTTTGATTCACACATGCTCAAGAAACTGATCAGCATCTTTGCCGTCGGCGCACTCGCCGCCGGAATCATCGCCTGCGGAAGCAGCAGCGATTCAGGTTCAGGGACCGGGACCGCATCAGGCCCTGTCGCTATCGACGGATCAAGCACCGTTTACCCGTTCGCTCAGGCAGCCGCTGAAGGCTTTCAGAGCGAGAACCCAGACGCCAAGGTCACCGTCGGCGAATCCGGTACAGGTGGCGGCTTCGAGAAGTTCTGCGCCGGCGAGACCGATATTTCCGACGCCTCGCGTGAGATCGACTCCAAGGAGGAGGTCCCGGTCTGCAAGAAGAACGGCGTCTCTTACGCTCAGGTCCAGGTCGCCAATGACGGCATCGCGATCGTTACTAACCCTGATCTGAAGATCACCTGCCTGAAGACCGACCAGCTCAACCAGCTCTGGAAGAAGGGTTCAACGGTCACCGATTACAACCAGCTTGGTTCCGGCACTCCGGCTGGCAAGGTTTCGCTCTACGGCCCAGGCACCGACTCGGGAACCTTTGACTTCTTCACCGAGGAGATCAACGGCGAGAAGGGCAACACGCGTACCGACTACCAGCCATCCGAGGACGACAACGTTCTCGTCCAAGGAGTAGAGGGCGACAAGACCGCGCTCGGTTACTTCGGATACTCGTACTACGAGTCGAACGCCGACAAGCTCAACCTTGCTGCCGTCGACGCTGGCAGCGGATGCGTCAAGCCGAGCGTTGAGACGATTCAGAACGGCACTTACAAGCCGCTCTCACGTGCGCTCTACATGTACGTCAACACGGCATCGCTTGCCGACAAGCCGCAGGTAAAGGCATTCATTGATTACGCCGTAGACAATGCTGAAGCGACGGCGAAGACGGCGCAGATCGTGCCGTTGACCGCCGCTCAGCTCTCGACCGCCAAGAGCGACCTCGCTAAGGACGAAGCCAACTAGTAGATAAGGTCCGCCCTCGTGGCGACCGATGCACCAACAAGTGGCGTGGGTGGGCCGAGTGCCGAGTCGGTATTTGGCCCACCACGTCGCCGCATCGGTGAGAAACTGATCGCCGTCGCGCTCTTCTGCGCCGCCGCTACGTCGGTAGTAATCACGATCGGGATTGTCGTCTCGCTCACCGGCGAGACGCTGACCTTCTTCGCAGACCAGGCCGTATCGGTTAGCGGTTTCCTGACCGGCGGGCAGTGGACGCCGCTCTTCTCCGATCCGCAGTTCGGAATCCGTCCGCTAGTTCAAGGGACGCTGATCATCACCGGGATTGCGCTGATCGTTGCGATCCCGCTCGGGATCGGCACTGCCGCCTTCCTCAGTGAATATGCGAGCCCGCGCGTTCGCAAGGCCGTCAAGCCAACGCTGGAGCTGCTAGCCGGTGTTCCCACCGTGGTCTTCGGTTATTTCGCGCTGACCTTCTTCACCCCGACCGTGCTCAACAGCATTCTCGGGCTCGACGTTTCGGTCTTCAACGGCCTTGCGGGAGGGATCATCGTCGGCGTCCTGATCGTGCCGACAATCGCCTCGGTTGCGGAGGATGCGATGTCGGCCGTCCCGCAGAGTCTGCGCGAGGGTGCCTACGGACTCGGTGCTAGCCGCCGTCAGGTGACGGTCCGCGTCGTCGTGCCAGCTGCGCTCTCAGGCATCACGGCGGGAATCGTTCTCGGCGCTTCACGCGCCGTTGGTGAGACGATGGTCGTACTGATCGCGGCCGGCCAGCTGCCGACAACTTCGCTTGACCCACGTAACCCGATGGAGACGATGACTGCCTTCATCGGCGCGACAGGCAAGGGCGACGTACCGACCGGCTCAACCGGTTACAAGGCGATCTTCGCGGTCGGCTTTGCGCTCTTCCTAATTACGCTGATCCTCAACACGATCTCGATCCGCTTCGTGCGGCGCTACCGCCAGGTATACGAATGACGACTGCCGCCCCCGAAGCCAGCGACGTACTTGGCGACGCGCCTTCGAGCCACCGGCTTCGCGATCGTTCGTTCGTGCTGCTGCTGGCGGCGCTCACAAGTGTTGCGTTGATCGTGCTTGCAGTGCTGCTGATCGATACTGGGATCGACGGGATCCCGCAGATCAGCATCTCGTTCCTGGCCAACTTCCCGTCTGCATTCCCGGCAAAGGCCGGTATCCAATCGGCAATCACCGGGACGCTTTGGCTGATGGGTGTCGTCACCTTCGTGATCGTGCCGCTCGGCGTTGCAAGTGCTCTCTACCTTGAGGAGTACGCCGACGGAACGCGCTGGTGGAACCGGATCATCGAGGTCAACATTCAGAACCTCGCCGCCGTCCCTTCAATTGTCTACGGCATCCTCGGTCTCGCATACATCGTCCGTGGGCCGCTATCGCTGGGGAGGACGGTGCTGGCCGGCGGCCTCACGCTGTCGCTGGTCGTGTTGCCGGTCGTGATCATCACCGGGCGCGAAGCGATTCGCGCTGTGCCGCCATCGATCCGCGAAGGCGCGTTGGCGCTTGGCGCGACTCGCTGGCAGGCGATCTGGCGCCAGATTCTGCCTGCCTCAATCCCCGGCATTGCGACCGGGGTGATCCTCTCGATCTCGCGCGCGATCGGCGAGACAGCGCCTCTGATTCTGGTCGGCGCCGCAACCTTTGTTGCCTTCAACCCGACCGGGCTCGACTCGCCGTTTACGGCGCTGCCGCTCCAGATCTTCTCTTGGATCTCGCAGCCGAATGATCAGTTCCGCCTGCTTGCAGCGGCCGCAATCATCGTCCTACTCGTAATCTTGATCGTCCTCAACGCGGTCGCGATCCGCCTACGCAATCGATACCAACAGAGGTGGTAAGAGAATGTCGACTAAAGAACCACTAACGGGGCTATCGTTCGCGACGTGAGCGATCAAGACGCCAGCGACCAACATCACGCGTCGGTTCCCACCGTTGCCCATCATGATGTGATCGACGAGTCGATCGATAATGCCGTCTTTGTGACAGGAGGCCTTTCGGTCAGCTATGGCAAGTCGCCGGCAGTGCTCGACGTGTCGCTCCGGATCGCCGAGAAGGAGATCACGGCATTCATCGGGCCGTCAGGCTGCGGCAAGTCAACGATCATCCGCTGCTTCAATCGCATGAACGATCTGATCCCCGCCGCCCGCGTTGAGGGCATGGTCCGTTACCACGGCGTTGACCTCTATGGCAGCGACATCGACTCGGTTCAGGTCCGCAAGCGGATTGGAATGGTCTTCCAGAAGCCGAACCCTTTCCCGAAGTCGATCTACGACAACATTGCGTTCGGCCCGAAGGTGCTGGGGATGAGCGGCTCGATGGAACAGATCGTCGAGGAGGCGCTACGCCGCGCTTCGCTCTGGGACGACGTAAAGGATCGCCTTAAGGACAACGCCTTTGGGATGTCCGGAGGGCAGCAGCAGCGGCTCTGTATCGCCCGCGCGTTGGCGACAAACCCCGACGTGCTGCTGATGGATGAGCCTTGCTCGGCGCTAGACCCAATCTCAACCGGGCGCATTGAGGATCTGATGCACGAGCTCAAGGAGACCGTCTCGATCGTGATCGTCACCCACAACATGCAGCAGGCGGCCCGGGTTTCCGATCGCACGGCCTTCTTCATCGTCGACATGGACTCGGCCGATGACGCTCGAATTGGTCGGCTTGTTGAATACGGTCCGACCGACCGCATCTTCACGAATCCGCACGACACGCGCACCGAAGAGTACGTCTCCGGTAAGTTCGGCTAGACCATGGAACGGACAACCGCACGCCAGCAGTTCCACGATCAGCTAGTGATGCTCGAGAGACAGGCGCTTGGGGCTCTGGACATCGTTGTTGAGCAGATCGACCGCGTAATGGAGGCGCTCAAAAACCAAGATGTAGAGCTCGCCACATTCGTGATCGCCGACGATGACCGCATCGACGGCCGCTACCTCGAAGTCCACCAAGGGATCCTCTCGCTACTCGCGCTACAGGCGCCGGTCGCGACCGACTTGCGGCTCGTCGCGGCGCTGCTGCATCTGATCAAGCACGCCGAACGGATGGGCGACCAATGCGTCAACATCGCCAAGTTGATTCCGATCGTCGGTAACGAGCCGCCGATCGTGCCGGAACTGCTCGATCGAGTGCTGAGGATGGGTATCGCTTCGCGCTCAGAGGTGGTCGAGGCCCGTGTCGCTTTTGAGAGCCGCGATGTTGCTTTAGCGAATGACCTCTTCCGTCAGGACCGCGAGGTCAACCGCCTAAATAAAGAGGTTTTCCAGTTCGCCGTCGCTGTCGGCGACGAGGTCGATCGCCGTGAATGGGCGATGACGTTGACCCTGATGGCCCGCGCAATCGAGCGGATCGGCGACAACGCAGTCGGCATCGGTGAGCAGGTTATTTTCGTTGAAACAGGGCTTTTCAAGGAATTTCCCGCCGAATAGCTGTGAAGATTTGGTAACCGCGGGTTCTTTTTGCTCGCTTCTGCCCTGATTAGTCCCTACCCTTCGCAAGAGATGACTGAGCTAAACGCCTCGCTTCCCGAGACAGGTTCTACCGGAGCAGCATCTGTCGCACTGCGCATCGCAGTGCTCGACAACGATTCTGGCTTCTTGCAGGTACTCGACAAACGCCTCGATCGCCTCGGCTGGGAACATCGCACGATGGCCGGTCCGGCGCCGGTCGATGAGATCGTCGCGATGCGCCTCAGCGCGATCGTGATCGACCTCGCGATCCTCGGGCCGCAGGCTTGGGAATACCTCGAGCGACTCTGCGAGGCAATGCCTGGCCTCGGCGTAATCGTCTGCACCGGCCGCTCAAGCGTTGCCCAGCGAGTTCGCGGGCTGCGACTCGGCGCCGATGACTGGTTGACTAAGCCGTGCCATCCAGAAGAGTTGATCGCCCGGATCGAATCGGTCGTCCGTCGCCGTCGTCAGTTGGAATCACGTGGCGCGAGTGCCCCAGTCGAGGCCGGCGAGCTGGTCATCCGCAACGACCACTTCCAAGCCTTCGTCAATGAAGCAGCTGTTGGCCTCACGCGCAGGGAGTTTGAGCTGATTGACCTGCTTGCTGCTGCTGGCGGCCGAGTTCTAGAGCGCGAGGACATCTACCAGCGCGTCTGGGGCTACGCGATGGTTCGCGGCGACCGCTCGGTTGATGTTTTCGTCCGCAAGCTTCGCCAGAAGCTCGAGCAGGCATCACCCGACTGGCGCTACATCCACACACACTTTGGAGTTGGCTACCGCTTCGCCGCCGAGCTGCGTGAAGGCGCCGACATTGTTCCTGACGCTCCGCCGGCAGACTTCGTCGTCGATGCAGTCGAAGAATCAGCAGCGCTCGAAGCCTAAGCGTCTAGGAGCGCAGTTCGCGTAAGCTGGCCTAGTGAAGACGGCCGTCAACATTGGCATCGTGCTGCTAGCCGCCGCGGTGCTGGCTTTTATGCCCGTCGGCAGCGAAGTCGGTGCTCTTGCCGCTAGAGCGCTGAACTTGGCTTTTATCCTCGTCTTCGCGCTCGGCATCTCGTTCGCTTACCGGCGCTTCGGATTTGACTTCTCGCGTCTGCCTGCTGGCTTCCGGTTACTCGGGCTTGGCGCAGTCGGTGCGCTGGTACTTATCTTCGCTGGCTGGAGTCGACTAATAGGAGGCCCCGGTGGTCTGCTCCTCGCGCTCGCGCTGCTGGGCGCCTGCGCTGCAGCGATCTTTGCCGTCGTTCAGCGCTACCGCTTAATTGCATAGCCGCTCGGTAGCCCTCTCGTAACACTCCGCGGCTAGGCGCGTGGCGGCAGTCAGGCGACTATCGCTCCGTGCTTGACCTACGAGAGAGCAGCGGGCAGAGCAGCGTTGAACTCGTCGCCCTACTGCCGCTGATCGCGGCGCTCACGGTCGGCTGCTGGCAGTGTGTCGTCCTCGGTCAGTCGTGGTGGTTGGCGGGCGTCGCTGCGCGTGCCGCTGCGCGAGCCCAGATAATCGGAACGAGCCCGCTGCAGGCAGCGCGGCGCGCCCTACCCCGCGGCGCTCGCTCACGGCTGCATGTTGCAGCAAGGTCCGGTGGCGGGCTGGAGGTGCGGCTCACGGTGATGGCCGTCGTCGGCGGCGTCAAGCTTGGTAGCGCCACGGCGCAGATTGGAGCCAGCGAGCGATGAGCGGGCTTGATCTAACGGTCCTTGGGTCAGGGCAAGCCGCCGAAACCGCCGCGGCGAGCGAGGCCGCTCAGCTACTCGGCGCCGCCGCGGCGGTACTAGTGGTGAGGCTCAGCGACGATTCGCTCGGTCCGATCCGCTGGCGCGTCGCTCCGTTTCGCGGCGCCTCGCGGGCAGCGCAGCAACTGCGCGACCAAGGCTTCGTCGCGTCTGCGCAAGGGCGTCTGGTTATCGCCGACTGCTCCGGCGAGTCTGCCGCTGGCGACGCTGAACGCTTAATCGATCAGAGCCTGCTTCCGGTTGTCCTCGCGTGCATGCGAGTTCGTGACGATCAGCTTGATCGCCTGATTTTCAGCAGCAGGCAGGTCGCTCTTGTCGCTTCGCAGGAGAGCGCCATAGACGAGCTGGCCTTAGCGCAGCTTGAGGCCGCTGGGTGCCCAGCCAAGTTGATCGAAAG
>Ga0194063_10001949_pt1 | contig 13067 bp, 7 predicted proteins | sample SepL3720m_MetaG_FD_155459 | JGI IMG/M metagenome (GOLD analysis project Ga0194063, IMG submission 155459) | Anoxic zone freshwater microbial communities from boreal shield lake in IISD Experimental Lakes Area, Ontario, Canada - Sep2016-L373-20m | ecosystem: Environmental > Aquatic > Freshwater >... | reverse complement strand
GATCCATTAATTTATACAAAAAGAGTAGTTCAGGCCCTCAAAGAGCACCTTTCCGAAGAGGGAAAAAATAAGGACAGTGACATTTCTCGTATCGCCAAAGAAGCTGAAGTTGCTGCAAAAGTAACAAATCCAATGAGAGCAGTAGAACTTGTAACGCTTGATGCGGTGGCGAATATCCTCAATTCTTCAGTTCCGGGGCTCTATGACGAGGCGCTTGGCCCCAAGGAGCTGCTCGGAAATAAGGAAAGCACAAAAGCAGCATTTGTCGAAGCATTCGCTCTCTATAAAACAGGGATGGCTGCGCTCGTAGCGAAAGCCGAAGCAGACCCCAATTCACTCAGTGCCGCAGAAAAAGAGCAAGTTGCACAGTATAAATATACAGAGTACGCCTATACTGAGGCTCAAAAAAGAGATGACTGGAAGATGCGAGTTGAGCTCCGTGCCCACGGGAGAGATGATTCTCAGCATTTTGTCTACGAAGGAATCCCTGTTGAAGGAGTGATGAGGTATCTTGAGGCAAAAATAGCCAAAGATTTACTCGCCTATCCAAGCGCCGATGTTGCAGCAGATAGAAAGCTATTACAAACACTTACAGACAGAAGTAAATTTTATAGACAATTCACGGTAAAGGAGCGGCTTGAAGAGGAACCAAAAAGAGGGTCAGGAATACACAAGTTCATCACGCTCTCTTCTTTGCTTGAAGCACGTCATCAACTTGAAGCGAAAGAACGATCTGTTGATGACCTTCGAAAAAATACAAATCCAAATGATGTGGATCGTATGCAAGGCGATTGGGATCAAGGAGTAAAAGACATGAGTGTTCGTCGAGAACTTTACTTTAAAGAAGGAGAAAAACCTGATTTAGGAGTAGTAAGAAGAAAAAGAGGGGTTGAAGATGCTGAAGATGTTCTTGAGAATCTTGCAGACGCGCCTCGTGAAAAGAAAAATAATAATAATGACGAAGACGATGAAGATAATACAGCTCCTCTAACGTCTAAAAAAGATCCAAAAAAAGAGCCTCCGGTCATCTCCGCAAATGATCTACAAGTAAATATGGTTATCGCAGCAGAAAATGGCCATTATATTCATAGCAATAATAATAATACCGATCACATGATGTCTCGCGAGCAGGGGGTACAATATCGAGGGCCGCTTAAGGCTATTACCAGCATTCCCCTCGTGGGAGGCGTCTTCAAAACCATACTCAACCCCGTGCAGTTCCTCTGGAGAAATAATTTAGCCAGAGAATCGGTACGAGAGCAAAATAGACGATTTGTAGACAGAATGAATATTACGCTCAAAAGCAACTTTATGGCAGGAGATATGGCAGGAGAGGTGGTGAAAGGACAGATGCGCATTCCTGTAGAGCTCACTTCTCAACTTCTTGATAAAGCGCTCATAGAGGGTCGTGCATTGCGCTCTAAGAAAAATATATTTTCTCGAATGGGATGGGGTATAGCCGACTTTGTCGCTCATACAACCACACTGGGAGAAACATCAGAAATGCGCTTTGCAAAGCAATGGCTGGAATCTCAACTTCTTGAAAATGAACCAGGGTCAAGGGATCCATCGATTGAATCAATCTTCCAAAGATCTCTTACAGAGCAAGATGCAGTAGCTAGTCGTATCGCTTTAGGTGGCTTGAGAAGAGGAGAAAGAAGAGACAAAGATCCAATTCAGAACTCGCCTTTGCAGCAGCCTATCAAGACAGCTATCTCAGATTACTTTGCTCGTGTACAAGCAGTTCAAACCGATACGGATATAGCGAGAAAAAATAGAGTAATAGCTGAGGCAAGAACACTCTTGGTAGCGAGTGTAAACAGTATAAGTAAATCTCAAGGAGCTAATGGATCCGTAGCAGTAGACAAGGGTATTGAATTAGTTTCAAACATTCTATCCGTCGTAAAAGACTTGGAAGGCAAACTAGGAGATTCAGACATATCCAAATGGCAAGCGCTCCAAGAGCAAGAGAAATGGGATGAATTTAAAATTAACGTCTTCACTGCAGAATCTCGTTGGGGTGCAGAAGGTGGCGCGGAGTCTCCAATGGGAAGCCTACGCGAAGGTATTCTTAAAAGAATGGCTGAAAAAGAATTATTTCATGGAGAAAACGAAAGAACTCACGGTATCGGTCTTGCATCGATTTCCATCGCCTCTGAAGCATTCGCATTGGGAGCAGCAAGTAGTCTCGCTCTTTTTGGTACTAATGCTTTATCCAGGATGGCTCTCGGATTGGGCGGAGTAATGGGAAGCACGGTAGTAAAGGAAATGGGAGTACGAATTGGAGGGACGCAATTATTAAGAGGACGTTATAGAGGGGAAGTGGCACAAGTATCACGTGAAATTGCTTTAGGAAAAAAGAATCCAGCCGAACTTGCTCGTATTCGCAAGGAAATGAGCGGAGCGCTTGTTGATGCTAGTATGATGCAAAACGCAGGTGATATCGCAGGAAGAGTAGAAGGACTTAATGGAAAAAAAGCAGAAGAAATGACAGAAGCAGACGCATATAAATTATTGAGAGAAATTGCCCAGCTTGATGCACGTATGCGTATCGCCGATATTTCAGGTTCAAAAGATCTGCAATTTGGCGTACAAAACTACATTATTTATGACGAATTAAATAGAAATGAACAGTATCTTAGATTAAAAAGTGGCGTGTTAGAGGGTCTCAAAAAACTTGAAATCTACAAACATAATCACGCAGATTTTGGTTGGGCAGCTAATACCGATGTTTCCACCGGAACTCAAATAAAATATGGTGAATCCCAAGGAGCACTTGGCTTATTTGAGAAATTCTCTATTCTTGCTGAGGCTCAACTTCGAGTAGGTTCTACCGCCGAAGTAATGAAATGGCTTACTGATGAAAATATGCCGTTTTTCAATAATAATGCGGGGCTTGGCATGAGTAAAGAGGAAGCAAAATCATTAATGAAGGCGTTTTATAGTAAGGCACGAGGAGCTGTAAACGAACAACAAAGCATTCGTTCAAAAGAAAAAACACTGCGTAAACTCGCTACAAAGCGTGCAGCAACTATGGTGTTGCAATCAGCGCTTATTATGCCGATTAGTGGAGTAATATATGGAGCTGAAGCTCAGGTATTGAGTGGAATATCTCAAGAAGCACAACATGTAGTAAGAGAGGGATTTGCTACATGGAGCAAAGATTGGGGAGATCTTCTCAGCGGAAAGAACCTCACTTCGCCTTCACTTTTTCAATCAGGAGTGCTTGCCGCCAGACACACAGTTGATTCTCTCCTTCCTCATCAGCCAGAGCCTATTCCTCCCGTTCCGCAACCCGAGGCGACACCTACTCTTCCCCACGACGAAGTAATAAACGGCGTGCATGTGCAGCTACCAGGAAGCTATAAAATAGAGAATAATCATATCATTGACACGAGGGACGGTCGCATGGTTCAAGACCTATCTCAGACGACGCTTCAAGTAGACAACAATAATAATCTTATAGCGACGAATGCGGCAGGCAATCAAGTGGCTCTTCCCCCAGAATTTCAATCCGCTCAACACGGCACAACGCCGGAAACAATATTACTTCCACAAGATCTACCTCATATGAGTTATCCTGATGAAAACTCTGCGCATACAGTGCATATTCCTGAAGGGACGCATTGGGTAAATAATACGGACGGGCATTCATATAATCTCGTAGTAACAGGCCACCCCGATGTCGTTCTTGTTGATCATGCACACATTGATGCACAGGGGCAACTTACTGCAGAACATTTTAACAGTGCAGAACAAAAGTATATTCCTATCAGCACAGGAGGAGATCAATCTGTGAATAACGAAGGAGTATCGATTGGATCGTTATGGAGTAGGGCAGAAACCGTTCATATCGTGCCGGTAGGGGACCCAAGCAATCATGGAGTATGGCATGACTCAACATTTAATACAAGTAATCCTGATCATCCTTTTGGAGTAGAAATACGATTTCCCGAAGCTACTTTTCATAACCCCAATACAGGAGCAGACCAAACTCTCGCATCTATGGATGCACAGGGGAACGTGGGCTTTCTGTTTAACATACCTGGAATAGGACAGGGACAACAGCCTGGATTGGAAGGGTTTGGGCAGGTATTCATAAGAGCAGATCGTACCATTGATACTAATGGTCAGACATTTTATTCGCTCCGATTGGATCCTTCCGATACAAGTAATGTCGCACATCTCCATGACGGCTCAACAATTCCCATGGGCCAGCTTGCCCAAATCATTCTTAATGAAGCAAAAGTGAAACAACACGTGGGAGAGCATGGAGTGGGGACGCTTGACTCTCAGATACAGCTAGATACACGTGCTATCTACAATCTCGCTCATGATGGGAAAAATGGAGACATAATAGGAGGTGGATTCGACGAGCAGGGAAAGTATATGCAAGTGCATGAAATCAAAGGAACCTCTCCAGTTAATGAAGATGGAATTATCATTCCTTCTCCTGTGGCTCAAACAACAGTCAATCAACCGGTCATAGAAGTACAAGGGGAAATTCGTCATAATGTCCCATTATTTGTCGTTTCTGAGTCTCCTCTCCTTATCACACCTCCTCCACCCACCACTCCTGATCATTTTAATTTCACTTATCTGCCCATCCCTATGGGAAGAGTAAATGTTGAGGCGGCTGAAAGCGGAATCACGGCTTCCACAGCTCAGGTCGTGACCAATTCAGCACTAATTCAAAATAATTCTCCAACACAAGACGTTGTTCCGACTATAGAAGGAGTAGAGCTAACTGAACAAGAAAAACAGCAAATAAAAAGAGAAGTTGAGGCTAGTGCAAGTGTCAGCGCACCGCTTATGATGAAAGAATTAGGATTGAAAAAAGGGAAAAATGGGGATTTTGGTACATATGTTTCAGAAAATCAAAAAAAAGAATCAAATGCAAGACATGCTGCGCTTGAACAATTATTAGTAACATATGAATCAGCAATAAGAACATTTGATACAATAAGTGGAGATACAACAGCGGTAAAAGTTCACTACCAAGATGCAAGAAAGAAGCTTATTGAAGCTCTAAAGCACAGAGAGGGGAGGCTGTTTGGACGAACTTCTTCATTTGATAAGCAGCAAATAGAAATGCTTGATATATTTATCGCAGCAAAAAGAAAAGAATTACTCGACAAAAAAATGGATGACAAATTGAAAAAGAAAATGGAAGAGAAAGAGAAAGAAAAAGTGGCTGCTGCAGCAATCGAGCAAGTAAGAGCTCAATTAGCCCCAGCCGACGCGGTGTGAGCAACACAACCCACCCCTTAAGTTATCAATTGCAAATAGTAAATTAAAAAATTATTATTAATATACATATCCTATGACAACGACAACCAAACAAGATGTGGACAATTTAAAAACAGGTATTCAAGATCAGATGGCGATGGACACATTCGTAAACAATCTCATCGATGAACGAAAAGATTCAGAGATTACTCCGGCAACGCGCCCAGCACTATACAAACTTCTCATGACAAAAGTCAATGAGGCGATTAATGAGCACTTTGTAAGCCTGTTGAATGATGAAGAAGTAAAAGAGCTAGATAAGCTACTCACTGAACATATCCCAGATAAGCAGCTCAATGATTTTTTCAGAAGCAAGATAGATAATATCTCCGTTGAGATAGCAACAGCGCTTCTTAACTTCCGTGAGGCTTATTTATATCCTATGTGGAAGAAGCAACAAGAAGATGCTGCAAAAGCAGCAGGGGAGGAGCAGCAAAATGCCGAGCCAAAACAACAAAAAGAAGAACAGCTCGAAGAGCTTGATGCTCTTTCCCCCGCACCCGTGGCGTAATTTTGTGTCATCCTGAGACGAATGCAGCGTCATCCTAAACGAAGTGAAGTATCTTAACATACAAAGATTCTTCGTATGTAAATTGACTCACTCAGAATGACATGTGTCATCCTGTGTCATCCTGAGCGTTAGCGAAGGATCTTAACACATCATTCAATCTTCAAATCTTCAAAATGTTCATTCTTACTTTTTATTAATTGTATCTTTTTAATCCTCACCCATCCTTTTATTCTTTTTTCGATAATAATAGCTTCCTCAGGGGTAGGGAAGAACTCAAACCACACAAGCTTATGTGTTTTATATTTACTAGTAAAAGAATCCGGATTAATATTTTTATGTTCCCACATTCTTCGTTTTAGATCATTAGTTATTCCTGTATAGAAAACTGAATTAGTGAAGTTTGTAAGAATATAAACAGCATATTCTTTCATAGGAAAAGTATAGAAGATAAAACAAGATTCTTCACATGTAAATCTTGTCGTTCAGAATGACATGTTTACCCTGAGCTCATCGAAGGGTCATCCTGAGGCGGCGAGTGCTGTGTCATCCTGAGCGGATTGCATACTTATATTGGAGTCGAAGGATCTTAACGCGTGATAGATTCTTCATACGTAAAGATTCTTCACATGTAAATCTTGTCGTTCAGAATGACATGTTTACCCTGAGCTCATCGAAGGGTCATCCTGAGGCGGCGAGCGCTGTGTCATCCTGAGCGGATTGCATACTTATATTGGAGTCGAAGGATCTTAACGCGTGATAGATTCTTCATATGTAAAGATTCTTCGTATGTAAATTGATTCACTCAGAATGACATGTGTCATCCTGAGCAGGTCGAAGGATACAGAATGACGGGTGTTTACCCAAATAAAAATACTGTAGCACCAGGGAGTGAACCCTTATTTTCTGTAGCTTTAAATGATGGCTCATGAATAGCTTTATTAAAAGCAACAGGGTACTGAGTTTTTAGCGCTTCCCATTCGTCATGAAGGAGTCTTTCTACTTGTTGAATGCTTCTTCCTGCCCCAATAAGTGCTCCTGCTTTTCGGTATGCAGCATCATATCCCGCAATGAAAGTTGTAACTGCTGGTGTTGGATTTTTTTCCCAGCTATCGCGCACTCGCGCCATATACTCCATACCCTGAATATAGGTAAATATATGTTTTGAGGCTTCAATATCTTCTTGATTTCTTCCTACGAGCTCCCAATGTTTATGTTTACCGTTGTTTGCAGTAGCATATACGTTATTAGATGCGTTAAACCAATTTTGCTTCTTTTGCATAAACGATGCATGAAGCTCATCAAGATATAATAATTGCTTCCGAATATTTTCCACATCCGTTATTTCAAGAGAAGTTATGTTCGATATTTTTTCATAAAAATGCGAATCCCGCATAAAAAGGTCATCACTTTTATTAATTATTTGATCGCCAAACAACGGCTCACAACGTCCTCTACGATAGCCTGAGGCAAGAGGTAACTTAGAATCCATTGTAAGTAAATAATCTGTCATTGCTAAGGCATGATGCTGGAGTTCATGTATAGCAGACACAGTGGGTGAGACTTTGTCTGTGCGACGTTTATTGCTGTTTATATCAATCATCACTATTCCCAAATTCTTTTCTGTTGTTCTTTCGTACCCACCTCTAGACTGATTCTTAGCATCATCAAAAGAAGCATAGGAAATACCACTAGGCGTATTTTTTGAAGAGTCATAAGTCACAACCAATGCGCCCATATAGAGCTGCGCATCAAGCACTCCTTTTGTGCCTTTGAGATCAGTGAGACATTTTTGGTTTCGTGCTTCAAACGTATTTTGCAGCGCTTCGAATTGCATATTATATTCTTTAAGTTCTTGTCTGATTACAGGAGAAGGGGGGGACAGGGGAACGGCAATTTTTCCTGTTTTTTCATCAATACTGATTCTTGCCGCTTCTTCGTCAAGCTCTAATAAATATTCTGCTGCATGTTTAATATGGGTGTCGATTTCTGCAACGGAAGCTATCTCTTTCTTTCCTTTTCTTTGCATCAATTCATTATACCCAATAAACTCACCATCGGGAATTGCAGCAGAAGCAAATATTGTATGAGTGGTATCATCTTTTCCATAATTAACGCGAATTGAAGCATGGTCGCTCTGAACTATTGTGCCATTTCCCGTATTAATGGCCGTAATATTCACTTCTTCTTCGCCGGTCGCATTGCACGCCATGATAAATTCGATAGGAGGAAGCTCATTTGCTTTTGCATAATCATTGTATTTAATCACAGTTAGTTGAACATCTTGTTGATTTGCAAATCGCCACGTTCCATCTGGTGTTCGTATTCCATGCGCTGCTACAACACACATATTATGAAACACTTCTCCCGCTGGATGTTTTTTATCCGTAACGGTAAGATTATCGACAACGAATACATGTGGCTCATTGGGAAATATATAATTATGTCCCGCTGCATCTTTCTGATCAGGAAATCCCAAATGAACAGATATATCATTACCCTGCGAATCTTGTCCTAGAGAGACATTTTCTGCTAGTTTTGTATTATGGTCTTTCAATCTCTCCAAATCTTCTTCATTGATCGTAATGATGGTATCTGTGGTAAAGTTGACTTGTTTTGTAGCCGGTTGTACATCTACTTTCGTTGGGGAATTCGCTGCTAGATCTTCTTCCACAAGAAATGCAAGGTGGGATTTTTCTTTATCAGATAATGCATTGACATGGTCTTTGCATGTGTCTATAAAAGATTGTTTATTATCAGGATCAAGGGTACGCTTTACATCAAATAAATTTGCAATAAGCTCATTTGAGTGAGCATTTCCAAACAATCCTGCCATCCACTGCACTGCAGTCAGATTCTTTCGTAAACTAGGGATATCATTTTCGTATGCTTGTGTCACATCCGTCAAAAACTGCTCAAGCCCGTGCTCTTCATGTGCCGCAGAAAAATATCTGTCGTAGAGTGCTTGAGCATGATCATCAGAAAATTTTGCTGTATCGATCCCCATTTTTTCAAAAAATTCCGCATGATCGCGGCCTAAAGTAGACTTGGGGATTTTTTGTATCTTTGTAACGACGCTTGCCTTCCACGCGTCAAGAGTCACATTTTTTGTCGCCTCAGTGCGTTCTCGGATGGAGGCTTTTTGGATGAGGCTTACAACGGCCGATGCATCGTCAGCAATAGTTTCTACTTTTAAATCTACTGTTTTAGCAGGAAATAATGCTTCGCCTCCCATGGCAAGCCGTCCCTGAAGCCCTAAATGGGCAGTATAAGTAGCCATTTTTTCTGGCGCGCGTGCTGGTTCTGGAACAATAATTTCAGTCATGGATATATGTATATATTAGTGGAAGATTTTGCAGATGTAAACTACATGTGAGCTAAAAGCTAAAAGCTAAAAGCTAAAAGCTAAAAGCTAAGAGCTAAAAGCTAAAAGCTAAAAGCTAAAAGCTAAGAGCTAAAAGCTAAAAGCTAAAAGCTAAAAGCTAAAAGCCAAAAGCTAAAAGCTAAAAGCTAAAAGCTAAAAGCTAAAAGCTAAAAGCTAAAAGCTAAGAGCTAAAAGCTAAAAGCTAAAAGCTAAAAGCTAAAAGCCAAAAGCTAAAAGCTAAAAGCTAAAAGCTAAAAGCTAAAAGCTAAAAGCTAAACATACGTATGGGTAGGGCTTTCAACTTTAAACTTTCAGCTTTAAGCTTATTCTTCTTGTACCTCACCCAGTAGTTTGAGTACTACTGCTTTTTTATATCTTCGGTCTCCGCGCGAGTTGATGCGGATAGCGGGGAGCTTGCCTTTTTTGCCCCATCGTTTAATGGTAAGAGACGATACGCGGAGGAGGGAGGCGACTTCGCGAATGGTGATAAGGTCGGGGAGGTCGGCGAGTGATACCTTTGGAAGCGCTTTGGTTTTATATGACATGGAACGCATTATATAGTTCTATTTATTGGTTGTCAAGGCGGTGTAAAGAGCCGAATATTAATCTATGTATTAACCTACGAGGTTGGAGAGATACTCCACCCTCGTAGGTTAGGTAAGGCGCGATATTTTCGTCACTTGTTTTTTCATTATCTGCTATAATAATTTTATCCATGAAAAATAGAAAAGCATCCATCACTGCAATCCTCACCATCGGCACGCTCGTGGTGATTGGCGGGGCGGCATTACTCTCCTCGCTTACTATAAATAAAAAACAGAGTACAAGTACGAGGGCGGCAGCACCATGTACCAATAAACAAGGAACAATGAGTCAAACATGTAGCACCATATGCGGATCTTATGCAAATTACGAACCTGGTACTCAATTGGTTTCAGGAACCACCAGAACTTGTTGCTGTAAATCGGGTGGTGGTAGTAGTGGTAATCCCACACCTACTAAGAGGGCTAGTAGTGGGGCAGGAGGCTGTAAGGAGCAAAGCTATAGTTGTGGTGAGACTAGTAAATGTTGTGAGGGTTTAACGTGTAGAAATAATATGTGCTTACAAATAAAGTCAGTCGCCTCGCAAGCCCCTACAGCAATGCCAGTCGCCTCGGGAGGGTCTTGCGGCAGCACGCCGTCTTATGTGACACAGGGCGCTTGTATAGCTGCCTGTGGAGCAGATGGATGTGTACCATGCACGATTAATGGACAGACAAAATATAAATGTACCAGAAGCACTAAAGGCACTCTTCCAGCATGTAAGGGGAGAACATGGGCGAGTGAGGGCAACTGCACAACTGAAAATTCTTGTGCGGGAGGTTCTGATAATTGCTCTCAATGCTCATTAGGCGGAACAGTACGATATCACTGTGAAGCAGGAGGAGTAAAGCTATGTACTGGCGCTACTCCAATAACATGTGGGGCAAAGTGTTGTAGCAATGATCAGGTGTGTGCAACGGGGGAATGTAAGACTAGTGTAACAAAGAGTCCCACCCCCAGTTTAAAGAAGTGTAATACACCCTTAATTGCTAATAATATTGACTTTTCCAGTTGTACAGATCAATGTAAGAATGAAGGTAATAATACCAGGTTGTGTAAGGAATCTATAACTCCCTCTGCACCCCCGAATCAAGTATCATGCAATAGTACCCTTGATGAATTTCGAGTTAAAACAAGTGGGGGGACTACTTGTAGTACGAATTGCAAACATAACGCTTCACTTGTCTATTACTGTAGTAAACCCTCACCCTCACCAAACACCTCTGCAACAGCAGTGACCCCATCACCTGCACCGACCACCATAGCAATTGAATCGGAAATCAAAAAAATATCCACAACAGTCCACAATACAGAAACATGCCAAGGGCCGATAACCATTGCTTGTAACGATGATACCCTTCGTTCATATTGGACATCAAAACAATGTGATTATCAAGGTGCTCTTTGCTACGGCCCATCTATAGAGAAATGTACAGACAAAAATTGGGCTGATTATATGAATATTCTATGCCCTAATGACTTAAGTATTGAAAAAAATTCTAGCTGTGTTCCATCAAGCTGTAAGGATATATGTGCAGCAACTAACAATTACAGCGGTGCAGATAATCAAAGTATGCTGTATGTTGATACAGCAGATGGAAAGTACTATCCTGATAAATATTGCAATTCATACAGCATATCTGATCCATCTGGTGAGTGTCAATGCATAAAAAAAGAAATAATACCAAAAACTAATTTAGCAAGTCTTGAGATTGGCCATTTAATTTGTGAACCAAATAAAAGCAGAGGCACAGACGGGGCCTGTAAAACGTGTGATGGAGAGAATCCTAAGTGCATACTAAAGACTTCCACCTACCAATGTTGTCATACCAACCCTTAATACCTATGTCAAAAATAATCGTTCTACTCAAAATAGCAGGGGGGATGCTCGTGTCGTATCTCGTGGTAGCAACGATTGGCACTCAGCTTTTTGAGGTGAACTCCCCTAAGATAAACATGCAGTATATAGCATCTCTTCGGGAGACTCCGTCAAAGGTATGGGTATCTATCGCCTCGCTTGGCTCGATGTTTAATAGGCCCGATACCCAAAAGCAGATGGAGGAGTTTGCGAAGAAGACGGGTGCTACCGAAATAGCTGTTTCTGCCGAAGAGCTTAAGACGGTTGCAAAATCTCTAGAAAATACGACAAACCCTCTGCCCAACGCCGTGTTCAACTATGTGTCTCAAGGAGTCGCTACAGCAAAGGCAGCAGAGGAGGGGGAGATCATTATGCGCATCGACCCAAAGACAAATATAGAGTATCGACGGTTTATACGAAAAGACGGGACGGTTCTTGAAATAATGATTCTTAAGTAGCAATCTGTTTGAATCCCATTGCATTTTTACAAATTATTGATTAATCTGAAAGAAGCAGTTAAAATCAGTTGAAATCAGCTAAGACCAGCTGAGATCAGTAAAAAATACTTATGTATTTAGGACCTTTTTATTTTGATACCAAAGAAATCTTTCTCATCTTGGCCGCTGTGCTCGTGGGGCTGGCGATGTTTTTTAACTGGCCGCTCTACTGGTTTGACCCCAAGACCCTTCTTATCCTTATCATCCTGATGTTGCTTACCAAGGGGCTGCTGCCTGCTATTCATAACGAAGCATTCTTTATCCTTGCGATTGTCACGATATTCATCTCTTTGTATTTGCCTGTCTTTCAGCTCGTGCTCTTCTACTTCATCTCCTTTGGGCTCTTCCGGCTGATGAGGGTGATATAGCTGAAAGCTAAAAGTTAAAAGCTGAAAGCCAAAAGATGATAGTCGAAGGCTCAAAGTTAAAAGTTAAAGGATAAAAAAATCAAATACCAGAGATTTGAAGATTTAGAGATATGGAAAAAATCAAAGACACTTGTACTTCTCGCCTATAAAATAAGCAAACCTCTCAAAGATTTTACATTCAAGAACCAAATTACTGCCTGTGCTCTATCAATAATGAATAATATAGCTGAGGGCTTTGAGCGGATGACTGAAAAAGATTATCGTCACTTTCTTTTTATGGCAAAAGGGTCTGCGGGAGAGTTCAGGTCAATGCTCTATATTGCTAGAGAACTTTCGTATATTACCGAAGATGAAATTAATATTCTTATTCCAAAAGCAGAAGAGATATCAAAAATGCTTTCAGGTTACATCAAATCCCTCTCAACATAGGTTTTTTAGCTTTTAGCTTTAATCTTTCAGCTTTCAGCTGTGAGCTTTTAGCTAAAAGCTCCTAGTATTTTCTCATTGAATAATGAGCATGAAATCGGGTTTTAGAAATCGATAGGTTTTAGGTTAATCTTGGTAAATAATTTCTGCTTTTCTTTCTCCATAATCGTAGCAC